>JAEEGL011265199.1_pt1 | contig 11094 bp, 12 predicted proteins | sample 9134231 | NCBI WGS metagenome assembly JAEEGL01 (sample SAMN16246548, study PRJNA631951) | gut metagenome | biome: gut microbiome; feature: rumen; material: fiber-attached | host: Bos | place: Iran: Karaj | collected 2018-10
ACTCACTTGATGTAATTATATCATATGTTGAAAAGTATTTTAGATAATAAAAAAGCCATTTAATAATGGCTTTTATTTTGTATAGTTTTCTTTGTGTGCTAGTATTTCATCTACATCAAATGGTAGATCATCATATATTCTTGACATATCATTTAGAGGTGGAAAATAGAACTGAAATACTTCTTCATCTATATTAGTTATGTTTGATAATCCTTTTAACATATTATATCTTTCTTTGTAGTAGTCTATGTCCCAAGGAGCAGCTAATATCTCAGCAAATTCAGTACAGAAATACATTGTATTATTACTTGAATCTCCTTTTAATTCGACTGTTATATAATTATCATAAAAACTAATTGATGCATCTCTTCCATCTATTGTTATGTCTTTTTTTCCACTATCTAAAGTACTTTCTAATTCTTCTGTATATACTATTTCTTCTGGTATAGCTTGAAGACTTCTTGGGAAATGGTCTCCATTCATACTTTCTTGAAGAATAATCTTACATATATTATTACTTACATCAGTATTCATTCTAGATTTTTTTAATAAACATAACTGGTTATTACCACGAGTAGTTACTGTAATATTACTAGTATGACCTGGGGTATATAATTTACCTAACATTAAGAATTCTTTATTCTTTTGCATATTCTTATAATAATTAAATATATCTACATTATTTTTTTCTTCATATTCTATAATCTTTTCATTATTCTCTATTAGAGCTACTATCTTACCTATTATAGACTTTGTATTATAATCAGGTATTATTTTTCCTAATATGTCACAATCTTTATTACTTACAAATCTATTTTCTAAACCTAATAGATGTGGTAATGTCTCATCAGTTATTGAAAATATACTTATTACTTCATCATTATTTATTAATTCAAATGTAGCGTCTTTATAAAATAGAAAATAAAATATTAATGAATAGCATAGTGTTTGAAAATAAAATTGTTTATATTCTTTAGCATTTAACTCTATAGGTTTATATAATGAAAACCCAGATTTTGGATCTCTTATCTTTATAGTAGCTAGTGTACCATCACTTTTTTTAGCAAGCATTCTATATTCTTCATCAGAAGTACAGTCTTTAAAATCTCTTATTATTTCAGGTATTCTTTTTACTACAATATTTAAAGCTTCTTCAAAAGAATAATTTTTATACTTTTTCATCATTACTTGAAGAGCTTCTTGAACATCAAAATCGAATCTTTGAAAAAGAGTATCCTCTTCCCATTCTGCTTCTAATACTAATTCATCTTCCATATTATTTTCCTTTTTTCTTTTTTATTTTTACTATTAAGTATATAACTATTGATATTATTACAGCACTTATACATATAAAAATTAATATAGATTGTATTTTAAAATATATTAAGAAATTTATTACTAAGAAGATTAATGACCAATAAATAATTTCTTTTAAATCTTTTTTCATTTTTTTATAAAGGCGTCTCTATCTACTCCACATACAGGACATGAGAAGTCTTCTGGTATTTCATCTCCATAATATACATATCCACACATAGTACAAAGCCAAGCTGTTTTATTATTTTCTGTTGTTACTTTTACATAATCATCTTTATGTTTTTGATAGTAACTATAAGTCATTTCTTCTTTATCTTCATTTAGTATTCTTCCATCTTCAAAACGACATATTAATACTGTATGAGTTTCATTTTCTATTCTATCTTCTATTTTTAACTCCATATAGCCAATAATATCTGATGGTACTTGTATATCCCCTATTTCTATTGTTTCAACTTCATCAAATTTGTTAATCTCTTTCATAGAATGATGTCCAAATACTTCTATTATTTTACTATCTACATCTTTACTTAAAATAGATAGTATTACATGGTCATTACTATGTACTAATTCATTAGTATTATTTGTTTTCATTACAGCAATAGAGAATAATGGGTTTTCTCCACCTGATATTTGACTTACAGCATCTACTATACATCCACCACCATTAGTAGTTAATGAATATACTCCATGTGTTACCTTATAATATATTTTACTCATACTTATCACCTATTATAATTATAATAAATATTATTATAAAAATAAAGGATAATTACTTATCTAAGTATTCTTCTACTGTAATTATTTTCTTTTGTACAGATGCTTGGGCACAACAACTAATACTATTTAGTATTGAAAATACTTTATAATCATTATTAATAATAAATGGGAATGGACTATTTATTATTTTATTATCATCAAAGTCTAATGATTTATAATTGTTCTTTATTAAATAATTATAAAATTCTTTTCTTTTACTTGGTTGTGGTTGAACAATATAATGCATTTCTAACATATATACTCCTTTCTACATCTTATAATTATTAATAAAAAAATACCTGATAACCAGGTATTAGTTATCTTATAGATCTAGCTTTACCACCTAACTTAATAGGTTGGTGTGACTTCATTGGGCTAGTCCCTCCATCACTCGTTATAAGATGTACATATATTATATCATATTAGTTTTTTTCTTTATTTCTTTTAATTATTTTAGATTTCTTTTGTAGACTTAATAAGTCATCTACAAACTTATTTAATGCTTTTCTATCTGGTACTTGTTTATCAAAGTCTACTGTATACCATTCTAGACTTGGTCCTCCATTAGCACTATTATCATAATTAAATGATAAAGATTTATTTGGAGCATCTAAGGCTACTTCTTCTTTATAATCATCTATTTCTTCCCAAGATGGAAAGTTATATTTATCTATTTGATATTTTAAATTATTAATATCTTCTTCATCTACTCTATATTCAACAGTAGTTAATGGATCATCAAAATATTCTTTATACTCATGTATTAGTTTTTTGTTTTTTACATCTAATGTTGTTTTATCTATGTTACCATTACTATCTCCAGATGAAGAATAAATAATTTCTTTTAATCTATCATATTCTTTATCTTCTTCTATTAGATTTAGTACATGATCATTATCTTCTTTTTCATCATTAATATCAAAGTCATTTTCTTCTAATTCTCTTATTTGTTTTTTATTTACTTCTATAAATACAGCAACTATTAATACCATTATTAGTATTATTAATATTACTACTAGTATTCCAATAATTGTATTTAATACTTCCATGTTCTCATCTCCTTAATTAGATTATAACATATGGATCAATACTATACGTTAGAACTTAATGTTGTTGCGGTAGAAGTATTGGCTGGTACTGGAATTCCAACAGTATCTTTTGTTTTCTTTGGTACTGTTTTTTTCTTTTTATATGTTCTCTTCCAGTCTTTTACTTTAATACCATATCTTCTACAGTATGTAGTAAATCTTCTATTAATATATATTTTTTTTACAAATACTATTCTTGCTATATCTATCATTAATTTAAATAATACAATAGTAATAGTAAATATGTATGGTATTATGCTATTTAATTTAATAGTTATTAATAATGCTCCTATTAAATATACTATGTAATATATTTTATACTTCTTTTGTAATAATAAGAATAATAATAATTCACAAGCTATAAATATCATACTTACTATAAATGTAGAAATAAGAGTAATATTTCTTAATAAATAGATTGTATTATCCATAGATTCTATTCTTATTGTAATTATAAATAGTAAGAATGTTAATATAAATGTAGTAAAACTTATTACGTTTAAATAAGCATTAGCTCTTCTATTCATAATATCACCTCAGTCGATGGTTTTATATTATAAATAAAAGTTATAAAAAAGTAAAGAAAAAGAGACTATTAGTCTCTTTTTCTTATAAACCAAATATACTTTTAATCTTTGATTTAGGTTTTTCTTCTACTACAACTTCTTCTTGTTTTTCTTCTGTTGGAATTAGAGTTGCAGATATATTAATATCAAATGGTTCTTTAGATAGAATTTTTTCTTTAAATTCTTCAAATGATTTAGGTCCATTGAAAGTTAGTCCATTTTTCTTTACTTGAGATATTAAGACATTGTAGTTTATATAACCTTGTCTACCATGCATTCTACCATAATCATAGTCATTTGTTTGTTCATTTTCTAAGTATGTATTTACTTCTCCAGTATAGAAACGAACTATATTATTCATTGGTTCAGCATTTTCTTTTATTTGTTCTTCTTCTACATCTTTTCCATCATAGATAAGTCCTAAATATAGATTCATTTCAATAGTATCTAAATCATAGTTTCTACAACAACTTTCTGTAGAACTATATAGTGTTTCTTCTATTGAATCAAATGCTGAAGCTTCGTTAGCATACTTTAATAGAGTTGTTCTATGTCTTTCATCTTTAGTAATTTTTCCATCATTAAAGAAATTAACATATGCTATACCTTGATCATTCTTAGCTTGAATCATTTTATCTATTAATCTTTCTTTCAACCTACTCCCACCTTTCTATAATATTTTGTTTGAACAGGCCCCTCAAACTAAGTTTGTATTATAATAGTATTAGTGATATAATTAAAATACTTATTTTTTATGGCATATATAACTTGTGGTTATGGAGGTGTTTATGAAGACTAATTTAGAATTGTATAAAGTATTTTATTATGTAGCAAAGAATAATAATATTACACAAGCTGCTAATGAACTTATGGTTTCACAACCAGCAGTTAGTAAAAGTATTAAAGTATTAGAAAGAGATCTTAATACTACTCTATTTAATAGAAATAAAGATGGTGTTACTCTTACTACTTCTGGAGAATTATTATATAAAAAGATAAAACAAGCTATGGAACTTGTTATTTCAGCTGAAGAAGATATTGATAGTTTAAATAATATGGAACAAGGTACTATTAATATAGGAGCTGGTAATACTATTATGCAAAGATATTTAATGCCTTATATTAGGGAATTTCATAATATATATCCTAATATTAATGTTATAGTTCATACAGTAGTTACTCCAGAATTAATTAAAAGAGCTCAATTAGGATTAGTAGATATAGTATTTACGCATTTACCTAATAGTATTCCAGATGACTTTAATATTATTAAAATAAAGAAATTACATGATATATTGGTTGTTAATGTTAATAGTGAATATAAAGATAAGAAAATTAATAAGAAAAGTTTAAGTAAATTACCTTTAGTATTATTACCATATGACGCTAGTAATAGAAAGAACTTTAATAAGTTTTGTACTGCTAATAATATAGTTATTAATCCATTAATGGAGATTGGTAATGATTTAATAATAGAAGATTGTGCTTTAAATGGATTAGGTGTTGGATTAGTAGTAAAAGAATATGTACAAAGTAAATTAGATAATAAAGAATTGTATGAATTAAATACTAATTTTAATTTAGGAGAAAAAGATTTAGTTTGTTTAATAGAATCTAGTAGAGAGAATAATATTATTATTAATAAGTTTATAGAATTATTAAAATAATAGATATTTTCTTTTTTTTGGATTAATAATCTTATATAATTATGTAAAGGAGATGAAATATGAAAAGAATAGGAAATGCATTTGGTGGGGTTTTAGGTGGTTTTGTATTTATTATTATTGGTATTGTACTATTATGGTGGAATGAAGGTAATAATGTTAGGAACATTAAAACTACTGCTGAAATGGAGAAAATTGTTGTAGATGTACCTAGTGATAAAGTAGATATTAATAATGATGGTAAATTAATTGCGACTAATGGAAAATTATTAAATGAAGAAATACTTGTTGATGAGACATTTAATGTTAGAGTTAAGACTCCTCTTATGAAAAGAATTGTAGAAATATATCAATGGGAAGAAGATAGTTCTACTGATGATGATGGTAATACTACTTATTCTTATGATAAAAAGTGGTCTTCTGATATAATTGATTCTGGTGATTTCCATAATAAGAAATATGAAAATCCTAAGAGTAAATTATATGAAGATAAAGATTATAATTCTAAAGATGTAGAAGTTGGAGTATTTAGTTTATCTTCTAATCAAATTAATATGTTAAGTACTAAAGAGAATTATACTAGTTTTGATAATGATAAAGCTCAAGAATTAAAATTAAATGTTCAAGGCATATATTTAACTAATTCTAAAGATTTAGATCATCCAGAAATTGGAGATATGCGTATATCATTTAAGTATAATGGTTCTAATGAAATTAGTGTTTTAGCAGTACAACAAGGTAATACATTTACTAGTTTTGTATCTAAAACTGATAAGTCTGTTAATAGAGTTATGGATGGTACTAAGTCTGGTAAAGAAATGATTAATGTTATTAAAGAAGAAGATAAGTTTATTAAATGGTTATTAAGAGCTATTGGTGTAATACTATGTATAGCAGGCTTTGGTGCTATATTAAAACCAATTAGTGCAATTACTAGTTTTATACCATTACTTGGTAGTATTGCTGGAGCTGCGGTTGGATTAGTATCAATAGTATTAGGACTATGCGTAGGATTCATAGTAATAGCAATTGCTTGGATTAGATATAGACCATTACTTGGTATTTGTTTATTAGTATCAGTTATCATATTAGTAGTTTTATTACTAATTAGAGGTAAGAAAACTAAAGAAAAAAGTTTAGAAGTAAATAATAATTAATTATAAAAGTAGATTTAATAATCTACTTTTATTTTTTTATACTATTATACATGTTATAATTATAAATAGATGGTGATAATATGTCTAAATTTGTTGATAGTATATTAGGTCATGCTGTTGGTGATGCAATGGGTGTACCTACTGAGTTTCGTTTAAGAGAACAATTATTGAAGAAACCAGTTACAAAGATGGTTGAGTTTACAAGAATGGGTTTACCTAAAGGTACTTGGTCAGATGATACTTCGATGGAGATAGCAACTATTGATTCTTTTATTCAAAATAATAGATTTGATTATGATGATATTATGAGACGTTGGGTAGATTGGGTTAATAAGAGCGACTATACAGCAACGGGAATTACATTTGATGTAGGTAGAACTTGTTTAAGAGCTATTACTAGATATACTGAAGGAGTTAAAGCATTAGAATGTGGGGCTAATAGTTTAGATACAAATGGTAATGGATCTTTAATGAGAATATTACCAATAGCTTTATATAGTTATTATAAGAAATTAAATAATGAAAGTATTATTAATTTAGTAAATGATATTTCTTCTTTAACTCATGCTCATGATATTAGTAAATTAGGTTGCTACATATATGTTAAATATATTAGTTATTTATTATATGGTTTAAGTAAAGAAGATGCTTATAGATGTATTCAAAGAGAAGATTATTCTAGTTATAGTGAAGAAGCTATTAATATGTATAAGAGAATATTAAAAGATAATATTAAAGATTATTCAGTTAGAGATATTAGATCATCTGGATATATAGTAGATACGTTAGAGTGTTCTTTATGGATAATAATGAATGCTAGAGACTTTAAAGAAGCTATTATTGCTTCTACTAATATTGGTGGTGATACTGATACTATTGGAGCAGTAACTGGTTCAATAGCAGGTATTATATATGGATATGATTCTATACCAAAAGATTGGTTAGAAGATTTACAAAGAAGAGATTACTTAATCGACTTAGCATTAGAATATGAGAAAAAAATATGTATATAAAAAAGAGAATTACTTCTCTTTTTTTATATGTTTATTTTATTGTCTTCTAGTAATTTTCTAAGTACTTTTTCAAATTCTTCATTATTATCTAGACCTACTATTTCTTCTCCTACTTCTTTTCTTATTACATAATCATATGTATCTTTAGAGTTTACTAAGAAGAAGTATTTTATATTATCTATTACTACTTCTGTTACTTTGGCATATAGTTTTCCATTTTCTAATTCGATAGTTTCTATTTCTGTTTCCATTATTTACTTATCCCCTTTTCTTGTTCTTGACTCATTATTTTAGCTATTTGAACAGAGTCATAAGCTGACCATGTTTGACCATCTATTGTACCATTTTGATATAAGAAGCCTTTTGATTCTAGATAATCATGTAAATTATTATAACCTATTGCTTTAGCCATTTCATCTACTGATTCATCAGAAGCAATACTATAGAAACCTCTCAAATATGTTTCGTCTAGACCATTTATTTTTTTATAGTCTTCAGATGAATAGTGATATTCTCTTAAGTTATCTTCATTTAATGTATAGTCTATTAGACCTTGTTCTTCTAAAGCTCTTTCTACTCTATCTATTTCATATGATTGAATATCTTTTGTATGTACTCCATAATCTTCATATATTTCTGAGTATTCTTGTTGAATAGTAGTTTTATCTTCGACATTAGCTTTAGTACATCCTATCATACTCATAGCAATTACTACACTTAGTATAGTAGACATAGCTATATTTAATATTTTTTTTGTTTTAGTAAACTTATTTGTTGTTCTTTTATCTGATCCTATACTATTTTTTCTCATTCTTTCTAATAATTGTTCATTGGTCATAAATAATAATCTCCTTTACTAAAATGGTAACCAAGATGATGATTTATATATATCTGTAATAATAGCAGTTAAATCGTTTGTAGCATTGTCCATATTTACTTCTGGTCTTGCGGAATTTGAAAGGGTGTGTGATAGAAGGTTGCTTAATTGTTCTTGCCCTTCTGGTGATTCAAAATATTCATGTAACTTAATTTTAAAGGCTTCTGGGCTTGTTGTTGAATTATAAGCATCTCCAAATATTCCATATTGATTAGTAGAGCTTGTTTGAGCTAATTTATATAGACCTGGTGCTAGGGCATCTATAAATTCATCATAAGTACTTCCATAATGACCGGCATGAGTAATGGCATAGTCTTTTAGGTCATTATAAATAACTTTTATTGAATCTATCATGAATTCATTTTCTGTACCTTTTAAGCCTTCTAAATAATCATCTATATGAACATGTTCATCTAGAAGAGTTCCTACTATAGCTGAATAGTTATTTGTTTTAACATCTCCTCCAGCAATTTCATTAGTAGTTATTTGATCTCCTCTATCTTTTAGTATTCCAGTTGCTCCAAAAGCATCTGGATCCATAGCACTAAAGTTATGTCTACTTTTTGGATCTGTTATTAAACTCATTAATTCTTCAATACTCTTTAATTCTACTGGATTATCTTCATTACCTGGTATATATACAATATTATTAGCTAAAGTAGCTGTTGAACAGTTAAATTGAGATACAACATCTCCTTCAGCAGCATATATGACAACATTATCTCCTGCTAGTTTTATAGCTTGTGTTAGAGTATTTTTTAAATTTAAAATATCTTCTTCACAATAAGCAATAAATGGATTATAAACTGTTACAGTAGTATTCTTATGTTTTTCTGGATCTTTTACTAATTCATGGGCATAAGAATCTAACATTATTCCTCCACCTAAAGAATAACCACCTAATCGTAATTGTTTATCAGAGTCTGAATACTTTTCTATTAGTTTTCTACAGGCTCCTATTTGACTATTATAGTAATTCTTAAAATCAGCTATATCTTTAATATCTGGGCTTATATCACTTCCATCTACTAAGCCAGAGAAATAATTATATAATTCATCGTTTCCAGCTAATTGTCTAAGAATAGTAAAAGCTATTGCGGCTAAATCTTCAGTTGATTCACTATTAGTACAACTATTAATAACCCATATATCTTCATCATTTTCTAAGACTATAGCGTCATAACCACTTGGATCACTTACTATTTCAACAAATTTTGTATTAAGTAAGTTTTCATCCATACCTATATCGGATATGATACCAGTAAACTGTAATTCTGGATCATCTAAAGCTTTATTAATTCTATCAGCAATTACTTTTACTTCTTCATCCGATAAGTGCATTTCATTATCTTCGAAGACTTTTTTTAATCTTTCTAATTCTGCTTCGGAATTAATTTTAGAAAATTGACCATTTTTACCTACTATATCTTTTATTGTTTGACCTTCTAAATATTTAGTATAAATTTTATAATCTTCTTCTGTTAATCTATTTTTGGCTTCGTTAGTAATATTAGAAGATACTTGATTTATATAAACATTACTATATGTTGTTTGATTAGTATTAGAATAGGTATCATATTTAGCATAATCTAGTGGCATATATCCTAATATGTCACCAGATTCTTTTAAAGCATCTATAGTATTATTAATATCATCTTCACTATTTGCGACTACCGCTACTGTATATCCATCTTTATATAGTTCTTCCATCTTTTCTACTGTAAGATCGGCTCCAATAACATCAGCTAATTCTTTAGTCTCTGGATTATACATACCAGCTAAGAAGCCTTCTTCTAAGTTTGATTCTAATGGATTTGTTCCACTTAAAGCATCTTCTGCTGTTGCATAAACAGGTTTTTCAACTAAATCTAGATGAGGATTAATCTGATTAGGAGAATTTTCATTTACTATAGTGTAATCTTCTACTTCTGTTGGAGTATTATTAAAAGTACTAGATACTCTATTAGTAAGAGTTTCTTGATATTTATTATCTTTATTACTTTTCTTTTTTATGTCTTTATTATGTACTTGTATTGTATCTCCTATACCCATATTATCACTCCATACAGTATCTTTATCCATTTTAATATTATCACACTATATACAAAAAAACAAACCAATATGGCTTGTTTTAAGTGCATTACCAACATGTATTATTATGTGAATAATTATTTATTTAATATTTGAAGTAAATTTGCATTTTGGATAATTACTACATCCAATAAATTCACCATATTTCCCTTCTCTAATTACTAATGTTCCTCCACATTTTGGACATTTAGATTCATTTTCTTCTCTTATTTGATTAACATATTTACCATGTTCTTTTCTAACCGCTTTATCAGTTATATTGGCATTATATAAAAAATTATAAATATATTCTGGATTATCTATTATTTCTGTTTTATAAGATAATATTCTTTCTGTTAGATTATAATATCTTGTTAATTCTCCATCATTTTCTACTTTTAACTTGGCTGTTGATGGTACACATACAATATTAAAGACTTTGTCTTCTTCTATATTTAATAGTTCGCATATACTCTTAACATGACCATAATTTTGTCTAATGGGGTTTAGATAATAATATGTTTTTTTGCCTACTTTTCTTGTCCATTTTTTATCATATTTATTACCTACTATATAGCCAGTA
>JAEEGL011358134.1_pt1 | contig 11094 bp, 9 predicted proteins | sample 9134231 | NCBI WGS metagenome assembly JAEEGL01 (sample SAMN16246548, study PRJNA631951) | gut metagenome | biome: gut microbiome; feature: rumen; material: fiber-attached | host: Bos | place: Iran: Karaj | collected 2018-10
CCGCCCCCTTTGCGATTTTCGCGAGGCGCGCGTCGGTCGTCGTCGGTGCGGCGAGGCGGATGACGTGCAGCCCGTGGGCGGCGGTCGCGGACTCCAGCTCGCCCGCCTCCTCCGGCGGGATGTCCACGCAGAGGATGCCATCGGCGCCCGCGGCGGCAGCGTCGCGCGCAAGCGCCTCGTAGCCGTAGGCGAAAAGCGGGTTGCCGTAGCTGAAGAGGACGACGGGCGTCATGCATCCAGCGGCGCGGAAGCGGGCCACCATCGCAAGCGCCTTGCGGACGTTCATGCCGCCCTTGATGGCCCGTTGCGAGGCGCGCTGGATGACGGGGCCGTCGGCCGTGGGGTCGGAGAATGGCAGGCCGAGCTCGATGATGTCCGCGCCGTGGCCGGCGGCGGCACACAACATCCGGTAGCTTGTCTCTTCGTCAGGGTCTCCTGCGGTGAGATAGATGACGAGGGCCTTGCGGCCGTTTGCGCGAAGGTCGGAAAAAGTCTGGTCAATGCGGTTCATGGCTTGTCTGTTCCAGTTTCAAAAGGGCTTTCTTGTTCGCGATTCCGCCGCCGTAGCCGGTCAGCTTGCCGTTGGCGCCGACGACGCGGTGGCAGGGGATGAGAATGCAGAGGGGGTTGGCACCGACGGCCTGACCGACGGCCTGCGCGGACATCTTCGGAATGGCGCGAGTCCGGGCGATTTCCGCCGCGATGTCGCCGTAGGTTCGAGTCTGTCCCCACGGTATCGCCCGCAAAGCAGACTGGACCTCGAGCTGGAAGGGGGTGAGGTTCGGTGTACGCCACGGCGGCACGAAGTCCGGTTGACGTCCGGAGAAGTAGAGGTCAAACCAGCGGCACGCGGAGGCGAATGGATCGTCACGCGGAGTGCGCGGAGTAGGCGCAGGGGAGGGGAATGCGGCAAGCGCTTTTGCGGCGTTGTTCGAGCCCACGAAGAAGATACCCGTCAGAGCTTCGCCGTCCGAGACGAGAAGCAAATCGTCGAAACCCTTGGGAGAATTGTAGATTCTTGTAAACTTCATGGATGTTCTCGTTTGTTGTCTGGTTGCGCATCGCGTGCGTCTGTTCATCATGCTATCTAGCCCTTGATGAAGCAGGACAACCTCCCGGCGAGAATCACACGGGGAATCGGTTTTATTCGTCCAGGTAATTGATAACGCCTTCGGTATACTTCGAGAGTTTCCGATCGAGTGCGGCTTCCATGTCCTTGGCGTCAGTCTTTTCGTGGGTGCAGACGAGCGTGATAGCAGCCTCCTTATACTTTGCGAGCTTGTACTGCTTCATGCGGGTGTATTCCGCGTTGCTTTCGTCATATCCCCAGTGCTCAATGTAAATCCGTTTTTCAGGGAGAAAGAAATCGGGGTGGAAGGTTTCTCCGTCGATTACAAGAGCCTTTTCGTATGCGTGGGCTATCTTGTTTTCAAAGAAGTAGTTATCAATGTCCCGTTCGGACTTGCTTTTGACAACGTGGCCGTCTCGGCACACATAGAGCCCTTCGTAGGATTCGTCGAGGATTTCGACATCACGGCATCCGGTCACCTTCAGAAGAAGGGACTTGTTCCGATACTTGAAGAAGCAACTTTTACAGAAGAGATACCCGCTTGATGGTTTTCCGCAGATAATGCACTTCTGGACGGGTTGTGCTTCGGCCGCCTCTCCGCGAGATTCTGGGGCAGCCGGTTCGGGAGCGGAAGACAAACAATTGCAGGGAGTCTCGACGAGGTGCCATTTCCCGCACTTGTCGCATTTGACGACTTTCCCTGTATCCTTGAGTGTAAAGCACTCACGGCAGATGGGATACATTCCGCTTGGTTTTCCGCAGACTTGGCATGTTTTACTCATGGCAATTATGAGGGTTTAGGGATTCGTAGAGGGCGAGTATGTCGCGCAGTCTATCACACGTTCGCACCTACTCGCAAGCCTATCACCTCCGGCACTGTATTGTGCGCAGCCATCCAGGCATTGACGTGGTCGATGTCCTTGTCGCCGCGACCGGAGAGGCAGATGACAATCTGCTGGTCGGGACGCATGGATTTGGCGACCTTCAGAGCGGCGGCGAGGGCGTGCGAGCTTTCAAGCGCGGGGATGATCCCCTCAAGGCGGCAGAGGATATTGAACGCGCGGACCGCCTCGTCGTCCTTGATGGGGATGTAGCGAGCCCGTCCGATGTCGGCGAGAAGCGCATGCTCCGGACCGACACCGGGATAGTCGAGTCCGGCGGAGATGCTCCATGCCTCGTGGACCTGGCCGTCGGCGTTCTGGAGCAGATACGTCTTCGCGCCGTGCAGGATGCCTTTCTGCTGTCCGCCGATGGAGGCGGCATGGCGGCCGGTCTCGACGCCTTCGCCGCCGGCCTCGGCGCCGAGGAGCGCGACGCCGGGGTCATCGAGGAACGGGTAGAACGCGCCAATCGCATTGGAGCCGCCGCCGACGCATGCGACGACGAGGTCCGGCAGCCGGCCGGTCTTTTCGAGAATCTGCGCGCGCGTCTCGTCGCCGATTACGCGCTGGAAGTCGCGCACCATTTCCGGGTAGGGGTCGGGGCCGGCGGCCGTGCCGATCACGTAGTACGTGTCCGTCGCGTGCGAAACCCAGTAGCGCATCGCCTCATTCATGGCGTCCTTGAGGGTCGCGGTGCCGGACTCGACGGGTACGACCTCCGCGCCGAGCATCTTCATGCGGAGCACGTTGGGAGCCTGGCGCCGGACATCCTCAGCGCCCATGAACACCTTGCACTCCATGCCGAAACGGGCGGCGATTGTCGCGGTCGCGACGCCGTGCTGCCCGGCGCCCGTTTCGGCGATGAGCTTGGTCTTGCCCATTCGCCGCGCGAGGATGCCCTGGCCGACAACGTTGTTCACCTTGTGGGCGCCTGTGTGGTTGCAGTCCGCGCGCTTGAGGAAGATTTTCGGGCCGCCGGCGAACGCCGTCAGGCGCTCGCAGAAGTCGAGCGGAGAGGGGCGCCCGGCGTAGTCGCGCAGCATCGCGCGGAACTCGGCATCAAACGACGAATCCTTCTTCGCGGCCTCCCACGCCGACTTCAGCTCGTCGATGGGGGCGGCGAGCGTCTCGCCGATGTAGCGTCCGCCGTAGGAACCGAAGTGTCCGCCCGTATCGGGCTGTGTGCCGATGTAGGGGCGGGAAGGAATGGCAGTTGAGTCGTTGGCGTTCATGGAAAACCTTTTCGTCTGTGGCTGCCTGCAGTATAGATGTTTCTATTGATAGAGTCAAGGGCGAGTTCCAAATTCTTTCATGTGCGCGGGTGTAGCGGCACTGGCAGCAATTCTCATTTTGAGAAGGAGGGGTCATGGTGGCGGTTATTCCTCAATATTCGCAAGTGCCGCAGGCGGGCCGCCACGCCCCGACAAGTCCCTGATGGCCATAATGAGAATTCCCGGCGGGACTGGCGCCGCGGGGGGCGAGTCTGCTAGAATACTCGCATGAACCGCAGGGGGGAAAGCCCTGCGGCGGGTTTGTGCTCTTGCTAACAATCCCTTAACAAACGCCTGCTATACTGGCGGACAAACCGGCTCGGGAGGCTACCGGGCCGGCGGCGACGCCACCGGAATGGCGGGCAACAACAAGGAAGCACCATGCTGAAAGTCGAGAATCTAAGGAAGCGCTTCGGGCGCCTGGAGGCCGTGAAGGGAATCTCCTTCGCGGTCGCGAAGGGCGAAGTGCTGGGCTTCCTCGGGCCGAACGGCGCCGGGAAGTCGACGACCATGCGGATGATCACGGGGTTCCTGCCCCCGACGGAGGGAACGGCCTCGATCTGCGGACACGACATCGTGAAGGATCCGGTCGAGGCGAAGAGGTGCCTCGGGTACCTGCCGGAATCGGCCCCGAGCTACCGGGCGATGAGCGTCACGGACTATCTGCGCTTCATCGCCGAAATCCGCGGCTACCGGAAGGCGGAGGCGCGCGAGCGCGTGGAGGCGGCCATCGAGAAGGCCCGTCTGCAGCCCGTCGCGTTCAAGACGATCGAGACGCTGTCCAAGGGCTACCGCCAGCGCGCGTGCTTCGCGCAGGCGATCCTCCACGACCCGCCCGTGCTGGTGATGGACGAGCCGACCGACGGCCTCGACCCGAACCAGAAGTACACGGTCCGCGAGATGATCCGCGAGATGGCCGCCGAGAAGGCGATCGTCATCTCGACGCACATTCTGGAGGAGGTCGACGCGGTGTGCACGCGCGCCATCGTGATCGCCGACGGCGAAATTCGCGCGGACGGGACTCCGGCGCAGCTCAAGGCGCTTGACCCGTCCGGCCGCCTCGACGTGGTCTTCCGCAACCTGACGATGAAGGAGGAGAAGTAGCATGAAATCCTTCAGCAAGATACGCGCCGTGTTCCGGCGCGAATTCCGCGCCTATTTCGATTCGCCCGTCGCGTACGTGTTCCTCACGGCGTTTCTGGTGCTGACGGGCTTTCTGACGTTCTCGGTGACGCTGCTCTACGAGCGGCGTCAGGCCGACCTCTCGCCGTTCTTCTTCTGGCATCCGTGGGTGTACCTGCTGCTGGTGCCGGCGGCGACGATGGGCCTGTGGGCGGACGAGCGCCGCACCGGGACGATCGAGCAGCTGCTGACACTCCCGGTCACGGTCTGGGAGGCGCTGGTCGGGAAGTTCCTGGCGGCGTGGGCGTTCCTCGGGATCGCGCTGGCGCTGACGCTGCCGGTGGCGGCGACGGTGGGATACCTCGGCTCCCCGGACTGGGGCGCGGTGCTGTGCGGCTACCTCGGATCGCTGCTGCTGGCGGGCGCGGCCGCGGCCATCGGGCTCTTCGCCTCGACGCTTTCGCGTTCGAGCGTGGTGGGCTTCGTCATCGGCCTGGTGCTGGTGTTCCTGCTGCTGATCATCGGCTTCGAGCCGGTGACCGGCGCGCTGGGGCGCTGGGGCGTGCCGGCGGGACTCGTCGACGGCATCGCGGCCTGCTCGCTCCTGACGCACTTCGAGTCGCTCCAGCGGGGCGTCGCGGACGCGGCGGACATCGGCTTCTACGCGTGCGTGGCGGTGTTCTTCCTCGCGGCTGCGAAGACGGTGACGGACGGGCGGCGCGGGGCGTCGAAGGGCGTGTTCGGGCTGGCCGCAGTGGCGGCGATCCTCGTGGCCGCGGACGCGATTCTCGCGGCGCTGCCCCTGCGCGCGGACCTGACTGCGGAGCGCCTCTACACGCTGTCCGACGGGTCGTCTGCCGTGCTCGGGAAGCTCGACACCGACGTGGTCCTCAAGTACTACTTCAGCGCGAGCTCGCCGGAAATGCCGATGGCGCTCAAGACCTACGCGCAGCGGGTGCGCAACCTTCTGCGCGAGTACGAGCGCGCGGGCCATGGCCGGCTGATGCTTGAGACGTACGACCCGAAGCCCGATTCGGACGCGGAGGAGTGGGCGCAGCGCTACGGCGTCGAGCCCCAGAGCGCGTCGGCGTTCGGGTCGCCGATCTACTTCGGCGTGGTGGCGGTCTGCGGCGACCGCGAGGAGACGCTCGGGGTGCTGACCCCGCGCACGGAATCGACGCTGGAATACGACATTACGCGGCTCGTCACGCGCGTGGCGTGGCCGGAACGTCCGGTCGTTGGCGTGATGACGTCGCTGGAGGGCGTGCTTGGGGAGCCACAGAACCCGATGATGATGCAGATGGGGCGGCGCCCGGCGCGCGGCTGGGCGTCGTTCGCCGAGCTGGCGAAGGACTACGACGTGCGTCCCGTCGAGCCGGACGCGGAGTCCATCGACCCCGCAATCAAGACGCTGGTCGTGCTCCATGCGAAGGAGCTTGGCGACAAGACGCTGTACGCGATCGACCAGTTTGTCCTGGGCGGCGGGCGGCTCATCGCATGCGTCGACCCGCTGAGCGTGAAGGACCTCGTCGCGGCGCGCCAGGGGCAGAACCCGATGGCGCAGCAGGGCGCGGACGGCCCCTCGACGCTGGGCAGGCTCTTCGAGGCGTGGGGGGTCGGCTTCGAGACGGAGACGCTGGTCTGCGACCTGGCCGCGGCGACCAAGCTCAACGACGGCAGAGGCGGCGTGGACGAGAATCCGGCATTTCTCTCGCTCGGCGCGGACAACATGGACAAGGGCGATCTGCTCGTCACGGGGCTCACGCAGGTGCTGTTCCCGTTCGCGGGCGCGTTCACGTTCGACGGGGCGAAGGGCGAAGGGCTGGCGTTCGAGCCGGTGTTCACGACATCGGAGGCGCATTCGTCCGACGCGAACCGCATGGAGGCCGTCTACAGCGGCGGCTCCCTTCGCAACGCCAAGCCCGACGGCAAGTCCCGCGTGGTCGCTGCTCGGCTTTCGGGGACGTTCAAGACGGCCTTCCCGGAGGGTCCCGACGGGACCAACGCCGTGGAGGGCGCGCTGTCGGCGGGGAAGGGAACCGTGCTCCTGTTCGGCGACAGCGACTTCCTGGCGGACGATTTTAGCGTACAGGTGCTCCAGACGCCGTTCGGCGTGATGGTGCAGCCGATGAACGACAACCTGTCGCTCTTCTCGAACGTCATCGAGCAGTTCGCGGGGCGCGAGGAGCTGATCGGCATCCGGACGCGCGGCGCGTCGGACAGGCCGTTCACGAAGGTGAACGATCTGGAAACCGAGGCGCTGGCCAAGTGGCAGCAGAAGGAGGACGATCTGCAGAAGGCGCTGCAGGACACGCAGCAGCGGCTGGCCGAGCTGGAACGCCAGAAGAGCGGCGCGGAGCGGAGGCTCCTCTCGCGGGAGCAGCAGGAGGAAATCGCGCGCTTCCGCAAGATGCAGGTGGACACCCGCCGGCAGCTGAAGAACGTGCGCAAGGAGCTCACGGCCGGCATCGACGCGCTGGGGCTCCGGCTCAAGTGCATCAACATCGCGCTGGTTCCGGCGCTGGTCGTCCTGTTCGGCCTGGTCCGCGGCTGGCGGCGGAGGCGTTTTTAGGCCTTGCGCGACACCGGTAACATTCGGAGACATTCATCCATGAGCACGAAAAAACTTCTGACACTCGTCGCGCTGGCGGTCGTTCTCGCGGTGGCGGCGTACTATCTCAACGGCGGGTCGCGTCCGACCGCGCCGCAGCTCAACGGCCGCAAGATACTCCCCGACATCCCGCTCGCCGACGTGGCGCGCGTGGAGGCGGGGGACGTCGCGATCGCCGCGACGGACGACGGCTGGGTGATCGAAAGCATGCAGAACTACCCCGCGGACCGCGCCAAGATCATCGCTAACCTGCAGAAGCTCCAGGACATGAAGGTGGGGCAGGTGGCGCGCGGGCGTTCGCTGTCAGAGCGGACGCAGGTGGTGCTGCGCGACGCCGCGGGCAAGGAGCTCGCCTCGGTCGTTCTGGGCGAGACGCACCCGAAGTGGGGCTTCGGCCGCTACGCCGAGTTCGAAGGCGAGACGGTGCTTGTCGGCGACATGCTGGAGGCGTTCGACGGCGACCCGAAGCGCTGGTGCGAGACGAAGATCGTGGACTCCCCGTGGATTTCCTTCTCCTCGCTGGCCGAGCCGGGAATCGACGATGCCGTGACGGGGTTCTCGACCGGCGTTGTCGCGACGGTGACCATCGGCGAGGACACGAACAGCGTCGTGACGGTCGGCAACGAGCTGCCCGGCGGAGCGGGCCGCTATCTGCGCCTGGAAGGAAAGCCGTGGACGTTTGTGGTGCCGACCTATTCGGCCGAACGGCTGCTTCCGAAGAAGGAAGAGCAGACCGAGGCGACGGCCGAGGTCGAGAACGGGCCTGGCGTTCAGGAATCTCAGGAACAACCGGAAGCGGCAGACGCTGCGGAATCTCAAGCGACGCCGGAAGCACCAGCGACTCCAGAAAAGCCGGAAGCGACGGACGCTCCTGAGACTCCAGCCGCGCCGAACGTTTCGGACAAGCCGGAAGCGCCAGAAACGCCCGCGGCACCGGCTACCGAGGAATAGTCCGACGATGGCAGAGGGCGCACAGCCTGAAATCCTCGTTGTCGAGGACGACGCCACGATCCGCACCATTTTGGAGATGGTGCTGCGCGGGGCGGGATACACGCATGTGCGAAGCGCGGGCCGCGGTGACGAGGGGCTGGAGGCGATTCGGCGGCACCGTCCCGATCTGGTGCTCCTGGACATCATGCTGCCGGGAATGGACGGACTCACGGTCTGCCGCCGGGTGCGTGAATCGCCAGCGCTGTCCGATGTGCGGATTGTCATGCTCACCGCGCGGACGCAGAACGAGGACATCGTGCGCGGGCTGGAATGCGGGGCGGACGACTATGTGACGAAGCCCTTCGACCGGCGGGTCCTGCTGGCGCGGATCCAGGCGGTGCTGCGGCGAGGGGCGGCGACGCAGGCGGAACCCGATTTCGACGGGCTTGTGCTGGACCGTGAAGGCCATGTGGCGACCCTCGCCGGAAACGAGCTGAAGCTGGCGCCGGGGGAGTTTCGCATACTTGCGCTGCTGGTGGCCAACCGGGGGCGCGTGCTCACGCGATCGAGCATCCTGGACGCCGTCCTGGAGGACGACCGAGCCGTCACGGAGCGCACGGTCGACGTGCAGATCGCCGGACTTCGGAAGAAGCTCGGCGACTGGGCGGAGCACATCGAGACAATCCGCGGCGTGGGGTACCGGGTGAGACCGTGAGACGGCGTCTGCTGGACTTCCTCCCCTCGGCGCTCGCGGCGATAGGACTTGTCGGGCTCGGTGCGGTGTTCGCCACCGAGCTCGGCGCGTTCCGGTCCGCCGTGACGCAATGGGCGCTACGGGACCTCCGGGCGCGGACCGAGCTGGCGGCCGCGACACTTCGTGTGCCGCTGGAGACGGGCGATTTCCAGCGCATCCACCGGTTCGGCGACGAGTGCCATGCGGACGGGGTGCGCGTCACGGTCTTCAGCCGGCCGGGCGGTATTGTGTTCGACTCGCTTCCCGGTTCCGTCGGGGCGCATCCCGCCAGGCCGGAGGTCGCGAGTGCGCTGGAAACCGGCGAGGGATCCGCGATGCGGGTTTCCGGGACGCTTGGCGCCCCATTCCTCTACTGCGCCCGGATGTCTGGGGAGTATGTGGTGCGGCTCGCGATTCCCCGCGACCGGGTCTACGCGCCGGTGAAACGGGCGCGGATCGGGTTCGTGCTCGCCGGGTTCTTCGGCGGCGCGGGTGTGCTGCTGGTCATCCTGTTCACCTATCGGCAGAGGGCACGGCTCGCGGAGCTGGCGCGGGAGCGCGATGCGCAGGCGCGGCTCGTGGAGGAGATGCGGAAGGTCGAGGCGTTCCGGCGGAATTTCATCGCCGACGTCTCGCACGAGCTCAAGACGCCGCTCACGGGAATTCTCGGCGCGACGGAGCTTCTTGAGGGCTGGGAGACACTGCCACAGGACGACCGGAACACGCTGCTGGGGTTGCTGAAGAGGGAGAGCACGCGGCTCAACGGGCTCGCGCAGGGGATTCTTTCGCTGGCGCGGCTTGAAAGGGAAGGGGAGGCCGGTGTTCCGCTTGCGCGGACCGAGGCGGACCTCGCCGATATCGCGCGTGAAGCCGTGGATCGGCTCCGTCCGAGGGCGGAGGCGGCCGGGGTCAAGCTGCAGCTCGGGCGAATGGATTCCCTCATTGTGGCCTGCGATGCGCAATTGGTTGGACAGGCGGTGTCGAACCTCATTGAAAACGCCATCCGGCATTCGGGGGCACCGATGGTCGAGGTGTCCGTTGAGGTCGGCGCAATTGTCGTCGAGGACCATGGCGTCGGCATCCCGGTGGAAGAGCGCGAGCGCGTCTTTGAGCGCTTCCACCGGGTGGATGCGGCACGGTCTGCGGAAACCGGCGGGGCGGGGTTGGGGCTGGCGATCGTCCGCCGCATTGCGCGGCTTCATGGGGGCGACGTCGTGCTGGAGCCGGCGAAACCGTCGGGATGCAGGTTCACGCTCAAGATCGGCGGATAGCGAAAAACATCCAGTCGCTAACATTCCCATAACATCCGGGGGGTATGATGTGCGGCGTTGCAAGCGGGGAAAGGGTTTCCCCGCGGGAACGACAACAATGCGAAAGGAGACTACCATGAAGAAAGCAAAGATTGCGGCATTGACGGGATTGACGGCTGCGGCGCTGACCGCACTGTGCGCCTACGGGATGGCAAACGCCACCGAGCGCAAGGACATGTCGTCAAAGACGGAGGAGTCGTCGGTGACGACGAACGACAACGGCATCGTCTCCCGGACGTACACCGAGTGCACGGTCTCCACGAACGGGAACATGGTCACGGAGCGGAGGCGCGAGACCCGCACGAACATGGACGCCGAAGGAAACGTGCTGGAGACGAGCACGAGCGAGTTCGCGCAGAGCTACAGCGTCGGGGACGTCGGCGTCGCCGCGCTGACTAGCGCCGCATCGTCGACCGAAGGCGATGCCCAGCCGGCCAAGGACTCCGACTCGTTCATGGGGCTGGTCTTCGGCGAGCCGTTCGGGACGGAGGACACGACCTTCGAGAATGACCCCGACGAACCCGCCTACCAGCGGACGACGTTCACGCCCGAAAAGCCGCTGGACGGTTTTGACGACTACTACGTGTATGTGACGCCGAAGACGCACCGCGTGGCGAAGATCTACGCCTGCGCGAAGGCGGTCGTGGAGCCAGGACCGAACTGGCGGCGGCACTACCTGATCGAAGCGCTGGAGAAGCGCTACGGAACGTGGGCCCGCCCGTGCAGCTACCGGCGTCCCTGCTATGCGTTCGGCATCGGGCGCGACCGTTTCGCGACGGTGTGCCTGGCCGCGGCGTCGCCGGACTACGAGACAGTCATCGCCGCGTGGGATCGCGGCATGGAGGGCGAGTCCGCTCGCGAGTTCGAGGAGCTGCGCGACGAAGCGCGCAAGAATGCCGCGGAAAAGCGCAACCAGCGCGTCGAGGCCGCCGCCGCCGCATTCTAGGGAACGCCGAATTCTGCTATACTGAAGCGCGCGTCGGCCCCGTAGGCGAGCCCGAGGGGCCGGCGCGAACCACACAAGATAGGAAGCAACCATGCTCAACGTCGAGAATCTACAGAAGCGCTTCGGGCGTCTGGAGGCCGTGAAGGGCATCTCCTTCACCGTCTCGAAGGGCGAAGTGCTCGGGTTCCTCGGGCCCAACGGCGCGGGGAAGTCCACCACCA
>JAEEGL011395565.1_pt1 | contig 11094 bp, 7 predicted proteins | sample 9134231 | NCBI WGS metagenome assembly JAEEGL01 (sample SAMN16246548, study PRJNA631951) | gut metagenome | biome: gut microbiome; feature: rumen; material: fiber-attached | host: Bos | place: Iran: Karaj | collected 2018-10
TCCGTCGCCTCGGGCACGCCGTCCGTATAGAGGAAGAGCCTGTCGCCGGGCTCCAGTTGGAGCTGGTATTCCTTGTATCGCAGCCCCTCCATGCCGCCGATGACGAAGCCGTGCTTATCCTTCACAAGCTCAAAACCGCCGCCGGCCTTTTTGAGCACGGGATACTCGTGCCCGGCGTTGGCCGCCGTGAGCTTCCCCGTGGAGAGCTCCAGGATGCCGAGCCAGACCGTGACGAACATCTCCTCCCGGTTGTTGGAGCAGATGGCGGCGTTGGTTTCGGTCAATATCTGCGCGGGGGATTTGCCCATCATGGCGTTGTTGTCCAGAATGATCTTGGAGGCCATCATGAACAGGGCCGCGGGCACGCCCTTGCCGGATACGTCCGCCATCACCATGCACAGATGGTCGTCGTCCACTAAGAAAAAGTCATAGAAGTCGCCGCCGACCTCCTTGGCCGGGTCCATGGAGGCGTAGATGTCAAATTCCCTTCGCTCGGGGAAGGCGGGGAAGATATTGGGCAGCATATCCGCCTGGATGCGGGTCGCCAGCGACAGCTCGGCCCCGATGCGCTCCTTCTCCGCCGTCACGGCCCTGACCTGGCCGATATATTCCACGGTCTTGCGGGAGATATCCGCAAAGGACTGCGCCAGCACCTCCACCTCGTCCCCGGTCCGATAGGCGGGTTCCATCCTGAATTCCAGATTATCCTCATTCAGCGCGCTGATCCGCTGCGTGATCGTGTTCAGCGGCTTTACGATCCGCTTCCCGAAGTGGACGGACCCGGCCAGCATCAGGAGCAGCAGCACGATCAATATCAGCAGCACGATCGTGTTGCTTTTCGCGCTTTTGTGATAGTACGCGTCCGTCGCTTCCTGCTGGATCTGCCGGAAATTCGTCTGCAGGAGTTCAACGGGCTGCTCCGCCACGGCTTCGCTGTAGGCCGAAACCAGCGCCCATCCCACCGTTTTCATGGGAACGCCCAGCATATAGTAATTCCCGTCCTGCAGCTGGATGATCCGTACGTCCGTTTTCCCCTTCAGCGCGTCCCGCACAAGGGCTGCCAGCTCCCCGTTTTCCGAGCGGCGCAGATCGGCGGCCTCCTCCGAATTCTGCACGTGGAACGTGCCCGCATCCTCGGGGGCGACGATCACGTGGCCTCCCTGGTTTACGACGATCAAATAACCCCCGTTATCCACTGACTCCGCCACGGCTTGCTGCATATCGGTCAGATACAGGTCCGCGCCGGCCACGCCCAGCAGCTTGCCGTCCGAGCCGTAGACCGGCATGGAGCAGGTCACGCACATTTCTCCGGTGCGCTTGTCGATCTCCACGTCGGAAAAGACGATGTCCCGTGTGATCACCGCCTGCTGAAACCAGTAACGGCTCGGCGCGTTGTAGCTGACGTAGGTCCCGTCCTCATTCACCCATTGGCCGGGAACGGTGTCGGCCATCAGCGTTACGCCGTCCGGCAGAGAGAACCAGACGTTGTCCGCGCCGTACGCCGTGCAGACGTATTGCATCGTGTCCGTCAGATTGGCGATCACGCCCAGCTCGTCGGCTACCGCCGCTTCCTCGACCTCGTCTGCCAGGAGCACCTTCACGAAAAGCTCCCCATCCTTGGAGGCATCGGGCCTGGCCCAAGGCACGCGCGGGCTGCTGTCCGCCTCCTCCAGGAGCTTTCTGGCCGAGTCGCCCACCATGCGCACCCGGATCGCCAGCTCCCGGAACATCTCGTCGGTCGCCTGGGCCTTCAGGTCGGTGATGCGGTCCATATTCTGCTCGATGACCGTGTCGATAACGGAGGCAGTGATCCCCGTCACGGAGGAGAGCTGCCGCTCGGTCGTTTCCTCCGTAAGGGATGAAAGCATCCGGCTCTGCGCCAGAATGCCCCCCACGAACACAGCTGCCACGAGCAGTATGTCGATCAGAATCAGAACGACGATCTTGCTCTCGATCCCGCCAATGACCAGCTTCTTGAATTTTTTCAACGGTATCACCTCTGTTTGGAATGGGGCTTAACGGGAACCGCTCAGTCCAGCTGCTGTCTTGCGACGAGATCCGCAAACAAGCCGTTCCGGGCGATCAGGTCCTCATAGGTCCCGGATTCGACGATCTGGCCCTTGTCCAGCATCAGAATCCGGTCACAATTCTTGATGGTGCTCAGCCGGTGCGCGATGACGATGCGGGTGCAGTTCATCTTATCCAGCGCATCGGAGATTTGCTTCTGTGTCTTGTTGTCCAGCGCCGAGGTCGCCTCGTCGAACATGAGGATCTTCGGCTTCGGCGCGATGGCCCGGGCGATCATGAGCCGCTGCTTCTGCCCGCCCGAGATGCCTCCCTGGCCCTCGGCAATAACGGTGTGCATCTGCATGGGCATGGCCCGTATGTCCTCCGCAATGCCCGCGATCTCCGCCGCCTCCCAGGCATCCGTCACGCTGAGCTGCGGGGCGGAAATGGCAATGTTGGAATAAATGTCCCCCTGGAAGAGAGTGCCGTCCTGCGTTACCGCGCCGATCCTGCGGCGCAGGGAGCGGAGGTCCAGCTTCGCCAGCTCCTTCCGGTCGTAATAGATGGCGCCTTTTTCAGGCGTTTCAAAGCCGAGGAGCAGCCGCATCAGCGTGGATTTTCCGCAGCCGGTAGTCCCCACGATGCCGACGTACTCGCCTGCCTTGATCCGGAGGTTCATGCCGTTCACCACGTAGGGCATGTTCTCCTTATAGCGGAAATACACGTTGGAGAGCTCGATGTTCCCCGAAAGCGAGGTCACCATTTCCCGCTGGCTCGAGGCTTCCGGCTGGGTTTTCAGGATCGGGTCGATCGTTTCCAGGATCGGGCGGATCTGCGCCACGGATACCACCGAATCGGCCAGCGCGGTCAGCGCGGCGATCACCGCCCCGTAGGCCGCGTTGAAGGCGATATACGCCGAGGGGGCCATATTTGCTTTCACGGCAAGTTGATAAAACATGATGACTCCCAGCAGCGATACCGCGGTCGTGATCGCTTTGTTGAGCTTCAGAAAAGCCGGGATATTGTATTTGCTGTGAAGCAGCTCCGCATAGGATTCGCCCCACTGGGCGAAGGCCCGTTTTTCCGCGCCGGAGAGCTTAATCTTCTGCACGCCGTTTATCAGAGAATAGGTCAAGCCGGTATTTTTCGCCGTGCTTTCTATTACGCGTCTGTTGACCCTCGTCTGCAGGACCATGGTAAAGAGCCGGATCACGCCGAGCAAAACAAAAACGATCAGGGCCGGGACCGTCAGCACGGGCGTGTACAGAATGATCTGGATGATATACAGCAGCGAAAGCGACGCGGTGAGCCGGACGGTGAAGAAGTAGTCGATCAGATGGGTGCAGAGATGGTCCACGGCCTGGAACTTGCTGGACAGCTCGCCGGCGGAATAGTCCCGGAAAAAGTTGGCCGGGAGATTGATGAGCCGCGCCATCACGGCCGCCTCCATGGGCACCGACGTTCTGATCTTCAGGCGGGTGACGCCCAGGTTCTTCACCGCCGAGAGCAGGGCGCCGGCAATCAGCGAACAGAGCAGGAAAACGGCAGCGCCCAGGAAAACCGTCGTCTCCCCATTTTCCAGGACGTAGCCGGTCATGAATCGGGAGATCACCGGCAGCAGCATGCCGACCAGGATGGTCAAAAGCGTCATGCCGATCAGAAAGGCGCTGTCCATGCGGGAAACGCTCTGCTGCATGAAGCGGAGCAGATCGAGAGGGCCGAGCTTTTTCTGGGGCAGGGGCCGATAGAAGGCAATGGCGTCTTCCCCTACCAGCTCGGCTGTTTTCCCGTCCACCTTCTTTTTCCTGCCGCTTTCCCAATCATAGAAGGAATAGCCGGAGGAGGCCCGCGGAAGCAGGGCCATCGGGACGCCGCTCTCCTTGTTGAAGGCAAGGAGCGGACCGTAGCAATCCTTGTGCCAGCCCTTTTTCAGCGCGATCCGCCGGCGCATGATCCCGTAGGGGCGCAGGCAGTATTCCAACTGTTCGTCCGCGTCCTCGACGGAATCCGGGATGACCGCCGGCTTGAAATGAAAGTATTTCAAAATCTCGTCGATGGCGGCTTTGGTGGCGATGCGTTCGCCGCCGGTGGTCTCCGGCCGCTTCCCCATTACGACGGAGGCGATACGGAAAATGGAATCCTCAAACAGGTCCCGGTCGTTTTGCTTGGACTGCCGGATCTGTTCATCAAACCAACCCATTGACCCGCCTCCTCAGTCATTGGCGATGAGCTCGGCATAAGCTCCGCCCCTGGCATACAGCTCGTCGTGGGTGCCGCGTTCCACGACTTTTCCCTTGTCCAGCACGATGATCTCGTCACAGTCCCGGATCGTGGAAAGCCTGTGGGCGATCACGATGCAGGTGATGCCCCTCGCCTTGATGGCCTTGACAGCCTCGAACTCCGTTTTCGCATCCAGGGCGCTGGTGGCCTCGTCCAGAATGATGACCGTCGGGTCCTGAGCGAGAACGCGGGCGATCTCCAGGCGCTGCCGCTGCCCGCCGGAAAAGTCCCGGCCGCCCTCGGACAGGATGCTGTCAAAGCCGCCGTCTCTGGCCATGATATCGTCGTAGATCTGCGCATCCCGCGCTGCGAGGATCATTTCAAAATCCTGGATCGTACGGTTCCACATCTTGATGTTGTTGGCGATGGAATCCGCGAAGAGGATGATATCCTGATCCACCACGGCCACGGAGCCCGTGAAAACGCTGCGCTCGATCTCGGAGATCGGCTTGCCGTCAAAGAGAATCTCGCCGCTCCAGGGCTGGAAAAGGCCGGAGATCAGCTTGGACAGGGTGGATTTGCCGCAGCCGGAGGTGCCCACCAGCGCCACGCAGCTTCCCGGCTTCATGTGCATGGAGAAGTCTTCGATCAGCGGCGGGGTGAGCCGGGAATAGCCGAAGCTCACGTTCCTCAGCTCCACCTCCCCGGAAAGCTTGGAATAGGCCGCACCTTCCCGCAGCGGTTCATCCTTAAAAAGCGGGTCCGTGGGATAATTCATCACGTCGTCGATACGTTCCATATCCGTGCGCATCTCCTGTATCGTCTGCCTGGCCGAGATCACCGTAGACGCGGGCTTCATAAAGGAACTCATAAAGCCCTGGAAGCTCAGGATCATGCCGACGGTGAACTGCCCCCGCAGAGTGAGCCAGACGCCGATCACCAGCACGGAGGCGTTGGCCAGCGAGGTCAGAAGTGAAGGGATGATGCCGAGATTCTGATTCAGCCGGGCAAAGCGGGCGTTCTGCGCGTTCACGGAGGCCTGGAAGCCCGCCCATTTCTGGAAAAAGCCGTTTTCCGCGCCGCTGGCCTTGATGGTTTCCACCATGCGGATGCCGGAAAGAGCGGTGGAGGCCAGCTTGCCCGTGTCGCGCTGCTGCACGCGGACGATATTCACCCGTTTATGGGAAATGAGCTGCGTGACGAAGAGATTCAGAATAATCGTGGAGACGCCTACCAGCGTGAGGAGCACGCTGTAGCGAAGCATCACGACCATATAAAACAGCAGCATCAGCGCGTTGAGCACCAGCGGGACGAGCGTATGTACCACGGTTTCCGCTATGGTCGCGTTGGCATTCTGCCGCAGCATGATATCGCCCGAGAGCCGCTGGCTGAAAAACTCCATGGGCATGCGAAGGATCTTCCAGAAAAAGGTGCTGCTGCCCTCCGCATCCATTTTGGCGTTGATCTTCAGACTGTATACCGACTGCAGGGCGATCACGAGGACCTGCAGAACGGCGACCACCGTGAGAATGATGACAAAGGCCGTCATCAGCTCCCGGTTTTCTCCGCTCAGAAGCCGGTCGATGAAGAAACGGGCGAAGGCCGGATTGATGATCTCGTAAAAGAAGGCGATCAGCGTGGTCAGAACCACGAAGACCACAGCGGCGTTGGCGCCCTCAAGCCGTTTCCGCGCAAATTCAAAGCTGCTTTTCCGCTTTCCGCTGGGCTCAAAGCGCTCCGTAGGCCGGAATTCCAGATAGATGCCCGTGAAGCTCTCGTCGAATTCCTCCATGGACACGCGGATGCTGCCCCTGGCCGGGTCATTGAGATAGGCATACCTGCCCTTGAAGCCGCAGAGGACCACAAAGTGGTTGAAATTCCAGTGAATGATGCAGGGAAACACGCCCTTTTCCCGGAGCTGCTCTGGCCCGCAGCGGAAGCCGCCCGCTTCCAGGCCGTAGCTCTTGGCGGCCTTTATCATATTCATGGCGTTGGACCCGTCTCTGGATACGCCGCAGTCCAGCCGGACCTGCTCCAGCGGGACCCATTTCTTGTAATAGGCCAGGATCATCGTCAGCGAAGCGGCGCCGCATTCCAGCGCCTCCATCTGCATGACGACGGGCACCCTGGCCCGGCCCTTCGTGACCGGTCGGATCTCATTCTTCATCTCATGCCACTCCCGCCGCGTCAGTTGAACAAAAGCCTGATAAGCTGTGTTTCCTTATAGCTGATCCGGGCGTCGTATTTCCCGTCGGAAAGGTCCGTATAGGCCATGGCGATGATCTGCCCCTGGTTGTTGGTGCCGATGCTGGTGACCGTGGTCTTCGTGTCGCCCACGGTTACGGCCATGCCGACCTCCAGATTCTCTGTGTTCTGCCCCTCGTCCAGCACCACGATCATCGTGCCGCCGCGGACGCTTGCCGTGCCCATCAGAAAGCTGCTGACGTAGGTCAGAGAGGCCCAGATCAGTGAACCGACGATCAGCAGGACAACGGCTCCCAGCGTCACCCAGACCCTGGGATTCGTCACGTGTACGTAATCATTTATCTGCTCGGGTGATGAAAGCCGGTCAAGAACGTCTTCCCGAAAAACCTGATTTGCCATATCCGATCCTCCCACACTTTTCTGGATGTCCGCCCTGCCCGCGTGATTATGCGAAGCATACAATTTAACATTATATTATATCGCACGATTCGTTCAACTTCAATACATTTTTCGGCAGTATTTGCGCTGCCGGATTGAAAAACCATAATCAATATGATATAATGCATATAATAAAACACTTTATGGTCTCAAAGGAGATAGCGTCCATGCAGATCATTATCATAGACGAGGAGGTCGGGGCGCTGGCCTCTGCGGAGCGTAAGATCCGCGCGGCCCTGCCGGAAGCGGAGCTGGGGACCTTCCGCAGCAAGCAGGAGGCGCTGGACCGTCTGAATGAGTCGGCAGCGCCCGCAGAACACTCTTCAACCGTTTACGAACCCAAATTGTCCGTCCGCTGCTTCGGCTATTTCGAGGTTTTCTGGAATGGAAAACCGCTTCCCTTCGGGCGGCAGAAGACCAAAGAGCTTTTCGCCTACCTGGTGAACCGGGAGGGGGACGCCTGCACCGCCGGGCAGATCGCCGACGTACTCTGGGAGGGCGAGGACGATGAAAAGGCGCTGAAGAATCGCGTGCGCGTGCTGATTGGCGACCTGAGGACCACCTTCCGCAGCATCGGCATGGAGCAGCTCCTCATCCGCAGCAGCGGGTGGATCGCCGTGGACCGCGCCATGCTGGACTGCGATCTTTACCGCCTGCTGGATGGAGACCTGCGGGAGCTGAACCGCTTCAACGGCCAGTATATGCAGCAATACTCCTGGGCCGAGCTGACCGCCGGGCGGCTCTGGTTCCATTACCATGACAAATGAGAAAAATGAACAACTAACATCCGCTGCGGACAGACCGATCCGCGGCGGTGTTTTTTTGTGAAAAAGGCTGAATTTGTAATGTTTTTGTACGCCATTTGCAGTATACTATCTCCAACAAGCTGCAAAGGCGGGATCAATGACCGATATGAAAGACATTTCCATGAAAGAATTTGCAAGGCTTTGCAAATCTGACCCTGCGTTATTCAAGCAGGTGATAGCCATGCCGGGCACGGTCTCGCTGGACAGACTCATGGAGCTGGCGGGCCAGAACGGTTATAACATCGTGCCGGACCAATGCTCTCCCGAAAAGGCCGGCATGGAGGCGCTGGCTGACGAGCAGCTGGACCGGGTCACGGGCGGGCTTTCCCCCTCAGAGCGCCAGGCGGCCTGGAAGGATTGGTTCGTGACGTGGACGGGGGCGGAGAACGCATGAGAACGGGGAAAAGACTGCTTTGCCTGCTCCTCGCGGCGTTCCTCCTGCTGCCGGGCTTTGCCTGCGCGGCGGAGCCGGAGGACGGGCAGGTTTACCTGGTGAAATACCGTGTTCCGCCGGACGATGCGCCGTTCCACACGGTGAGCGCCGGGGAATTGGCGGCGCTGCTGCGGGAGGATGCGCTCGTCTGGTATGAGCCGGACGGGGAGGCTGTCCTTCTGGAGGCGGAGACCTCCGCCTGGTACGGCGAGAAGAAGTGGGATCTGGCCCTGATCGGTGCGGACGCGGCCTTTGAGGCCGGGTATTTCGGCCAGGGAGTGCGCGTCGGCGTATTGGATTCCGGCGTCAACCCTCACCCGGACCTGGAGGGCTGCCTGCTGCCCGGCCGCAACTGCATGGAAAGGGCGGAGGACCCGGAGGACACAGCCGATACCCACGGGCACGGGACCCACGTGGCCGGGCTGATCGCGGGCGGCGGGAAGAACGGCTTCATCGGCGCGGCGCCCGAGGCCGAGGTCGTGCCCCTCAAATGCACCAACGGCACCGTCGTTCCCATCAGTGTCATCTGCCGGGCCATCTACAGCGCTATCGACGAATTCGGCTGCGATATTCTCAATCTGAGCCTGGGCGTGACGACGGATTACGATTCCCTGCGGGAAGCTGTCGGCTACGCCGAGGAAAAGGGCGTTCTCGTCTTTTCCTCCGTGGGCAACGGCGGCTCCGCCGCGCTGCATTACCCGGCGGCCTACGAGACCGTGATCGGCGTGGGCTCGGCGGACGAGGCGGGGAACTGGTCCAGCCGCTCGAACCATAACGAATCCGTTTATCTGCTGGCCCCGGGGATGGACGTGCAGACCACCTATTACCTGGGCGGCTATAAGAACTGCACCGGCACCTCCTTCTCCACGCCTCTGGTCGCGGCGGCCGCCGCCGTTCTGAAAAGCGCGGACCCGACGCTGACCGCCCCGGAGCTGCGGGAACTGCTGCGCGGCGGCGCGGTGGACGGCGGCGCGGAGGGCTATGACGAATGGTACGGCTGGGGCCTGCTGAATATCGAAAACAGTCTCCGTCTGCTGCTGGAAAGCGAACCGGAGGACCCGGAAAACCCGGAGAACCCGGAGGACCCGGAGAACCCAGAGGACCCGGAGAACCCAGAGGACCCGGAAGACCCGGAAGACCCGGAAGACCCGGAGAATCCGGAAGACCCGGAAAACCCCGTTGACCCGGTGATCCCGGACCCACCGACACCGCCGGAGCCGGTGATCCCCCCGATCCCTCCGATCCCCATTGTGCCGGACCCGCCCGTCGAGCCCGAGCCCCCTGCGGAGCCGGGGCCGCTGGAGGCGGCCCGCGCCTGTCTGCGGGAGGGTGACTGCCCTCTGAGGGGCTTCTCCGATCTGGAGGCCGGGGCCTGGTATCACGACGGCATACACTTTGCCCTTGAAGCGGGCCTGATGAACGGCGTGGGAGAGGGCCGCTTCGCGCCGGGGACGGCGGCGGGCCGCGCCATGCTGGTCACGGTACTCTGGCGCATGGAGGGCGCGCCTGCGGCAGAGGCTGCCGCTTCCTTCTCGGATGTGGAGGCCGGGGCCTGGTACGCCGAGGCCGTGGCCTGGGCCGCCGCAAACGGCATCGTTACCGGGGACGGGGACGGGCGCTTCCGCCCGAACGCCCCCATTTCCCGGCAGGAGCTGGCGACGCTGCTGTTCCGCTACGCCGCCCGAAAGGGCGCGGAGGCCCCGGAGCAGACCGTCCTGGAAGCGTTCCCGGACGGAGGGGACGCCGCCTCCTATGCGGCGGAGCCTCTGAGCTGGGCCGTGAGCGCCGGGATCCTGCGGGGCGTGGAAACGCAGGGGGAGGTCCTGCTGACCCCCGGAGCCTGCGCCACCCGCGCCCAGATGGCCGCCATGCTGGCGCGGCTGAACGAATGGTTATCAAAAATAAAGAAAGATATATAATATTGAAAGGAGAACACACCATGAACGAGCAGAAGAATTTAAGCGAGAAGAACGTCGCTGAGGAGCCGGAAAAGGAAGTCTGCGAGCTGGAGCCGGAGGAGCTCAAGGACGTGGCCGGCGCGGGCGACCCCTTTGCCGACGTGCCCCGCGTGCCCGAGAATCCCATCGACCCGGAGCTGAGAGAAAACGCCTGAGGGCCCGCCCCGTACGGCAATGTCATCTGCTTAAGCACATGACATTGCCGTACGGGGGGGCAAGCAATACGTAAGGATGTGACGAAAATGCGAAAGCTGTTCAAGCGCCTCACGGCGCTTCTGCTGACCGCGATCCTCTTCCTGCAGCTCTCGGAGGGCTTCGCGGTCCTGGCGGCGGAGGATCCGCTTGCGGATATCACGCTCACCGTGCCTGCGAGCCTGCAGGACGGAGAAAACTGGTTCTTCATCCGTGAAGAGAGCTTCACCGTCGGTGAAAAGAGCGGTGAAAAGCTCTATATCCCCATCCAGAGGACGGGGAACGCGGAGACGGAGGCGGACGTGACCCTGAAGGTCATCGACATGTCCGCCCACTACGGCGTAAACTATACCGCCCGGATACGCGGCAGCGGAGAGGACCCGGAGTCCGTCTATGACGGCGCGGCCGTGATCGACCTGTTCCGGAATGCCGACGAGCAGGAGGAGATCAAGTCCCTGAACGAGGAGGATCTGGGACAGATCGTCTACGCAAACGGCGGCGAGGCCGACTGGCTGACCCCGGACGGGGAGCTGGTGGGCCGTATCAGCGCGACCCCGGCGGACGGGGAAGGCGATCCCATCCCGGAGGACGCCGGTCCCGCTCCGTCTGACGCGGGCGCGGCAGACACACCCACCCGGAGTCTCATCTCGGCGCGCAACGACTTCACGGGCACCGTTTCGGACCGGCAAAAGCTCGACGGCGGGGACTCGTTTTTGGGAGGCGACCCCGCTTCCGCCGTTGCGGCGCAGCAGGCGCGCGAACAGCTCACCGACGAGGACGTGCTGGAGGATTCCTACCCGGGCCGGGAGTTCCGTGTCCACTTCGGCGCGGGAGA
>JAEEGL015098422.1_pt1 | contig 11094 bp, 12 predicted proteins | sample 9134231 | NCBI WGS metagenome assembly JAEEGL01 (sample SAMN16246548, study PRJNA631951) | gut metagenome | biome: gut microbiome; feature: rumen; material: fiber-attached | host: Bos | place: Iran: Karaj | collected 2018-10
GCTGCGGGAGAAATTGATCGCCCTGCCCGAGTAGCGTAGTCTGCCAGCATGCCGGGTCGCTGAACGCCCGGGCAAGGAGGTGGGCCATGGCATACAAGCAGGGAAGCCTTTTCGGCGACGGTGGCGTCAACACGCCTGCCGGCAAGGCGAAGGAAGAAGCGCGCCAGGAAGAAGCGCAGAAGACAGAAGAGGCGCAGAAAGAAGAGGCGCGGGAGCAGTCTCCCCGTCCGCCTGCGCCCCCTCAGGCGCCTGCCTCCGGAGAGCAGGATGCCGATGCCCCGATCCGCGCCCGCATGGATGCGCTCGTGCGGGAGCTCGAGCGACACAACCACCTCTACCATACCCTGGACGCCCCCGAGATCTCGGACGAGGAGTACGACGTGCTCTTTGCCGAGCTGACGGCGCTGGAAGCGCGCTATCCGGCCTTCAAGTCGCCCCATTCGCCGACCCTGCGCACCGGCGGAGCGCTCTTGCCGGGCCTGGAGCGCCGCCGCCACACCGAGCGCATGTACGGGCTCGAGGACGTGTTCAGCACCGAGGAGTGGCGCGGCTTTGCCGATCGCATGGTGCGCGCCCTGCCCGAAGTTCCGCTGGTCTTCTGGTGCGATCCCAAGATGGACGGCCTGGCGCTGGAGCTCGTCTACAGGAATGGCGTGCTTGAAGACGCCGTGACGCGGGGCAACGGCGAAGAAGGCGAGCTCGTCACCGCCCAGGCCCGCACCATACGCAGCATTCCCCTGCGGCTGCTGGGCGCCGGCCCCTTTCCGGAACTGCTCGAGGTGCGCGGCGAAGTGGTCATTTTCAAGGACGACTTTGCAGCGGTCAACGCCCGCCGCGAAAGCCTTGGACAGAAGATTTTCGCCAACCCCCGCAACGCGGCCGCCGGCAGCGTCCGCCAGCTCGACGTTGCCCAGGCGAGAAGCATGCCGCTCGCCTTTCTGGCCTACAGCGTGGGCGCCGTCGGCTGGGGCGCCTGCCAGCCCTGTTCTAGGCAGGCCGAGCTCATGGCCCGCCTGAAGGACTGGGGCTTTGCCCAGCCCCCCGGCGGCGCCGTCTGCCGGGGCCTTGCCGAGGTGGAGGCCTACGTCGAGAACGTGCGCGCCAGGCGCCCGGACTATCCCATGCAGATCGACGGCGCGGTGGCCAAGATCGACGACCTTGAAGCCCAGGCGGCCCTCGGCTTCACGGCCAGGGCGCCCCGCTTCGCCGTGGCCTTCAAGTTTCCTGCCGAGCAGGTGGAGACCGTGCTCAGGGACATCGAGGTGCAGGTGGGCCGCACGGGCGTGCTGACGCCTGTCGCCAAGCTCGAGCCCGTGGGCGTCGGCGGGGTCGTCGTCTCCAGCGCCACCCTGCACAACGAAGACGAGGTGCGGGCCAAGGACCTGCGCATCGGCGACACCGTCGTTGTCCAGCGCGCAGGCGACGTCATTCCCGAAGTGGTGCGCAGCGTTCCCGAAAAGCGCCCTGCCGGCGCCCAGCCCTGGGTCTTTCCCAGCACCTGCCCCTCCTGCGGGGGGCCCGTGCACCGCGAGCCCGGCGAAGCCGCCTGGGTGTGCGACAATGCGGCCTGTCCTGCCGTGCGCCTGCGCTCGGTCGAGCACTTCGTCTCCGGCGCCGGCCTCGACGTCAAGGGCATAGGCAAGAAGTGGGTGGAGCAGCTGGTCCAGGCCGGCCGCGTCAAGACGCCGGCCGACCTCTTCACCCTGACGGCAGAGGAGCTGAAGGGCTTCAAGCGCATGGGCGAAACGCTGGCCGCGAAGTTCGTGGACGCCCTCGATCAGGCCAGGCGCGCGACGCCCCTCTACCGCTTCATCAGCGCCCTTGGGATGCGCCACGTGGGCGAGCAGACGGCCCGCGCCCTGGCAGAGCGCTTTGCCGGCATCGATGCCCTGGCACGGGCCAGTCTGGACGAGCTCACCGCCATCCCGGACGTGGGGCCGGAAGTGGCAGGCTCCATCCTGAGCTTCTTCGCCAACCCGGCCAACCAGGCCATGCTCGAGGACTTCCGCAGGGCTGGCCTCTGGCCCGAGGCGACGCCGCCTGCCGGGCAGGCTCCCCAGGCCGGCGAGGCGGAGGCGTCCCCCCTTGCCGGCAGGCGCGTGCTCTTTACCGGCTCGCTTGCCATGCCCCGCGCCGAAGCCCAGCGGCTCGCCGAAGCCAGCGGGGCCGTCATCGCGGGCTCCGTCTCCAAAAAGCTCGACTACCTGGTCGTGGGCGAGAAGCCGGGATCCAAGCTGGCCAAGGCGCAGAGCCTCGGCGTTGCCGTGCTCACGGAAGCGGAGTTCATGGCCCTGGCCGGCCGGTAGGCACTGCCGGCGCGCCAGAAGCCGGCTGCAGAATTGCAGCCCGCGCTTGCGTTCGTCCTGCCCTGCACCGTATGATAGGCGCCATTCGGCGCAGGGTGGGACGCGTGCGTCCTCCTGCCCGCACTTCAGGAGGATGCTATGAGCTTGCCAATCATTGTTGTCGGTGCCGGCGGACGCATGGGAAAGACCATCTGCGGCCTGGTTCAGGAAAGCGATGCCATGACCCTCGCCGGCATGGTCGAGCGCAAGGAGTTTCAGCCTGCGGCGCCCGAGGGCTGCCTTGTTTCCGACGACCTCGACGCCGTTGCCGCAGCCTGCCCCAGGGAGTCCTGCATCATCGACTTCTCCGCTCCCCAGTCGAGCGTGCACTCCGCCAGGACGGCCGCCGCGCGCGGCCTGGCCCTCGTCATCGGCACCACCGGCCTCGACGAGGCCCAGAAGGCCGAGATTGCCGAATGCGCCCGCAAGGCCCCCATCTTCTGGTCTCCCAACATGAGCGTCGGCGTCGCCGTGCTGCAGAAGATCCTGCCTCTGCTCGCCAAGGCCCTCGGCCCGGACTACGACGTGGACATCATGGAGGTCCACCACAAGCGCAAGAAGGACGCCCCCAGCGGCACGGCCCTGCGCCTTGGCGAGTGCATCGCCGAAGCCAAGGGCTGGCGGCTTGAGGACGTGCGCTGCTCCGGCCGCGACGGCATCATCGGCCCGCGCCCCCAGGAGCAGATAGGCGTGCAGGCCCTGCGCGGCGGCGACGTCGTGGGCGTCCACACCGTCTTCTTCATGGGACCCGGCGAGGACATCGAGGTCACCCACCGCGCCCAGTCGCGCGAGAACTTTGCCCGCGGCGCCCTGCGCGCGGCCCAGTGGCTGGCAGGCAGGGAAGCAGGCCGGCTCTATGGGATGGGGGATATTTTCTAGATAATATCTTGATTTCTGCTAGATACTATGCCAATCTCTGAGCAAGGCGCACAGCGCCGCTACATGCTACCGAGCGCATGGCTCGTCCATGCGCTCCAGGAGGTTGGGCGATGCCTCAAGTGGCCGCTCGGATAAACGAAGAGCAGGAACGTTGGCTCAAGGACTACTTCAGAACCAAGAGCGCAGGAGCGGAGTTCATCTTGCCCTGGGCAGTGGACACCTTTTTCCGCGCCATCAGCAACGTGAAGAGCATCTTCACGCCCGCTGAGCTGAAGACCATTGTGGACGCGCACAAGGACGTCAAAATCGATCCCGACAACACGAGGCCCTCGTACCTCACCGTCAGGATCCTGGACGCCTGCGACCGCAACAAGATCAACGCCGCGCACGGCGCGAGCAAAAGCAGCCTGGAGCTGAAGCTGCGCACCCTGGACGACACCCAGGCCGCGGCCCTGACGGTCTGGGCCTGCGCCTACTGGGTCTCGCGCAACTGCACCGCGGCGACGCTCGACGACTACATCAAGCAGTACTAGCCGTCCCGGCCCGGCAGAAACGCCCCTCCCCGGGGGGCTTTTTGCAAGGCCGGGGCCGGCGTCTGGATTTGTCCATGAAGCTTTTCGAACGCCTTCACGCCAGTGAAGGCGCGCGGCACATTGCTTTTGCCCTGCGCAACTCCCTCGAGGGGCTCAGGGTCGCCTACCGCGACGAGACGGCCTTCCGGCAGGTCGTCCTGCTCAGCTGCGTGCTCGCGCCCCTGGCCTTCGTCGTGGGAAGGAGCTTTGCGGAAACCGCCGTGCTTGCCGGCGTCTGCGCCGTCTCCCTCATCACGGAGCTGCTGAACACGGCCGTCGAGAGCGCCATCGACAGGATATCCCTGGAGCGGCATCCCCTGTCGAAGAAGGCCAAGGACTGCGGGAGCGCGGCCCAGTTCGTGGCGCAGCTGCTCATTCTTGGCGTGTGGAGCGCCGTCCTCGTCAGAAACTGCTTCTTCTAGCCTGGTTCCTGCCAGCCCTGCGCCGGCATGCCGCAGGCCTCCCTGCGCATGGCGTCCGCAAGTTCGGCCAGCAGCTGGACAAAGCGCTCGCAGCCGACGTTTGGGTATGCGCGCAGGGCGCAGACCTCCGCATAGCCGTGGTAGGCCTTGCGCGTGAGCTCGGCGTTGTGCTGGAGAGCCAGCAGCGCATCCTTCTGCGCCAGAAACTGCCGCTTGAGGAGGGCAGGCTGGCGCCTGGCCGGGCGCGGAAGGCGCGCCAGCTTCAGCATGGCCTCGGCTGTGGCCTGGCTGAGCGCGAAGAGATAGCCGAGGGCAAGATTCTCCTCCCCGGCATGGCTGGCCGTGAAGGGATTGGCATGGCCGGCAAAGCGGTCGATGAGATAGAGATAGCCGTGGAAGATCTCGCTGTGCTCGAGCATGCCCTCAAGATAGACTGTGCAGCGCCATGCCTTTTTGGCGCCGCGGAACAGCCGCAGCAGGACGTAGAGCGCAAGGCAGACGAGAAAAAGCGTGGCGAAGCTCATGCGTAGACTCCCAAGAGCTACTCGAGATAGTAACCAATCTTATATTTTTGCTGAAGATATTTGATAATCTCAATATTAAACACGGCATTTAATTCTTCATCAATATAGGATACTTCTTTAATACATTGCTGGACTTCATTGAGATATGCATCTAATTCATCAATATTCTTATCTCTTGACCCAAGGTAATCTAATTCAGCAATGCCACATGTTGAGATAAATTCACGGACAGCATCAAGAGTGCTTTTTCTTGATTCGTCAAGCCAGTCAAAGATAAATTTGCGTGCAAGAATATTTTCTATATTTTTGTCTCTTGCATGAGATTTAATATAAAATGTTGCAAGTTCAAACTGTAAAGATATTGCATATCCATATTGTTTTGCTTTTGATTTAACAAATTCAAATGCTTCTTCATCAAATTCATATATAGAATAATCATATTCACTTTTGACAGCGTTATTCGTGTCATTTTGCTGATATATTTTTGAATTTTGTTCAACATGATGATTTATCGTTTGTATAATATTTTGACGGACATCTTTGCAGGAAATAAATACATAGAGAGCATAGCCGAGAAATATGATGATATGAAATAGCTTCAGCAAGTAAGGCATGATGGCAAGAAGGCCAATCCCAAGTAAAATAGAGGTGATCATAGTACTTGCTCTTCGGGAAAAGCATTAGCGACAAAAGCCGGAGCGAATGTCGCACGAGGTGACACTCTACGCGCCGAGAGCTTTCCTGTAAAGGACAAGAGAGGGGATGCCTGTTAACTTGCGATATATGGATGAAATTATATTTATCTTAAACAATTATTATAATAAATTTTGCTTGTGTTTAAAAAGAATAAGATTAATATCGTTGATATCGTAAATACATTCTTTGATACAAATTTCAATAATTAGGTCAGATAAAAGATTTTTAGAAAGTGTATAACCGCCAGCATTAAGAAGTTTTTGTGTTTGTTCTAAAGTAAGCTCCATTGCTAATGCAAGGGCAATGATTGTCTTTTTGGCTGGGACATACTCAGGCAAAGATCTAATTTTCCAAAATAGTTTTCTATCAATCCCTGCTCGTTTATAAACAGCAACAGTATCGAGACATTTTTCGTTGATAAAAACCATTAATGTTTGATAAAAAGATCTTTTTCTAGATTCATGCTCATGATTTATGAGATAATCAAGATGTTGATCTTTGTTTATTTCATTATGAGCATCAAGAGATTGGTGGTTCTCATCTTGCATGAAATCATTGTTGATTTCATGCGTGTTTGATTTACGAGAAGTCATGCGCAACTCTACTATGATATTTTTGAAAATATAGACAATATATAGGAAAAATATTCACATATTAACTATATATATTTGTATAATAAAAAGAAATATAGAAAATTCGTTCGAGCCTTCGTTGGGCCTTGAAGAAGCAACGTCGGCAATGTAGCAGGCTCATGCTGACAAGAGGTCGCTTTTCGAGCGACAAAAAAAGAGTGGAAGCGCGTCATCTGCTTCCACTCTCAAATGCTGAATCTATATTTTATTACTTTATTATATATGTATAATTTAATATGTTAATTTAGAGCAATCTAATTACATAGAATATTTTTTCATAAAGTACTTTTTGTGTATTCAAACAAAGTATTGTTGATGTCATCGATATCGTAATGTTTGTTAGAGATATAAAAACTTACAATGACATCAAAAAGTATTGTTTCAGAAAGAGAAAAACCGCAATATTTAAGCAATTCTACTGTTTCGTCAATGGATAAATGCATAGATATTGCAAGAGATAGTACTGTCTTCTTTGCTGGTATATAGTCTGGAATACAACGAATTTTAGAAAAAAGCTTCCTATCGATTCGAGCCTGTTTGTAAACTTCAACTTGGTCTAAATTCTTTTCTTGTATTTTTTTTAGCAAATGATTATAGAATGAATTTTTAATATTTTCGCGTTCTCTCTGAATGAAGTTTTCAAGAGCATGGACGTAGGGATCAGATCCATAGACGTAGTTTTCGCCAAGGAGCTTTTCTTTGCTTTGTTCCCGCTCTCTGGCTTCCGCATCTGCGCGGTCAAAAAGGGCTTTGATTTTGCCGCAGAAGCTTCGATACTTGACATCTGCCCTATAGGCATAGTGCTGATCAAGGTAGGCTTCCAGCTTGTCGATTGTTTCAGCCGGCAGCTTGCCAGCCCCTCGTTTCCTGCTGCTTGAAAACATGATTGCTCCTGCTGCTGGCGCCCCGTCTGCTGCTGGTGCCTTGGCGGGCCTTTTGTAAGCCAGGCGCGCTGTGCTGTAAACGGGGAGCTGAGACCGTCCTTGATCCGTCCTTGCACCCCGTTCTTGCACCGTGGAGCCCATGTTCGTAAGCTTTTCCGGCGGGCTGGCGGGGACGCCGACCACCAGCCGGCTTTTTGCACCCGCGGCGCGAAGGAGTTTGCCCCATGACCAGGTCGTTCCAGATTCTTGCGGCTGCCGGCATCCTGCTGTTCGGCGCTTCGCAGGCCGCTGAGGCAGCCGGCATCTACGAAGTTCCGCGCAGCGGCGCTGCGCTCCACGTGAAGCCCGACGCAGGATCGAGGGTCGTGGACCGCGCCAGGAAGGGCTGGAAGCTTCATGTCTGCAGCGGCACGACCCCCGGCGAGTGGGCCGAGATCTGCGAAATCGACAGCGGCGACGGCGCCTGGTACGTCTACAGGAAGTACGGCCTGCCGGGCGAGAACGTCTTTGTCCGCGTGGCGGACCTCGAGTCCCCTGCGCCCAGGCTTGCGCCCCGGGCGCAGGCTGGGGAGGCAGGCCAGGCCGCGGCGCTGGTGCCGAAGGAAGCCCTCCGCCGGCAGGCCGACGACTTTGTGCAGGGCCTTGTCCGTCTCAAGGTCACGGGCTCCTCCGTGCGCCTGCGCAGGGGGCCCGGCAGCGGGTACGAGGAGGCGGGCGTGGCCAACGAGGGCGGGGGCGGCTGGCACAGCGAGCTCATTGCCTCCAGGCAGACGTCCTCAGGCGATGGCAGAAAGTGGTACCACGTGCTCTACGTGCTGGAGCGGCAGGAGGAGACGGCCTACCTTCGGGAGGAGGCCTTCATCCGCGCCGACTTCGTCAGGCCCGCCAGCCTGACGCCCCATGACAGGGCGCGCATCGAAAACGACCGCTTCGGCATACTCGCCGTCAGTGCGAAGGGGCTCGCGTCCTTCTCCCTCGGGGAAGCCCTGACCGTAAGCCGGGCCAGCAATGCGGGCCCCGAGGAGCGCGTGAGCGTGCCTGCCGGCACGCGCCTGTGCCTCTTCTCCATTCCCTACAGGCTCTCGGGGCAGGGCGATCGCCTTTTCGTCACGCTCTGGGAGCCTCTCGACGCCGCGCGCATACGCCGGATCGGCAGCCTTCCGCTGGACGAGCTGGAAGCGCTGCAGGGCTACGACGGGGAGCAGGCTGTCCGGCGCTGGATAGCCTCCCGCCGCTAGTCCTGCGCGTGTGGCCAGGCTCGCCGGCAGGGCCGGATCCGCTCATGCGAAAAGCCCGCCGCGCGTTGGGCGCGGCGGGCTGGCGGGCAGGGAAAGGGCTGCGCTAGGCGTCGGTCTTCACCGATGGCCTGAAGGCCAGGAAGTAGACGGCGAAGGCCACGCAGCAGGCGATGCCGAAGGTGGCGTTGACGGCAGCCGCGCTGGCTCGTCCGGTCGCCTTGGCAAGAATGAAGACGAGGGGCCAGATCAGCGGAATGAGCGGGATCCAGGGCATGACGCCGGCATCGCGCATGCGGCGCATGGAAAGGGTGAGGCCGGGAATGGCCAGCATGCCGGCAAGGGCCACGGAGGCGACCTGCGGCAGGAGGATGGTTGCCAGCAGGAGCAGGACGAAGCTGGCGGCGAGGTAGCTGAAGAACTCGCAGCGGCCGGCTCTGCCCTTGAAGTCGGCCGTGTTCCGCACCGTTTCGGCGGCCGATGCGAAGCAGGCCTTCACCTTCTCTTTGAAGGAGAGCCTGCAGAAGGCGCAGGACTCCTGCTCTTGCTCGGTGTCGCCGGGATTGCGTCCGCATGCGGGACAGATGGTCGCTCCGTCGGGAAGTTCGGAGCCGCAGGATGAGCACTGCATGGTGTTGCCCCCTGTAGAGGTGAGAAGTGTGCGGATGGACATTGATCCATCCTGCAGGCTTCCCTTTCTCTAGCACGCCTTGCCGCAGGGGGAAAGGGCTTCACAGGGCCGCTTCCGCGCAGGACCGGCTTCCGGCTTCCGCTCCGGCTTCCGGCACCGGCTCGAGCAGGATTTCGCCCCGCCGCAGATGCAGCCTCGCGCCTCCCGGCAGCTCGAAGACCCGGGGGCGTCCGCCCTGCTCCCAGGCCTCGTCGAGCAGGAAGAGGGTTGAGGCCCGTGCCTGGCCGGCCGTTCCCAGCGCGTGCAGGGCCCGCAGGTAGAGCCGCAGGCGCAGGGCCCGGGGGAGGCTCTGCAGCAGCGCCTTCGGCAGGCGCAGGCCTGCCGGCGTCTGTCTCCAGGGGGTTTCTGCCAGGGCCCTGTCGAGCGCATCCTGAAAGAAGGCCTGATCTGTCCTGGCCAGCCGGGCGAGGCCGAGCAGGGCCTCTTCGATCTTCGGGTTCTCTGCCTTCAGCCGGGGAAGAATCTCGAGGCGCATGCGGTTGCGCATGAAGGCCATATCTCTGTTGCTCGGATCCTCGCAGTGGGCTGCGCCCATGCTCGCGAGAAAGGCCCGCAGCGCCAGGGGATCCTCGTCCAGCAGCGGGCGGACGAGGCGTCGCGCCGGATCGATGCTGGCCATGCCGCCAAGGCCGGGCCAGCCCGTGCCGCGGACAAGGCGCATGAGCATGTCTTCGGCCAGATCCCGCCTGTGGTGCGCCACGGCGGTCCACTGGGCTCCCAGCAGCCGGCGCCGGCGCTCGAGGGCCCGGTAGCGCAGGCTTCGCGCAGCCTCTTCGATGCCCTGGCCCGTGCGGGCCGCTTCGCCCCTGACGTCGAGGCGCTCCACGCCGCAGGGAAAGCCGAGCCAGCGGCAGAGCCGTGCGGCGTAGGCCGCCTCGGCGCCGGCTTCGGGCCGCAGGCCGTGATCCAGCGAGAGGCCGTTCAGCTCAAGGCCAAGCCTCGGCGCTGCATAGGCCATGAGGCAGGCCAGGGCGCAGGAGTCGGCGCCGCCGGAAACGGCGAGCAAAAAGGAGCTCCCCCTGTCCCCGGGGCCTGCGTCCGGCAGCTGGCCGAAGCCCTTGCCGGCAAGCCAGGCGCACAGCTTCAGGACAAGCTGGGCGGAGCGGGCCGGAAGCTTCTGCAGCGCCGGCGGTCCGCCTTCCGGAAGCGGGCAGGGCGCAAGGGGGCTGGCAGGGCCTTGCGGCATGGACTAGGGCTCGATGCCGAAGCCGGCCGCAAAGCCGTTGAGCCAGTGGATCATGTGCAGGACGAGTTCGTCCGGGGCGTAGGCGATGCACTCGCAGCGCACCCTGCTTCTGGCGCGCACCAGCAGCTCCATGCGCAGGCTGTCGCCTTCCGTCTCGAGGGCCATGGCGTAGGGCCCGCAGGAGCCGGCGTGCTCCTTCTGGAGGGGACTGAGCATGGACTCCGGCACGGGAAGCCAGAAGAGGTGCTCGATGCTGGCCTGGCATCCCATCTCGGCAAGGCTGGCCTCCATGTCCTGCATGGCCTTGGCGGGGATGTCGGTGAGAACGTACTGGCGCATGCTATCCCTCCTGGCCGGCAAGGCCGTCCATGTCTGCGGGGCAGAGCTTCCTTTCGCCGTCCCCGGGCGCCTGGGCGCTGGCGCGGCGCTGGGCATTCTCCCTGTCCTCGTGGGCGTTGAAGCGGCTCGCGCAGTGGCGGTCGAGATTGAAGATGTTCTGGATGGCGAGGATGCGGCGGCTGTGCTCGGCATGGTCGCCTTCCTTGAGGTAGGTGAGCGGCTCGTGGAGGAACTTCTTCATGAGCCCCTGGGCCATGGCCTCCAGCGCCTCGCGGGTGGCGTCGTCGCTGCGGCCGAGCCGGCGCATGGTGCGGGCGACTTCCTCCTCCTCGGCCAGGCGGCTTCGGTGGATAAGCTCCTTGATGGTGGGCTGCACGTCGAGGCGCCCGACCCAGCTGGCAAAGGACGCCACTTCCTCGTCCACGATCTGCCTCGCCTTGGAGGCCTCCTCGCGCCGGCCGGAAAGGTTCTCCTCCACGACTTCCTTGAGGTCGTCGATGTCGTAGAGATAGACGTTGTCCAGGCCGTTGACGTCGGGATCCACGTCCCTCGGCACGGCGATGTCGATGAAGAACATGGGCCTGTTGCGGCGGGCCTTGAGGACGCTGCGGATGTCGCGGGCGCGGATGATGGGCTCCTGGGAGCCGGTGGAGGTGATGACGATGTCCACGCTGGCAAGGTGCCTGGCC
>JAEEGL015456738.1_pt1 | contig 11094 bp, 7 predicted proteins | sample 9134231 | NCBI WGS metagenome assembly JAEEGL01 (sample SAMN16246548, study PRJNA631951) | gut metagenome | biome: gut microbiome; feature: rumen; material: fiber-attached | host: Bos | place: Iran: Karaj | collected 2018-10
AAAATTTAATATTAATTCTTTTCGTAAATTCCATCATCACTTTCACTAACTGAACTTTTTTCAATACATTCTTGAATTAAATTTTCAATTTTTGAATAAAATTTTTTAAATTTTTCATTTTCATCAATATAATGAATATCATCTTTTCTTTTATGATTTCTTTCAATTAAAATTTTAACTTTTTCTTTATTTTTATCAACATTAATTTTCAAAGATTTTTTTAATTTTTCTTTTCTTTCAACTGATAGATGTTCATTAAATGAAACTTTTAAATAATTTTTTAATTCATAAGTTATTGTTTCTGAACTTTGAGTTGAATTTGCACTTTCTCCTAATGGAATTTCTAAAGTATTTTTTTTTTCTATATTATTCATGCATAAACATAATGGATGGAATAATTCATGAAACATTTTTTTATTATAATTTATTGATAAATTATAAGATTTTTTTTTGGATTTTTTGTTTATTTTTATTTGGAAATAATTATGTATTTCTATTCGGAAATTATAAATAAATCAAAAAAAAAATTATATTTGATTATTTTCAATAATATTAATTAAAAATTAAAAAGTTTATGGAAAAAAATAATTTTATAATGAATAATCCCGAATATTTTTTCTTACTTTAAAAAGACAATTATAACATAAAATTCAGAAGCAATCTTAAATTCACCATAATTAAATTTATTTTTATAACTTCACAAATTATTTAAATATTTTTTATTCAAAAACATTCTTAAAAAATATATATTTATAATAAATGAATCTTATTCTTTCCCTTCTCATTTTTTTAATTTTATTTGCATTTCTTCTTTTTTATATTCTCTCAACAATTAATTTTATTATTTATTATTTAATTAAAGTTTTGTAATAAATTATAATATTTTTCAATTTAATATCTCAATATATTCTAAATAATATAATATAATAAAATTATAATTATAATAATAATTATAGATTTTCATTTAATTCAATTACAATCCAATCTTTTTCTGATTCTTTAGAATTCACAATAAAATCAATTATTTCACAATCAGTGAAAAATATTCTATTTATAAATTTATCCTTATATTCATCATCCAGAGTTTCATTAGGTTCTTCAATATTTTTTTTTGAAATATTGATTTTATTCAAAAATTTTTTATCACTGTTAGCGTTTAATAAAATTTCATTTTCATCATCTTTAAATATAAAAGGTTTTAATTCATCAAATTGTTTTGTGAAAAAAGGATGATTAATTAAAATATTATAATCATATCTTAAGTTAACATTATTTTTTAATAATCCACAAATTAAATCAACAAATTCAATTGTTAATTGATTTCTTTTTTTAATAATATAATCTCCATTAATAATATTATTATAAATATTCATATGAGAATCTCCATTAAAGGGAAAAGTATTAAAAGCAAAATAATATAATAAAACTCCTAAAGACCATAAATCAGATTTATCATTATAATTTTTATTTTTTCCTAATTTTAAACCCCATATTTCAGGAGCAATAGTTAAAGGATTACCACAAAATGTTTTTAAATCATTTTCTTTTGATAAATCTTTACCAATTGATAAATCTATTAATTTAATTGTATAGTTGTCTAATAATTGAGTTATTTTTTCAAAATTTTTTTCTTTCTTTAATATATTTTCCTGATATTGAACATTTGTTGATTCTTTGACTATTATATCATCTAATATATTTTCTTGTAGAAATAAATTTTTTAAATATTCATTTTCTTCATATTTTTTTTTTGAATTAGATGATAACATTATATTCTCTAATTTTAAATTTCTGTAAACACATTTTTTTCTTGACATATAACTTAAACCTTCTATAATTTCTTTTGAAAATTTTTGAATAATATGAAAAGGAATTAATTGAGAAAACTTTGATATATAATTATCACAAAAAGATTGTAAAGTTTGTCCATCACAATATTCAAAAAAACAATAAATATTTTTCTTTGATTTCACAACATCTAATAATTTTACTATATGAATATTATTTAATTTATATGACATTTTTATTTCTTTTATAAATTCATTTTTAATTGTTATATTTTGAAATTCTGATAAATTTATTTTTTTTACTGCATATTTATTTCCTTTATTATCTTTAGCGAAATATATTTTTCCATATAAATTATTTGTAATTGGATTAACATTTAAAATATAATTTCCTAATTCAATTACTTCATTTTTATTCATTTAAATTATTTATTATCAATAACCCTATATTAAATAATTGTTGATTTGTTTGATTATAAAAAAAATATATCATTTAAATAAAATTAAAAATGAGATTTTTCATATTATTATTTTTATTATTCATTTCATATTCTCAATCAATAATAAAACTTCCTTTTCAAAAAGAAAAGCAAATTTTAAAAGATGAAAATGATTTTATTGATATTTTTTTAAAAAATAATTTAATTTATGAATTAAATATTGGTACTCCAACAAAAAAAATTCCAATAAATTTAATATTAAATTATCATAATTTTTTTCTTTATGGAACAGAATTAAAAGGATTATATGATGAAAAAATATCAAGTTCATATAAAAATAATTCAGATTATGAAATTACATTTGAAGATGAAAATTTTAATGTAGGATTTCTTTCTTTAGAAAAAGTAAATTTTAATGATGAAAATAATCAAATTAAAGAATATAATAATATTAGTTTTATTTTAGCAACAAGAAATACAAAAGAAAATAAATATAATAATGTAATTGGATTAACAATTTTTTCAAATTCTAAAATCCTAAAAGGAAATTTATTATATGGTTTAAAATTAAATAAAATTATTCCATCTTTAACCTTTTATTTTAAATACAATGATAATAAAAAAGAAAAAGGAGAAATTTTAATTGGAGATTCTCCTCATAATTATGATAAATCTTTTTCAATTGAACATTTTAAATTTATTCCTCTTGAAATAAGTAAATTTTCCAATTTTAACTGGAATATTGTATTTGATAAAATACATTTTGGTGATTTTGGTTTTGTTCAAAATAATTTGTTTTTAATTGATTTTAATATTGAAGGAATAATTGCTGATGATAGATTAATGAAAATATTTGAAAATAATTTTTTTAATAGTTTAATAGAAAGTAAAAAATGCTTTAAAAATGAAAAAAAATATAATGATAAATATTATTATTTTTATTGTGATAAAGGAATTGATTTGAAAGGATTTAAAAAAGTTTTTTTTTATAGTCAAGTTATTGATTTCAATTTTACTTTTGATAGTAATGATTTATTTATTGAAAAAAATAATAAGTTATATTTTATGATAGTGTTTTCTTTTCAAAATAAAAGAATTATAGGAGATATTTTTATGAAAAAATATAATACTCTTTTTGATCAAGAAAGAAAATATATTGGATTTTACTTTGGTAAAAATTCTACTTTTTCATTTTATTGGTTTTTTATTTTTATTTTATTTATTCTTGCTTTATTATTATCATATTCACTTTATAAATCAATTGGATTAAAAAAAAGAAAAATGAAAGCTAATGAATTAGAAGAAAATTTAGTATTAAATTGAGAATTTAATTTCATATTTATTTAATTTTTATAAAAAAAATTCTAAATATATTAAACAAATAAATTATTTAATATTATATAATTAATCCAAAAAAATGAAAAAATCAATTTTATTTTCTTTAATTATATTATCAAATATAATAATAATAAAATCTCAAATTATGAAAATTCCATTTAAAACAAAAGAAAAAAAAAATTTAAGTTCGGATAATATAATTTCCCAATTAATAGAAAATGATATATATATTGAAATAAAAATAGGAACTCCAACACAGAATATTCCATTATATTTAAAATTAAATCAATTTCCAACTTTTATAACTTCATCAAATTATTCAAAAAATATACCTAAATTTGATTATTCAAAATCTAAAACTTTTGATTTAAAACAAACAGAAGATTCAAATTTTTTTGATTTTGATTTTTTGAAAGGAAAATTAAGTGAAGATATATTATATTTCAATGATGTAAATAATAATAGTATTAAAGTAAATAATTTTAGTTTTATTTTAGCTTCTGAATTAAAAAAAGGAAAAGAAGATATTTCAGGAGAAATAGGTTTAAAAATAAAGAGTTTTATTTATATAAATGAAAATGTAATTTTTATTGATAGTTTAAAGAAGAAAAATATTTCACAAACTTATTCTTTTTCAATTAAATATGATGAAGATAATAATAATAAAGGAGAATTTATTTTTGGTAATTATTATCATTATTATAATGAAAAATATAAAGAAAGTGATTTTTATTTTATGAAAGTTGGAATTCCAAGAAGTAATATTGAATGGCAATTATTTTTTAATAATGTTTATATAAATAATACTTTATTAATAGGAAATGAAGTTGATTTATCTTATGAATTTGGATTAATTTTGGGAACTTATCATTATTATAATATTATATATCAAAGTTATTTTAATAATTATAAAAATGATTGTGTTGAAAAAATATTTAATTATAATAATGAAGAGTATTTTTATATTGAATGTAATAATACTATTAATGTTTCAAATTTTCCTTTTTTAATTTTTTATAATTATGATATAAATTTTAATTTTACTTTTAATGGAGAAGAATTATTTTATAAATCCAATGATAAATTATATTTTCTAATTGTATTTAAAACTAATCATTCTTATAGATGGAAATTCGGAAAAATATTCTTCCAAAAATATCATATTTTTTTCGATAAAGAAAAAAAAATTATAGGTTTATATCCTTATATTATAGATAATAGTAACAATAAAAATAAAAACAATAAATTTAATTTTCGTTTTTCTTTACCTTGGTTTTTGGTTATAACATTATTTTTGATTTTAATTGGAACAATAATTTATATAAAAATGTATTTAACTTATAAAAAAAGAAAATTAAGAGCAAATGAATTAGAAGATGAATTTGAATATTCAATTCAAAATAATAATTATGAAAAAAAAGAAAATTTATTTAGCTTTTAAAAATAAATATTAATGGTGAATAAAATCCTTATTATATTAATGATTATATATTTAACAAAAAAAATAAATTAGATGTTTTAATTATCATATTAATTATTTAAGTTAATATATTAATTCCCATAAATTTTTTTTCAAAATAAAAAAAATGATAAAAACAAAAATATTTAAAATAAATACCGTCTATATAAAAGAAATTCTCTTTTCGCCTTTTCTAGGAAAATTAGTATGTCTTTCAGATAAATTTTCCTAGAAGTTTTATCAAATTTCAGATTAATCTGATTGCCTGGTTTCAAAGACATATGATGTGCCTTTCACATACCATATGAACTTTTCTACCTTTGATGTGACTTCTTTAGTCTCATCATTATATGGACGGGAAGGTCAGTTGTGACCTATATTTTTTTATATTTTCTTTTTCTGGAAATATATTCATATAAATTTGATTTATTTTTTATTAATAGTTAGGAATTTAATTGTGTTAAAATTTTATTCCTTTATTATTTCTTTTTATTAATTTTCATATATTATGCTTTATTTTAATTATTTTGTATTTAATAAAAAAAAAATTTTTAACTTAATTATGTTAAATAAAGTAAATCAAAATTTAAAAAAAAAATGTCAGATGAAATAATATTATTTGTAAAGGACTCCTTAACATATAAAGAAAAATTTTATCATTTGATGAATTTATTAATAGCAAATCAAAATGTATCAAGATTAGAAAGTGCATTGTTCTTTTTAATATTTTATATTCAAATGTTATCAGGATTTTTTTCTGAAAAAGTAGGAGTCTTAAATCCAGAAAAATCAAAATTTGATAAAATATTAAATATAATAGAAAAAATAGTTAGATTAAGAGATTTATTAGTTAAAGATAAAAAATATTTTGAAAATGCAATCGTTATCATTGCAATATATTTATTTGGAATTACAATATATATTTTATTTTTAATACATAAAATGAATATAAAAACAAATTATAATAAAGCTATTATGGTTTTAAATATAATAATTAAAATTTCTTATTATATTTTATTTAATATTTTTAATGACATTTGTTTGACTTTATTATGTTTTAGAAATAAAAATAATTTATTTATTGAAAATTATGAATGTAGCATTTCAAAACATTTACCACTTTTTATTTTAGGAACAATATCTATTATTTATAATTTTTGTTTAACAGTATTCATTCAATGTTTTTATAGAGAAAATTTTTATTTATCTGGAAATTATTATTCAGAATTATTAACAAATTATCATCAATTTATTATGTTAAATAATTTTATATTTTCAATTATGCTTGGAATAATAAAAAATTTAACAAGAGAATTTTTTCTATTTGTAAATTTCTTTTCAAGTATAGGACTTTTTATTTTTTTTTATCAACATGTAATTTATTATGATGATATAACAAATACTTTATGTGGAACTTTTCATTTATGTTATGTATGGACTTCAATATATTTTATAATATTTTATTTTGTTGAAATTTCAGAAAAAGGTCTTTTTTATCTTTTTACACTTTTTATAATATTTTACTTATATTACAATCTAAAAAAGAGATTGATAAGTAATTTATTTTATGATGTTCCCTTTCATAAATTAACAAATAAATATTATGTATTATATTATATAAAAACATTAATAACAATAATTTATTCAGATTTAACAAATATAGAAAAAAGAACTTTATTAATTGGAGTTATTCAATTACATTCATTAGAATGTCCAATGCCAAATTGTCTGATAAAAACAAAAGAAAAATTATATATACCTAATTTAAATGAATGGTCAGATAGAACTAAACCTTTTATAAAAGATAAAGTATTTTTAATTTCTTTCTTAGTTAATTTAATGGAATTTCTTTCAAAATATTCGACATATTCAATAGAAATAATATTAAATTTCTCTTATTTTCATTTAATTGTCACTGGAAATTTATGTCAAAGTATTTATTTATTTCAAAAAGGAAAACATTTGAAAATGAATTTAATGGAACAATTTGCTTTTGAAAGATTAAAATTTGCAATTAATCAGAAATCTGCAGAAAAAATAAAAGGAATAGGTGAATTAACTGACTCTTTAGAAAATTTAAATATGTCTTTTTATTATAGATATGAATATTTAAAAGAAAAATTCTATGAAGAAATATTTAAAGATTTAGAATTAACAAATAAATTTTGGAAAATATATTCTAAAAATGAAAATGATGACCCAATTGATTTTAATCATGTTTTTGGAATCTCAGAAAAAATAAAAAAGTGTAAAGAAAACATAGAAAATTTATGGAAAAAATTATTTACCATTTATTCAGGAATAAATGAAGTATTTTACTTTTATTTAGATTATGTAGAACAAATAAATGATGATTCTTTTTTAAAAAGAGAATTAGATGAAATATCAAGAAAATTAGAAAGTGTGTCTGCTTCGAACCAAAATATTTTATATAATTTAATGTTTAAAAAAAACACAGGAATAATTATTATTAATGGAGATAAAGGTAAAGAAGGATTAATTGAAAAAGTTAATCATGAATTTGAAAATAATTTTAAATATTCTTTAAATGAATTAAGAGGAATGAATGTTTCTATTTTAATGCCAAAAATTTTTGCTAAAGATCACTCTGAATATATGAAAAGATATATTTTAATTGGAGAAAGAAGAATAGTTAATGTTAAAGAAACTTCCATTTTTATAAAAGATAAATTTAATTCTTTAATTTTAGTAAAAATAAATATAAAATTATTTCCTGTTTTAAATAAAAGTTTATATTTCATTGCTATGCTCATTCCTGAAAAAATGGATGATTTAATATTAATAGATAATAATTTTATTATTCAAGGTATAAGCAAAAGATTAAGAGAAAAAATACATATTGATAATCAAAATTTTTTTGAAATAAATGAAATTCCATTTTATATGATTTGTAAAAATTTTATTCATTTTTATAAAGTTTTTATGAAAGGAAATAAAAAAACTTTAGGTTCAAGTCATAAATCAGAAATGAAAAATTCAATTGTTTCAGAACAAGCAAACACTATTGCAAATTCTTTAAAAAACGAAAATGAAAAAAAAAAAAAAATAATGTTGCTTTAAATAAAAATGATGATAATAATAACATTGAAATAAATGAAAATATTGAATTAGAATATGAAATCATTATTCCTTATTTTATGATAGAATTAAATAGAAAAAGCGAAAAGTTTACTACTATTATTCCAAATAATTTTAATATAATGAATAGTTCAATTGTTTCTGATGAAATGTCAGTTGTTTCAATCGATGAAGGGGAATTTTTATTAAATGCAAATGAAGAAAAAAAAAAAAATAGGAAATAATTCAAATAATGAAAATAATACTATCTTGAATATTGAAGAAGAAAAATCAGAAGATGAATCGATATCAAATAAAGATCTTGATGATGAAATGGTAGATAATAAGACAAATAAAAATAATAAAGAAAATAAAACTCAAACTAAAAATAAAAATAATGTTACTTTTACTTCAACACCAGGAAATGATAATTATATCACTCCAACTCCAAAAGAAAATAATAAAAAAAATAATAAAAATAATTTAATAAATAGAAAAAATTTAAGAAAAACAACAGAAAAATTGAATGAAGAAATTTTATTTAAAGAAAGATTAAAAATATATATGCAATTATTTACAAATGAAGACTTTGATGATTTAGAAAAAATAATAACCATAGATACTAAAGGTAAGGAAGAAATAATATATAGATTTAATTTTACTTTTAAAAAATTTATTTATGACACAAATAAAATAGCATATATAATAAGATGTATAGAAAATAAAAATTTAAATGGTTTTTCAGTCACAGATGATGAAGATAATTTTCAGATAACAGGAAAAAATATACATCATTATATAAATGTTCAATCTATATTAAATAAATTAAATGAGATATATATTGATGAAAAAAGAAAGATGTTAGATAATATAGCTAATTTTTATGAATATTCTCAAATTAATTTTGAATTCCAAAATAAATTAATTGAAAATAAAGAAAATATAAAAAAATATTCTAGAGTTTTAGGTTCTTTAAGGAATAAAAATTCAGATAATTTAGATGATGAAAATGCTTCTCAAACTTCTAATTCTGGATTTAATTCTGATTTATCTAAAAAAAATAGAATTTTCGAAATCAGAGAAAGTATTATTAAAAATCAAAAAAGTTTATTTACTTTTACCTATATATTTATTATTGCAATTCTTTTCTTTATTGGAACTGCTATTTTCACTATTATTTTTTATTTTATTTTTCATGATATACATGATTCTTTATTAGATTTAGATAAATATCACAGTAATTATTATTTATTAGAAATTAAAATTTGTGAAATTATTTCTAATTTAATTTCATTGAGGTCTATTTTTGAATTAAATTTTTACAAAGATGAACATTTTGATTATTCAATTTATACAAAATCAGAAGATGAATATTTTTCAAAGTTAAAATATTATACTCATATTTGGTATCAAGATGCAATTTCAATATTATCATATTTAGAAGTAAATATAAATAAATTTGTAGATAATCCAAACCAAATTTTTTGGAATGATACTCCAATAGGAGATTTTCAAGATATTTTCAAATTAAATGATTCAGAATTTTATCCTTTGGCAATTTCAACTGTTTTAGTTGATTCTAAAAGTTTGATTTCTTCTGAAATTTTTGAATTAAAGAATAATGATTATGAAACTGGAAATGATATAATCTTTGAAATTAATTATTTATCTTTTTGGATTATTGAGAATTCATATGATAAACTTTTACCAAATACTTTTAATTTAAATGATTTGTTATTGAATTTATTTAAAAAATATAATGATAAGAAAATAAATAAAGTTTGGGTTTCTGGAATAATATATTTATTATTCTTATTAATTTGCTTAGCTTCATATTTATATTTATTAATGATAACTAATAATCATATGGGAGATGGTTTAGAAAAAATATTAAAAATATCTCAAGACCAAATAAATGAATTAATAAAAAAAATTCAAAATTTTGAACAATTGTATCAAAAAAAAATAGAAGAATCAAAGAAAATAGATTCAATGAATGATTCAAATATAAAGAAAGCCAAAAATTTAAATAATAACAGAACAAAAAAAACAAATGAAAACTCATTATTAATGGAAAAATCAATAAATCCAGCCAATCAAAGTAGTTTAAATCAATCTTTATCATCCACAGGTTTTTCATTAGATACAAAAAAAAACAAAAAATTAAATTTACAAAACAAAGCATATATTCATTTAGCAATAATATTTATTTTTTGTGTATTTCTGTTAATATTTTTATTCTTATCAACAAATAAAGTAATTAAATCAAATTATAATATATTATTATTACAAGCAGGAATATTAGGAAGATTTTTAGAAGCAACAGCAGGAACAATATATGCAAAATGCTTTATTGCTGATTGTAATGTTTCTACAAGTTTAGATTATATGTCATTTTATAACCAAAGATTAATATTTAAAATATATCAAGCAATGGAAGGATTAAATGAAATATATAATTTTTATCATGATTATTATATTTTAGATATTTGTGGAGCAGCTTATGATGAAAATACTGAAAATTATACTTATTGTCAAAATCAAGATTTACCAAAAAGTTTAAATAATACTTCTGATTTATTAGATTTTGTTTTGAATAAAGTAACCGAATTAGTTTCTGAAGCCACATTTTCTTTAAATAATAATGATTCATATTATATTAAAGATACTTTTGGTTCTACTACTTTTTCTAAAATGGAAGATGGTTTTTATAATTATTTAATGCCTGTTACTAATAGAATTAATAATGCTATTTATGAAAGTATGAAAAACTTATTAAAGTATAAGTTATTTATTATAATTAGTGTTATAGTTGTTTTTAATATTGGAGTTTTAATTTTTATTGTATATGTTAAATATGGCTTTATGAGAACTTTTGAGTATTTGTTGTCTATTTCTAAATGTATTGTTAAGATTATTCCAGCTTCTATGATTTCAACTAACCAAGATTTGGAAAATTGGTTGGAGAGACTTAATAATGATAAATAATTAA
>JAEEGL015555308.1_pt1 | contig 11094 bp, 11 predicted proteins | sample 9134231 | NCBI WGS metagenome assembly JAEEGL01 (sample SAMN16246548, study PRJNA631951) | gut metagenome | biome: gut microbiome; feature: rumen; material: fiber-attached | host: Bos | place: Iran: Karaj | collected 2018-10
ACCTGCGGCTCAGAACGTTATCTTCCTTTCTGCTGACGCTTTCGGCGTTCTTCCTCCGGTATCTATCCTGACACCTGAGCAGACGCAGTATTACTTCCTTTCAGGCTTTACAGCAAAGCGTGCCGGTACAGAGCGTGGCATCACTGAGCCCACTCCTACCTTCTCAGCATGCTTTGGTCAGGCCTTCCTCGAGCTTCATCCCACGAAATACGCTGAGGAGCTGGTAAAGAGGATGAAGGCATCCGGCGCGAAGGCTTACCTTGTAAACACCGGCTGGAACGGAACCGGAAAGCGTATCTCCATCAAGGATACGAGAGGAATCATCGATGCGATCCTTAACGGAGACATCAAGGGCGTTCCTACAAAGAAGATCCCTTACTTCGATTTCGAAGTTCCTACAGAACTCAAGGGTGTTGATACCGGAATCCTTGATCCCAGAGACACCTATGCTAACGCATCAGAGTGGGAAGAGAAGGCGAAGGATCTTGCCGGCCGCTTCATCAAGAACTTCAAGAAATACGAGAGCAACGAAGCCGGAAAGGCACTCGTTGCAGCCGGTCCGAAGCTTTGATCTAGAAAAAAACATGATTTCAGCCCCGGAAGATAATCAAATCTTCCGGGGTTTTGTTCATTCAGGGGGTTATTTTTATGGCTGAAAATAATGAAAAGATAGAAAAGCTCCAGAAAATGATAGATGATTCCAATAGGATAGTCTTTTTCGGCGGCGCGGGGGTCTCGACCGAGTCCGGAGTCCCGGATTTCAGGAGCGAAAACGGTCTTTACAATCAGAAGTACGATTACGGCTATCCGCCGGAGACCATGCTCTCTCATACCTTCTGGGTTGCCCACAGGAAGGATTTCTTCAGGTTTTATTACGAGAGGATCCTCCTGGAGGAGGTGGATACTCCGTCCGGAAAGAAAATAATAGAGCCAAACGCCGCCCACATCTTCCTCGCAAAGCTTGAGGAAGCGGGAAAACTCTCGGCTGTTGTGACTCAGAACATTGACGGACTTCATCAGAAGGCGGGAAATAAGAAGGTCTACGAGCTCCACGGCACTGTGATGCGGAATTTTTGCACGAAATGTCATGAGATGTATGACGTAGACTGGATGATGGAGCAGAAGCATAAAGGTATATACGAGCCCGTTTGTGATAAATGCGGCGCGCCGGTGAAGCCCGATGTGGTGCTTTATGAGGAAGGACTTGACGACGACACGGTTGAGGGCGCGGTGAACGCCATAAGGGACGCCGATATGCTGATAATAGGCGGAACTTCCCTCGTAGTATATCCGGCAGCAGGCTTCGTCAATTATTATCGCGGAAACAGGCTCGTCCTGATAAACAAGTCCCTCACGGGCCGCGAAGCAGAGGCAGACCTTGTCATCAACGATTCCATAGGTCAGGTCTTTTCACAGATACATATAAACTGATCATTCCGACCTGCCGGAACTTAAAAATATAATTTATACTTTAAAAATAAAGTATTTGCTTGCAAAACTCGTTTTCAAGTGATAGTATTGGCAAGCGTGGTTTTAAGAGACCACTCCTGCCGGCTCATGGGAGTCGGCCGTAAGGAGCGCCGGTACTGGTTTTCCGATGCTCCATCAGTCCAAAGGAGGAAAAAAACAGATGAAAAAGTACGAATTGGCTCTCGTTCTTTCAGAAAAGATCGAGGACAACGCCAGAGACGCGCTTCTTTCAAAGGCGAAGGATTACATATCCCGCGCGGGAGGAACAGTTACTGACGTTGATGCACAGGGAAGGAAGCGTCTTGCTTACGAGATCAAGGGCATGACAGAGGCTTATTATTACTATGTAGCCTTTGAGTCTGAGACCGATGCGCCCGCGAAGATCGAGGAAAATGTCCGCATCATGGACAATGTTCTGAGATTCCTTATCGTAAGCGTTGATCCTGAACTGGAGGAGAAGAAAAAGCAGATCAAGAAGAGACCTGCTCCCCAGAGAGAGGAAGAGGCTTCCGATGAAGTCGATGAAGCTGATGTACAGGATGAAGCTTCAGAAGGCGAAGAGTGATCTTTCTTAAGACGGGCACCGATTCCTTATTGAGATAAGGAGAGATTTATATGAACAAAGTCATACTTATGGGAAGGCTTACGAGAGACCCCGAGGTTCGCTACTCAAACGACCTTGCGGTAGCAACTTTTTCAATAGCCGTTGACAGGAGATTCAAGAAGGAAGGGCAGCCGGAAGCGGATTTCTTCGATTGCACCGCCTTCAGAAAGACAGCGGAGTTTATTGAAAAATATCTTCATAAAGGCACGAAGGTCGTTCTTGACGGCGAACTTCAGAATGATAATTATACGAATAAAGAGGGACAGAAGGTTTACAGGACAAGGATCATGGTAAACCAGATCGAGTTCGCGGAATCAAAGGCCGCTTCACAGAATGGAGCTGCCCAGATTCCTTCCGGTGATCCGGGACCTTCTTCGGCACCTGTTTCCGGCTCGGGTGATGGCTTTATGTCAATTCCCGAGGGCGTGGATGAGGAACTCCCGTTTTCGTGATTCCCAAATTTGTATGACCGTATAGTAAAGATACGGAGGAAAAAAGAAATGGCATTTCAGAAAAGTGACAGTGACAGACCGCGCGGACCGAGAAAGCCCATGCACAGACGCAGGAAGGTCTGCATATTCTGCGGAAATGAAGCAGTGATCGATTACAAGGATACCGAGCTTTTGAAGAAGTATATTTCCGAAAGAGGAAAGATCCTTCCCCGCCGCGTGACGGGCAACTGTGCGAAGCATCAGAGAGAGATCACAACAGCGATCAAGCGCGCAAGGCACATGGCGCTTATGCCTTATGTAGTTGATTAAGATTCACGAAAGAAACAAGGGGGCGGTTCTTCTAAAAAGAAGGACCGTCCTCTTTGTCACATCAAAATATGGAAAAAGACTATTCGGGAAAAACTGAAGAAAAGCTTCTGGAAGAACTTCGCAAAGAGAGCGGGCTTCCGCTGTCCCTTGAAGAAGGCGCCGTTTTAGATGATGAGGGACGGCAGCGTCTTTCGGAACTTATTATGAGTATTAAGAGTGCTTCCGACAAGGATGCGGTGCTTATACGCTTTCTGACCGGTGCTGCGGAAAAGGATGAGCTCTCCCGCGCATTTCCGAGATTCTTCAGAGCTGTTTCGGGAGAGAATGCGCAATTTTCAGTCTTTCTTATCCGGACGGAGAATGAGAGGGGATCGGGCGATCCGGTCTTTTCGGTCCTGTCAGGCCTGTTTCCGGCGCCGAAGAATCTTATATCGAAGGTTAATGACAAGACCTTTGTCGTAGCAGCATCCGGGATCGATGAGGATGCCAGCGATATCGCTTTTATGATCAGTGATACCCTGAGCTCCGAGGCATTAACCGCAGTGCGTGTAGGATATGATAATAAAAAATGCAGCCTTGAGCTGATGCCACAGGCTTTTTCAAATGCCAGAAGCGCCATTCTCATTGCTGATATGTTTTCGCTCGAGGATGCCTGCGTAGCTTACGGGGATCTCGGGCTTTCAAAGCTTCTTTCAAAGGTTCCGAAAGAGGATTGCAGCAGATATCTCGAAGAGGAATTCCAGGGCTTTGATTTTTCCACGATCTCTTCAGAGACCATGAATACGATAAATACGCTCTTTGAGAAGGGGCTTAATATCTCGGAGGCCGCCAGGGAGCTCTATGTTCACAGGAACACCCTTGTTTACAGAATAGAAAAATTCGAGCACGATTCCGGGCTCGACCTTCGGGATTTCGATGACGCCGTCCGCTGCAAGATAGGTCTTTTGCTCTCAAAGCGGGTTACCTGAAAACCCCGCCGCAGCCCGGGGGCATTGGAAAAAGGTCCACCCCCGGACTAACGGGTACATCGAAAAGTACACGAAGTACGGCAGTTCTTCCTTTACAACGAAAGCCTGACCTGCTATCATTTTACTCACATATCCGTTTCTGCCTGAGAGCAGTCTGATGCATTTATTCATTGTTTCCGTTTTTAAAGGACAAATATGCTGTATTACGAAAAGATAAACAACAATTCTGACAAATGGGTTCTTTTCATCCATGGCCTTGGCGGCAGTATTGAAACCTGGAAATATCAGCTCGAGGATTTCAGAAACTACAATATCATAAGGGTAGATCTGATGGGACACGGGAAGAGCGCTTTGGTAAAGGGCTCCGCGGACACCGCGACCGTGAAGGAGATCAAAGCGATCCTTGATGAGAACGGGATAGACATGGTCAATATTGTCTCCCTTTCCCTCGGAACCCTGGTAGCGGTTGAATTCGCGCATCTCTATCCTGAAATGACGGGCTCAATCATACTGGGAGGGAGCATATTGAATCTGAGCCTCTCAAGAAAAATGCTCCTTGGCTTTGTGAGGATCCTGTGGTTCCTTCCGGCGAGATGGATCTATTCCATTTTTGCGAGGATAATGCTTCCGAATGAGAATCACAAAAAGTCCAGAAGGATCTTTGTCCGGGAGAGCCTCAAGATGAAAAACAGCGCTTTCTGGGCATGGCTCTCCGCGATCTCGCCCTCAAAGAAAAAGCTGGCCTCTCTGCTTGATACCTTAAAGGCCCGGCTCAACCGCGTTCTTTTCATTTCAGGGGACGAGGATTTCATGTTCCTTCCGGGGATACGGAACCTGAAGGAAAAGCTCCATTCATGCAGGATCGAGCTCCTGAAAAAATGCGGGCATATTTGCAGCATCGAGCAGCACGAAAAGTTTGACAGGCTCTCGCTTCAGTTTCTCGCAGATACAGCAAGGTGAGATGTTCTGAAAAGATAATGATCATCGGGCAGAGGAAACTATCCTCTGCCCGATTTGCTATTTCAGCTTTGAGTAGCTCTTTTTGTAATTGTAATTTTCAAGAAGTGCCGTGAAAAGCGGAACGGACGCGCCTTTCTTTGTCTTTTCGACGACCATTGCGCAGGCTGCGTTCTTGTCGAGCACCATGGCAAGGGCATCCGCCTCCTCCTTGTTTTCTCCCATACATATCGCGCCCCGGTCCTTTATGAAAACAGCCGGCCGCTTTGCAAGATGGCTGTCTATCCGCTTAAGCCCAGATCCCCGGGGAAGGAGGGGTATCCCGGGACCGCAGAGCTGCGCCATATCGTCAATATATGCCGGAAGTCCGTTCAGATTGGTTGCCGCATATTTAACAGCGGGGGTCTTTAAGAACGCAAAGACCTTTCCGTCCCTTTCCCGGTAGCTTATATACCTTTTCCCGTTCGAAGAGTCCGGAAGAAAGACCCTGTAAGGAGTTCCTTCTCCCGTGATCTCGCAGAACCTCTCTCTCGCAAGCTCCTCAAGTGTCTCACAGACAAGGAAGCAGTCCTCCATATCGGTTCCCATGCACACAGCCCCGTGATTTCTCATAAGGATCGCCCTTGAATCGGGATTCTCCTGTGACGCCGCTTCAACATTATCTCTCAGCGGTTTTGTGGTAGAGAGTCCGTATTTCGCGCAGGGGACAGAAGGACCCAGGACGGAGGAGGAAAGGTCATCAAGGCCGTCTATGGCCTCTCCCGCGACACCCACAGCTGTGGCGTAGAGCTGGTGCGTATGTATTATGAAATTAATATTCGGATGAAGCTTGTATAGCGCCGCGTGGACGCCCCTTTCGCTTGACGGCTTTACGTCACCTTCAAAAGACTCGTCTGAAAGCCTGATCTTTACTATGTCTTCTTCCGATAGTCCTTCGTAGCCCTTTCCGCTCGGGGTTATCACGAAAGAATCCGGATCGATCCTGCAGCTGATATTCCCCCAGGTTCGGGCGATGAGCCCTGTCGCCTGAAGCCTCAGCCCCGATTCTATCACTTTCCTTTTCGCCTCATTTATATCCATAGGAACCTCCGCCATTTACACAATTTACTCCGTTTCACCTTATCGTTAATCCCGGCGTTTGTCAATAAATCGTGCAATGAAGGAGCCGTTGTGATATCATTTAGACTTGTTACTTAAGATCTGCATATGGAGGGAAGAATGTCTGAAAAATTGGAAAAGCTGAGGGAAAAGTTTTCCGAACTTTTCGGAGAAGGCGGAGACATCCGCGAATACTTCTCTCCCGGCCGGGTGAACCTCATAGGCGAGCACACCGATTACAACGGCGGCCACGTCTTTCCATGCGCCCTGACCCTCGGCACCTATGCCATTGCCAGGCGGCGTGATGACGACAGGATAATGCTCTATTCGGAAAACGTTCCAAGAGCAGGCGTCATCACGCTTTCGAAGGATAATATCGAGTTTAATGAAAGCTTTGGCTGGGCGGCTTATCCCATCGGCGTAGTCTGGGCCTTTGAAAAACAGGGAAAGAGCCTGGATAGCGGCTTTGAGATGGCGCTCTTCGGCGATATTCCAAATGGTTCCGGTCTTTCATCCTCAGCCTCGATCGAGGTCCTGACCGGCGCGGTTCTTCGCGATCTTTATTCCTTTGATGATGTGACAGGAGAGGATCTTGCAAAGATCGGCCAGTATTCCGAGAACAATTTCAACGGCGTGAAATGCGGTATAATGGATCAGTTCGCGGTCGCCATGGGAAAGAAGGACCACGCTATCTTCCTCGATACGGCGACCCTCAAATACGAATATGCCCCCGTCAGGCTTGAAAATGCCTCTATAGTCATTGTTAATTCCAAAGTGAAGCACTCTCTGGTGGATTCCGGCTACAACGAAAGGCGTTCCCAGTGTGCGTCTGCGCTATCTGATCTGAAGAAAGTACTTGATATCAACACTCTTGGGGATATCGACGAAGAGACCTTCGAGAAGAACAAAGACGCGATAAAGGATCCCACAGAGCGGCGAAGGGCAAAGCATGCGGTATATGAGAACCGGCGTACCATAAGGGCCGTCAAGGCTCTTTCTGAAAACGACATAGAGCTTTTCGGAAAACTGATGGACGAGTCCCACGTCTCCCTTCGTGATGATTATGAGGTCTCCTGCGAGGAGATCGACTTCCTTGTAGACACGGCGCATGCAGTAAAAGGTGTAATAGGCTCACGGATCACAGGTGGCGGCTTCGGAGGCTGCACCGTTAATATAGTGAAGAACGAGGCTCTCGATGAATTCAGGGAAAGGATCAACCGGGATTATCTTGAAAAATTCGGAAAAGAACCCGGAATATATACGGTTTCAATAGGTGACGGAGCAGGGAGGATATAAGATGCTTTCGATCAGAAATCTTACAAAAAGGTACGGCGACAAGGTTGCAGTGGACAATCTCTCATTATCATTGGAGAGTGGAAAGATCTGCGCCTTCATAGGCAAGAACGGCGCGGGAAAGACGACCACGCTGAAATGCTGTGTCGGCATGCTCTCATTTGAACAGGGAGAGATAACGATAAACGGCATTTCAGTGAAAAATGACCCCATCGCGGTAAAGAGAAATATCGCCTATATCCCGGACAACCCGGATATCTACGAGTTCATGACGGGGATAGGTTATCTGAATTTCATAGCGGATATCTTCGGGCTTTCAAAGGAAGTAAGGGAGGAGCGCATCAGAAGGATAGCCGACACCTTTGACCTCACAGCGGATCTTGCCCAGAATGTGTCCGCTTATTCCCACGGAATGAAGCAAAAGCTGGTGATAATCTCGGCGCTCATACACGAACCGAAGCTCCTTCTTATGGATGAGCCCTTTGTAGGTCTTGACCCCACAGCGGCCTTCCACCTGAAGGAAGAAATGCACGCATTGTGTGCAAAGGGCGGCGCGATCCTTTATTCAACCCACGTGCTCGAAGTTGCGCAGAAGCTCTGTGATTCTGTCGTTATCATTAAAGACGGGAAACTGGTGCGTACAGGCAGCATGGAAGAGGTCACAGGCGACAGCTCCCTCGAGGATGTATTCCTTGAGCTTGAGAAGCCGGATGCCGTATGAGACTGCGGGAGGTAGTTATGAAATTAAGTTTTAAAGAGGGGGAAGTGTCATGACAAAAGCGTTGTTCAAGATGCAGATGAAATCCCTCATGTCCTCAATGTCCTTTTCAAAGAGACGTCAGGGAAAGGAAACGAGCCCCGTGTCCAGTATTGTGACCTATTTTATCGTCATGGGGATCATAGCGGTCACTGTTTATTTTGCCATAAGGATGGCGCTTGCGTCGACGATGGCACCGCTCCTTTTAACGGATTACGGGTGGATATACTTTGCCATGAACGCGATCGTCGGTGCTGTCATAGGCTTCATTACCTGCGTTTTTCTTGCCGACAACATGATATTCCGTGCCAAGGACAACGATATCCTGCTGCCGCTGCCGATTCAGCCCTCAAAGATAGTAATGGTGCGGATGACAATACTTGCCTTCAGGGTACTTTTCTTTACAGCCATTGGATTCGTGCCTTCGATCGACATCTATATCTGCACAATGGGCTTTGATCCGTTGACCTTTTTATTCCAGATACTGACACTGCTCTCTATCGCTTTCTTTACGGTGTCAATCTGCCTCATTGTGGGCTTCATTACATCAAAGATAAGCTCCAAGATCGGTGCCGGGACGGGAAAGACAACCATTACAGTCATAATCTCCTTTACTCTGATGATCGTCTACATGCTCGCCGTTACGAAGCTTCAGGATCTGATCACTTACATTATCACTCACGGTCAGGATCTGGGCGAAGATTTAATGAGATATCTTTATCCCTTCTATCTCATGGGCAGAGGCTGCCTCGGAGATCCCGCCTCCCTGCTCATCATCCTTCTGGTCACGGCGGCTGTTTTCCTGTTGATCTGGTTCATCGTTCAGCGGAATTTCTTCTCCATCGCGACTGCGACGGGGCATGTGAAGAGAAAGATCTACCACGGTGGCGGGATGGTCGCCCGGAGTGCTTCCTCTACACTCTATCGGAAGGAGCTGAAGCGGCTTTCAAGCAGTGCCGTATATATAATGAACTCCTGCGCGAACATTTTGTTCACGATAATAGTCGGGGTAATCCTCCTTGTGAAAAAGGATGCGATCTATACAGTCTTTGGGAGGGTTTCGCCTGTAACCCAAAGCGCTCTCTTTGTCATGATCGCGGCCTTTCTCTGCTTAATGACGGCCATGGGGATCATGACCGCTTCCTCCGTATCCCTTGAAGGGAGCAGCCTCTGGATATTAAAGACTCTTCCCGTAAGCAGCAAGAGTATATTAAAGGCAAAGCTCAAGCTTCAGATATCGATATACACCCTGCCGCTGTTATTCATATCCGTTGTTATGGTTTATGTCTTCAGGCCAAGTATACTGGACGCTGTGTTATTGTTCGTTCTGATCCTTCTCTGCGAAGTGTTTATTGCCGAGGTCGGTCTGATCGAAAACCTGAAAAGACCGCGCTTTGACTGGAAGAATGAGGCCATTGTAATAAAGCAGAGCGCCGCCGTGGGTTTTTCCATGCTGATCAGCGGCGTCGTTCCGGTAGCGATCTTCGTGCCCTATATAGTCTTCATGTCAGGGCTTTTCAATGGCGGCCTTGTCATCATAACGGGTTCCGTATATTTCATCATCGCGATCGCAATATACCTGGTCCTGGACATACTGCTGTACTACTGGATCATGACGAAGGGGGTTAGGAAGTTCGACCAATTATAATTGCTACGTTTTGGACCCCCGGGACAGTCCCGGGGGTCCATTAATATCAAAACTGCGATTAAAACCATAGTCCGATATTGATTTGATCGAATCGTTTTGCTATTATTCTCCGTGAGAGGGGGAGAGCTTCTATGTATGTTAATAGAGATGTTGAAAAAATCTTACTTGATGCGGCAGAATCTTTTCAGGTGATAACCATATATGGAAGTCGTCAGGTTGGCAAATCTACTACTGTGGATTATCTGTTTGGAGAAAAATTTGAATTGGTGACACTTGATGATTCAGAGGAACTCAATATGGCGATATCAAGTCCCAGAAGTTTTTTTGAATCCCATCCGTGGCCGCTGATCATTGATGAAGTGCAAAAAGCTGTAGGATTGCTGAGTGAGATCAAAAAAATTGTCGACGAACAGAGACGGATCTGGATGAAAAATGGTGAACCTCGAAGACTGATGTTTGTACTGACGGGATCAAACCAATTCGAACTGCAGGAAAGAATATCAGAGTCTCTTGCCGGGAGAACCGCGGTCATCAACATGTCGGGCTTTACACAGACTGAGAAGCAGGGTATATGCGGCTCTTTGTTTGATATGAATCTACAGGAGCTGCTCAAAAAACAACACGACCACAAGGATTTTTATAGAAGCAGCCGAGCGGTATTTGAAGATATTTTTCAGGGAGGGATGCCAGATGTATGTACCGGAGAATCGAAGCGGGATATTTATTATAAATCATATATAGATACATATATTGAAAAAGATGTGAGAAAATTGATCAGTGCGTCCAGTGAGATGCTGTTTCGTAAGTTTATTGCTCTTTTGGCCCTTAGAACGGCTCAGGAAGTTGTGTATAGTGAATTATCGGGAGCTTTAGGCATAAATGTCGAAACCTGTAAACGCTGGATATCAATATTGCAGACTTCAGGAATAATACATCTTCTTGAGCCATATATGGCAAATGCCTCTAAACGGATCATAAAGGCACCTAAACTTTATTTTATGGATACAGGTCTATGTTCGTATCTTTGCAAATGGCCTAACGCGCAGATGCTGATGGATTGCGCAATGAGCGGGGCTTTTTTCGAGACATATGTGGTCAGCGAAATAATAAAGAGCTTTTATAATCATGGAGTAGATCCGAACCAATATTTGTATTATTACAGGGATATTGACAAAAAAGAAGTTGATATTCTTATGGTTAAAGATGGGGCACTGTATCCGGCAGAGATCAAGAAGGGAATTAACCCGACTAAACCCACAAAAAACTTTAATGTTCTGGAGAAGTATAACATGCCGGTTAAGCAAGGTATGATAATTGACAATGCGGAAAAAATAAGGGTTTTGAATGACGCCGCGTTTATTTTTCCGGTCTCTCTTTTGGGATATTAAGGTTTCCTTAATCTATAAGGGGGCTCAGCACTTTGGGAAGCTTCAAAAGAGACGGTATCACCGCTACAACACAATAGATGATGTAGTCTTTCAAATAAATTCGGTAATATGAATGAAGACGATCCTTGCGAAAGGGAACACGCTCAATGA
>JAEEGL016101286.1_pt1 | contig 11094 bp, 7 predicted proteins | sample 9134231 | NCBI WGS metagenome assembly JAEEGL01 (sample SAMN16246548, study PRJNA631951) | gut metagenome | biome: gut microbiome; feature: rumen; material: fiber-attached | host: Bos | place: Iran: Karaj | collected 2018-10
AAGCCTAAGGCTCTTTCCGGTGGACAGAGACAGCGTGTTGCTATGGGACGTGCTATCGTTCGTAATCCTAAGGTATTCCTTCTCGACGAACCTCTTTCAAACCTCGACGCAAAGCTCAGAGCTGCCATGAGAACAGAGCTTACCAAGATTCACCAGAGAGTCGGTACAACATTCGTATACGTTACACACGACCAGGTGGAAGCTATGACAATGGCTACCCGTATAGTGGTAATGAAGGACGGTCTTATTCAGCAGGTTGATACTCCTCAGAATCTCTATGACAACCCTGTAAACCTTTTCGTAGCAGGATTTATCGGAACACCTCAGATGAACTTCATCAATGCTCAGATAGAAAAGAAGGATGGAGGATTGTATATCGTATTCGGTTCCAACTCGCTTAAGCTTCCCGAAGAAAAAGCAAAGAACGAGGAACTTCAGGAGTACATCGGCAAGGAAGTCATCGTAGGCGTACGTCCCGAGGCTATCCATGATGACCAGGCTTCCCTCAGAGCAATGCCCGATTCGATAATAGAAACAGATGTCGAAGTAACAGAGCTTATGGGTGCTGAGATTTACCTTTACCTTGTTGCCGAAGAAACAAACCTCACTGCAAGAGTATCCGCAAGATCCACCGCAAGATCCGGTGATATCATCAATGTTGCAATAGATATGGAAAGAGTTCATATCTTTGACAAGGATACTGAACGCTGCATAGTTCATTAAGTCGTATCACACAAAAAAGCTGCGAAACACAACTGTTCAGATCGAAGTGTGTTTCGTTTGACAAATCGACTCAAATATAAAGGACTGACGAAGCCTCGCTTCGTCAGTTTTTTCTTTCGAAATGAGTTTTTCGGTTGTTACAAACACACCAACAATATACCTTTCTTCACGATATATATAGGACTCAAGTGGAATCGGTATAGATTTCGGAAAACCCTATATAATGTTATTAGGTCAGATCAGGGCACCGAAATGCGGGTCGCCGATAAACATACCCTCTCCTGCAAAACAGACAATCGGATACTAAAGAGAATGCAGAAGATCAGAAAAGCGCTCGGGAAGATATCTCAGTTATGACTGTGTTTGGACATTCCAGGGTACCGTATGCTAATTATTTAGCCCGATTTATGCTGTGTTCACGGTAAATTCACAAATTTTCTTAAATTTGTTATTGAATAGAGCCTCTCTAAGTGGTAAATTATACTCAAACATTAGCACTCTTGTTGTTCAAGTGCTAAAACGTAAGTTATGTCGAATCATCCATATAAGAAGGAGGGATAGATTTGATCAGCGATAACAAAAACAAATTGAGCGACAGAAAAAAGCTGATACTCAAAGCGATCGTAGATGCTCATATTGCCAACGGTGATCCTGTCGGAAGCAAGCTTCTGACACGAAACGAACTGATATCATGCTCATCAGCTACCATCCGAAATGAAATGGCAGAACTTGAAAGCATGGGATATCTTGAACAACCGCACACCTCGGCAGGACGCATTCCTTCCGAAGCAGGATACAGATTTTATGTTGACTGGCTACTCGACAGATACAGTCTGACACGGGCAGAAATAGACGAACTCAAAAACAGCCTGCAGAAAAAGCAGTCTGAGCTGGATTCCATCATGCAATCCGCTCTTGCGGTTGCTGCAAAACTTACAAATTACACGGCTATTTCAGTTAGGCCCAAGATAGAAAAGATCACCGTATCCCGATACGAACTGATGCGACTTGATGATTATTCTTCAATGCTCATCATGCTTGTCGGCGGGGTAGTAAAGACAAAATATTTGAGATCAAACACGGTAATATCATCTGAAGCGACACATGCACTTGCGATGATTCTGAACATGTATGCCGTTGGTCTCACTGCTTCTGACTTCACCATGCCGCTTATAATGGAAATGGAACAGCATATGGGTAACTATGATTTTCTGGTCAGTCCGGTTGTAAAGGCCATATGCATGACTCTTTCGGAATTTGACGGCGGGGATCTGAAAATAGAAGGAGTTAACAAACTGCTTTCATACCCTGAGTTTTATAATCTGGAAAGACTTCGTGAGATGCTCATGCTGTTTGAGAAAAAGGACGACCTGCTCGAGATCTTTTCCGGAAAGCCGACAGAACCCGAGAAAGTCCAGGTATATATAGGAAAAGAAAATCTGGTGAAAGTCATGGACAACTCAACATTGATTTTCAAGGCCATAACCAACGACGGAAAAACCGTTGGAGCAATAGGTGTAATCGGACCTACGAGAATGGACTACAAGCGCGTGATAGCGACCATAGACAATGTCGCTAACGGAGTGTCCGCCGCGCTCGAAAGCAATAACAGCAAAAAAGATATTTAATATCTGAGGTTATTAAATGGAAGAAAAGAAAAATGCAGTCAACGACAAGGCCTTTGAAGATGAAAAAGCAAAGGAAACAAAGTCGGAAGCTGCAGAACGCGAAACAAAAGAAAGCAAAAAGGATAAAAAATCCGATATAAGGAAACTTCGTGAAGACCTTGCTTCGACAGAGAAAAAACTTGATGAGACTGTCAAAGCACTAGACTCCCTCAACGATAAATATCTGAGAGTCGTTGCCGAATATGACAATTTCAGAAAACGCACTCAGGCAGAAAGAACCAATGTTTACGGCGAGGCTGTCTCAGATACGCTCAGCGGACTGCTTCCAATAATAGACAATCTCCAGTATGCGGCAAAATACTCAGGAGGCGACTCGGAAAAACTCGCAGAAGGACTTTCGCTTATTCTGAGCAAACTTCCCGAAACACTGGAAAAATTGAACATTCACCCATTCGGGGAAGCAGGAGAAACATTTGACCCCAACCTTCATAATGCCATCCTTCATGTGGAGGATGATAATTACGGGGAAGGCGAAATCGTGGAAGTGCTCCAGTGCGGTTACAAGTACGGAGATAAGGTTCTCAGATACGCGATGGTCAAAGTAGCAAACTGACAATATATAAATTCACAAACAATAATGACATTTTCAGGAGGAAAATAAAATGGCTAAAATTATAGGTATAGATTTAGGTACAACAAATTCATGCGTGGCAGTTTATGAAGGCGGAGATCCCGTTGTTATTCCGAATTCCGAAGGCGCAAGAACCACACCTTCCGTAGTGGCATTCTCAAAGACTGGCGAACGTCTTGTCGGACAGGTGGCAAAGCGTCAGGCAATCACAAATCCGGACAGAACAGTATCTTCCATCAAGCGTCACATGGGTTCCGATTACAAGGTAACAATAGATGACAAGAGATTCACTCCTCAGGAGATATCAGCAATGGTTCTGCAGAAGCTCAAAGCAGATGCGGAAGCATACCTCGGATCACCCGTAACACAGGCCGTAATCACGGTTCCCGCATACTTCTCTGACTCACAGCGTCAGGCAACCAAGGACGCCGGCAAGATCGCAGGACTTGAAGTTCTTCGTATTATCAATGAACCTACTGCTGCTGCACTGGCTTACGGTGTCGACAAAGACAACATCGACCAGAAGGTCATGATATTCGACTTGGGCGGCGGAACATTTGACGTTTCGATTCTTGAGATTTCTGACGGCGTATTTGAAGTTCTCGCCACAAACGGAGACACAAAACTCGGCGGCGACGATTTCGACCAGAGAGTAATAGACTGGATAGCTCAGGAATTCATGAAAGAAAACGGCGGAATCGACCTGAGAAAAGATAAAATGGCTCTCCAGAGACTCAAGGAAGCTGCAGAAAAAGCAAAAATCGAGCTTTCAACGACCACAACATCCAACATTAATCTGCCTTTCATTACAGCTGATGCAACAGGTCCTAAACACTTTGACGGAACTCTTACAAGAGCTAAATTCAACGAACTGACCGCAGACCTTGTCGAACGCACGATGGGACCGACAAGAAAAGCACTTGCTGATGCAGGTCTTTCCGTAAATCAGATCGACAAAGTTCTTCTCGTAGGCGGATCCACAAGAATTCCCGCAGTTCAGGACGAAGTTAAAAACTTCATAGGAAAAGAACCCTTCAAAGGAATAAACCCTGATGAATGCGTTGCTATCGGCGCTGCAATCCAGGCAGGTGTTCTCGGTGGAGACGTAAAAGATCTTCTTCTCCTCGATGTAACTCCTCTGTCACTCGGCATCGAGACACTCGGCGGTGTATTCAACAGAATAATAGATCGTAACACCACCATCCCGGTAAAGAAATCTCAGGTATACTCCACAGCTGCAGACGGACAGACATCCGTTGAAATTCATGTCCTTCAGGGTGAGCGTGAAATGGCAGCCGGCAACACTACGCTCGGAAGATTCATTCTTGACGGCATCACTCCCGCACCGCGTGGCGTGCCCCAGATAGAAGTTACTTTCGATATCGACGCAAACGGTATTGTTAACGTTTCAGCAGTTGATAAGGGAACCGGCAAAGAGCAGCACATCACCATCACATCATCCACAAACATGTCGAAGGAAGATATTGATAAGGCAGTCCGTGAAGCCGAAAAATTCGCTGATGAAGATAAGAAGAAGAAGGAAACAGTCGAAGTCAAAAACCGTGCCGAATCTCTGATTTACCAGAGCGAGAAGAATCTCACCGACCTCGGCGACAAAGTTTCAGATGCGGAAAAGGAACCGGTAAGAGCTGCCATCAACAAACTGAAGGAAACTCTTAATACAGACAATACTGAAGCTATCAAGGCTGACACTGAAGCTCTTGAAAAAGCCTTCTACCCTCTCGCTGAAAAGCTTTACCAGCAGAGCCAGCCGGGTGCAGGCGCAGGTCCCGAAGCAAACGGAAGCACAGGTTTCACCGGTGATAATGCAGGCGGTCAGGATGGCAATACCTACTACAGCGCCGACTTTGAAGACAAGAGCGACAACTGATAATATAAAGCCGATAAATAATCGAAATGTTGCTCCCTATTCAGGGGAGCAACGTTTTCGCATTTCATATACTATTTAATCAAAACTGCCGGAGGAATTTTGTCAAATGGCAGACACAAAAAGAGATTATTACGAAGTTCTGGGCGTAGATAAATCCGCTGATGAAAGCACCATAAAGAAAGCCTACAGGACACTCGCCAAAAAATATCACCCGGATATGAATCCGGGAGACAAGGAAGCTGAAGCGAAATTCAAGGAAGTCAATGAAGCGTACGATGTCTTGTCAGACCCTGACAAGAAGGCACGTTATGACCAATATGGCCACGCGGCATTCGATCCCTCATCCGGCATGGGTGGAGGCGGTTTCGGCGGTTTCGGAGACTTTGGATTCGATATAAGCGATATTTTCTCCAGCTTTTTCGGCGGAGGCGGATCAACAAGGAGAAACGGTCCGGTCAGGGGAGACAATATTCGTGTCAGACTGACATTGACTTTTGAAGAGGCTGTATTCGGTTGCAAGAAAGACATTTCCTACATGAAAGTCCAGAAGTGTTCTACATGTTCAGGAAGCGGGGCCGAAAAAGGCACGTCTCCCAAAACATGTCCGACCTGTAGCGGCACCGGTCAGGTCCGTGTTTCACAAAGGACTCCCTTTGGCATAATGCAGTCATCAAAGACATGTGACGCATGCGGTGGATCAGGAAAAATAATAGAAAAGAAATGTCCTGACTGCAAAGGCACGGGCTTTACAAGGGTACAGAGAAAACTTGATGTAACCATTCCTGCCGGCATAGATGACGGCCAGCAGATCGGTCTGAAGGGCCAGGGTAATGACGGCATCAACGGAGGGTCTGCAGGAGATCTGAATATAATCATTTCAGTGCGCCCGTCACCGATATTCGAGCGTGAGGGATATGATCTTTACTGCGATGTTCCGATCACTTATGCCGAAGCCACTCTTGGTGCTGAAATAGATATTCCGACAATAGACGGAACTCAAAAACTCAGAATTCCTGAGGGGACCCAGACAGGAACCGTATTTACGGTTAAAGGTAAGGGTGTTACACGCATCAATTCCAGTTCAAGAGGCAATCTTTACGTTACCGCAAATGTCGAAGTGCCAAAAAATCTTAACAATGAACAAAAAGATCTTTTGAGAAAATTTGCAAGTGCCTGTGGAGAATCAAATTATTCAAAACGCCAGAATTTCTTTAAACGATTCAAAAAATAATACGCCTGAAAGGATAAAAGCTCAAGCATCATACTCACATAATGTTTGAGCTTTGTTTTATACAATGGAAAATCAAAACTGGATCCAGATAAAAGTGCTCTGTTCCTCAAAAGATGTTGACAAGGTGTCTGCTGTTATGTCAATGGTCGACAATGGTCTTATGATAGAAGACTATTCCGATGTCGACCAGATTCTTAACGGAGTATACGGAGATCTTATCGACAAAACCATACTTGAAGCCGACAGAACAAAAGCTGCAGTCTCCGTATTTATACCGGAAATAAAGTCGCCTGCCGAAAGCGAGAGATTCATTTCGAATCAGCTTTCTGCCGATGGTATTGATTTCACGATAGAACACACCGGAGTCAGCGACAGCGACTGGGCGGATTCCTGGAAAAAATACTACAAGCCCATAAAAACAGGAGAAAAACTGGTAATAGTTCCTGTGTGGGAAAAATACAATCCTGAACCCGGTGAAGTAATCGTGCTTATGGATCCGGGCATGGCCTTCGGAACCGGAACGCACGAAACCACAAGACTCTGTGCATCAATGATCGAGAAATACATTGAGAACGGAGATTCTGTTCTTGATGTCGGATGCGGTTCGGGAATATTGGCTATTTCCGCTTCGAAACTCGGGGCTGGAGATTGTTTTGCATGCGACATTGATCCCGTTGCCGTTCGCATCGCCAGAGAAAATACCGTTCTGAATAAAACACCGAATGTAACATGTGAAGTATCGGACCTTTTGAAACAAGTCCCCGTGACAAAAGACGGATATGATCTGATAATTGCAAACATCGTTGCCGATGTCATCATACGTATGGCACCCGATGTCGGTAAATATCTCTCTGCTGACGGACATCTTATAGTTTCCGGGATAATCTCGGAAAGAGCCCGTGAAGTTACCGATGTTCTGACTGAAAACGGATTTGTGGTAGATTCGGAACAATATGAAAACGGCTGGTACTGTGCTTCAGTGAAAAAGAAGTAGTCGATTATGAAGAAAAGATCATCAATCATTATTGCCTTTCTGGTTATCATCTTTGCCGCATCATTCATGCTCTCAGGCTGCGACAACGGCGATTATGACTTTTCTCGTCCACAAGTCAGCGCTGATGTCTCATCTCAGTCGCTCGGAAGAATAATCGATCCGGGATCGGAGATCCGCGGCGTATGGATTGCCAGTACATATAATATAGATTATCCATCAAATCCGGATCTTTCGTACGATCAGCTGAAGAGTGAGATTGACGCGATTCTGTCGACATGTTCCGCAAACAAACTGAACACCATATTCTTTCAGGTCAGGCCGGCATGCGATGCTCTTTACAGAAGCTCTATTTTTCCGGTATCAAGAGCTTTGTCGAGCACAGGTGAACTCGTATTTGATCCCCTTGAATATCTGATTGAGGAAGGACACAGAAATAACATTTTCATTTATGCCTGGATCAATCCTCTGAGAGTGTCGCTTGGTGCAGCCGAGATATCTTCTCTTCCAGACACCTCTCCCGCAAAGCTCCATCCTGATTGGGTAGTTAATTACAACGGCAGACTGTATTTTAATGCAGGTATTCCTGAAGTCAGAAAGCTGGTATCGGATGGAGTCGCCGAAGTCGTAAAGAATTACGACGTCGACGGAGTCGTTTTTGACGATTATTTTTATCCGTATCCCGCATATGACTCGGCAGGGGGCCTTATCGAGTTTGATGATTCCAAAGAATACTCTGAATACGGTCAGGCATTTGAAGATATATCCGACTGGAGACGCGATAATATCAACCGGATGGTTGAGCTCTGTTATGATGCAGTTCATAATGCGGACAGAGAGTGCGTATTCGGAATATCTCCTTTCGGAGTATGGCAGAACGACAATGGAAAGAATGATGGCAGCAAGACAAGGAATTTTGAGGCATATCACAGCCTTTACTGTGATTCACTGGCATGGATAGAAGGCGGATATATCGATTTTATATGTCCTCAGATTTACTGGCAGATGGCTTCCGCAACCTCGCCGTATGGTGTAATAATCGACTGGTGGAACAGAAAGCTTGACGGCTCTGACGTCTACCTGCTGACAGCTAATGCCGCTTACAGGTATGAGGAGGATGCGTGGGAAGATCCGCATGGTGAGTTATCGGGGCAGATAGAGTATTCAAGAAGCAGAAAATACTACCGCGGGAGCGTATACTACGGATATTCAGTAATAAAACGGAATGTGCTTGGTGCTTCGGATGAAATAATGACAGTAAATGAACATGAAATCGTTTATTCCGAGATAGTATCAAACGGTCTGGATATCAAAATTCTCTTTCCTACCGAAGGCTATGAAACAACAGAAGAAACGGTAGTAATTAAGGGCGTCTCGGATCCGTTTTATCCATTGACCATTAACGGTACAAAAGTCGGAAGGACAAAAACGGGAGAATTTGAGGCAGAAGTTTCTTTGGCTACAGGCCTAAACAACTTTGTGCTGAAGGAAAACGGAAAAGAATACAATCTGAATATCATCAGAAAGCCATGAAAAAACTGCGGTTACAAGGAGATGATGAACTCTCCTGTATCCGCAGTTTTTATTGTTTTACTATTGTTTTTCGTTGTTATTATTTTTCGGCTCTGGCAGACAATCTTTGATCAAACATCCACTTCATGTTTTCGGTTTCGCTGTAAACATTATGCCATATGTCATGCTGACCGTCAGGATAATATTTATATTCGAAATTAGGGGCTCCTGCCCTCTTAAGAGCCGATACCATTTTACCCGTTCCTGTCATGGGAACAACGCCGTCTTTCTGACCATGGAACGCATAAATCGGTACATAGAACAACACATCCAAACATTCCGGATCTCCTCCGCCGCAGACCGGCATTCCGGCTGCAAACAGATCAGTATGTCTTGAGAGTATATCCCATGTGCCGTATCCGCCCATGGATATTCCGGTGACATATATTCTGTCTGAATCTACCGCATAGCGTTCAGTAATGTCGCCTATAAGTGCAACAACTCTTTTAAGCGCTTCGGACTCGGGTGTTTCGCTGACGGAATAAGGTCCCTTTTCAAAAGGCACATTCACCCACTGTTCATTTGCCGGGCACTGTGGAGCTATTATTATACTGTCATACACGGGCGATTCGGGATCTTTGAACATATCGACAACGCCTTCATTGAGCTGAACATCATTGCCGTCTCCGCGTTCACCTGCACCGTGCAGGAACAACATAAGCGGGTAGAGGCCGTATGGGTCGTAATTGTCGGGAAGATACAGTCTGTATTTTACAGTGAAATCCTCCGTAACATATTCATGTTTCTCAAAAACTTCATTCACATCATACGGGCGATTTTCGGGATGTTCGATCTCCATCGCGGGTCTGTCGATAGCGGGCTCGTCAGTTCCCTGCGGATCATCGGTTCCATTATCGGTATTATATCTCTGCGAAAAGATCCAGCCATATGGATTGGATTTTGCAAACCTCAGACCAAACGGTTCATCATTCATAACTGCAGCACTGGCTGCCACCGATACCGCTGACAATATGATAAAAGAACATATGACAATGGATAAAAGTCTTCTCATCTCCGTCTTCCTTTCTCTATCCGTTTTGCTGCCCCCTTATTGATTCGGGGGCTATTTGTGTATTGCTAACCATACTGTTTCCAGTATTATTTTTTGGGCTGTTCTCTGAAACGGTTGCCGAGCGCGTTCTTTTCTTTTTCAAGCGCATTTCTGCGCGCTCTCTCTTCTTCGCGCTTCTTTTCCATTTCCTTGATGTGCTCTTCGCGAGCCTTGTTTTCCATCTCGCTGATCTTTCTCTTTTCAGCCAGCATGTTATCAAGTTCCTCTGCAGTAACCGTCGTATCTTCCATTGCGCGTTTGAACTGCTCTCCGTCCATGGACTCATAGTTCATCAGATAACCTGCAATAAAATCAAGTCTTTCCTGATTTTCCTTCAGGATCTCAATGGCCTTTTCGTATGCGGTATTGATGATCCTCTTGACTTCCTTGTCGATCACATGCGCTGTTTCTTCGGAATAATTCTTGGTATTACTGAAATCTCTGCCGAGGAAAACTTCATCGCTGCTTGTTTCACCGCCATACTGGATCGGTCCGAGTTCATCTGACATTCCGTATCTGGTCACCATCTGTCTTGCTATTCTGGATGCCTTCTGGATATCGCTTGAAGCTCCTGTGGAGATATCACCCATATTCAGTTTTTCGGATGCGCGTCCGCCGAGAAGAACAGCTATGTCGTTTTCCATAGAAGATCTGGATTCGTAATCCTTGTCTTCCTTCGGGAACGAAAGTGTGTATCCTCCGGCACGGCCGCTCGGAATAATGGTGATCTGATGAACGCTTTCATCAGGCTTGCAGAAGTATGAAACGACAGCATGTCCTGCTTCGTGATAAGCCGTAAGTCTTTTTCCCTCTTCGGAAATAACTCTGCTCTTCTTTGCAGGTCCTACGATTACTTTTGAAAGTGATTCCTCGATATCATTCATGCCAATGAGCTGTTTGCCCTTGCGTGCAGCGAGAAGTGCAGCCTCATTGAGGAGATTGGAAAGGTCTGCTCCCGTGAAGCCCACTGTTGTTTTGGCTATAACAGAGAGGTCGACAGTGTTTTCAAGCGGTTTGTTTTTGGCATGGATCTTAAGAATAGCCTCTCTGCCCTTCATGTCAGGCGGATTCATTGTGATCTGCCTGTCGAATCTTCCCGGTCTCAAGAGCGCCGGGTCAAGAATATCAGGTCGGTTTGTCGCTGCTATGATTATAAGGCCGTCTGTTGTGTTGAATCCGTCCATTTCCACAAGGATCTGGTTGAGGGTCTGCTCTCTTTCGTCATGGCCTCCTCCAAGTCCTGCTCCTCTGTGACGTCCAACCGCATCGATTTCATCTATGAAGATGATAGCTGCCTTGTTTTTTCTTGCGGACTCAAACAGGTCCCTCACACGCATGGCGCCGACACCTACGTATAATTCAACGAAATCAGAACC
>JAEEGL017464766.1_pt1 | contig 11094 bp, 6 predicted proteins | sample 9134231 | NCBI WGS metagenome assembly JAEEGL01 (sample SAMN16246548, study PRJNA631951) | gut metagenome | biome: gut microbiome; feature: rumen; material: fiber-attached | host: Bos | place: Iran: Karaj | collected 2018-10
AAAGAAAAGTGCAATGACAAACTCTATCACGGTGGCTCTCCTCCTGGATATCTTAAACTCATCCATAAAGCTGGATACTATAGCCTCAAGTATCGATATCGAGCTTGTAAGCGCCGCGAATAAGACCATAAGGAAAAACAGAATGCCTACGAAATGTCCTGCCTTTCCCATGGACTGGAATACTCTGGGAAGCGAAACGAACATAAGCCCGGGTCCAGATGCCGTCATACCCTCCTCACCCATAAAGACATACATGGCCGGGATTATCATGACACCGGCAAGTATTGCCACACCTGTATCACATATCTCTATCTGATTGATGGCTCCCATAAGGTTCGCATCATCCTTCACATACGAGCCGTAAGCCACCATGATACCCATTGCGATGCTGAGACTGTAGAAAAGCTGTCCCATGGCATCCATTATCACGACCAGGATATCCAGAGCCCCCATGCCCTGAAGTCTGGGTATAAAGAGGATCTTAAGCCCCTGAAGGCCTGTCCTTACCGTTCCGCCGTCATCATATTTCAGTGTCATTGAAAAGATGGCTATGCCTATGACCATGAGAAACAGCGCCGGCATAAGTATCCTCGAGAAAGCCTCTATTCCTTTATTGACACCAAGATAGATGATAAAGCACGTGATGGCAAGGAAGATCACAGCATATACCATGGGCTCCACATCCGCCGTGATAAAGGAGGTGAAGTATCCGTCTGTCGAGGTCTCGTTCCAGCCGCCCAATATGAAGGCGACAGCGTATTTCATGACCCAGCCCCCGATCACACAGTAGTATGGCAATATCATCATCGGTACTATACAGGCCAGTATCCCCAGCTTGCTCCAGCCCTGTTTAAGGGTTCCATAGGCCGTGAGCGGACTCTGCTTTGTCTTCCTGCCTATAGCAATCTCCGTAGTAAGCAGGGTGAAGCCGAAGGTAAGGGCCAGGATCACGTATACCACAATGAAAAGTCCCCCACCGTTCTTCGAAGCAAGATAAGGAAACCTCCAGATGTTTCCCAATCCTACGGCGCTTCCTGCCGCCGCCAGTACAAAGCCCAAAGAACTGCTGAATGAATGTCTCTCTTTCTTCTCATTCTTCACTTTCCCACTCTCCTCATTGAAAAATAACTATTATTTCATACTGCTGTCCGATGCCGGTCCCATCTCCCGGGACAGGCACCAAAACAATGGATCATTTTTTCTTAATGTGCGTCGCCAGTATCTCTTCCGCTCTCTTGATCGCGGTCTTGATCCCCGTGGGATCCTTGCCGCCTGCCTGTGCCATGTTGGGTCTTCCTCCGCCTCCGCCTCCTACGCATTTGGCGAGCTCCTTGATGATGTTTCCGGAATGCACTCCCTTTTTGATCGCGCCATCGGTGGCGGTAACGACCACGTTCACCTTTCCGTCAAGCTCCGAAAGCAGCACCACGACACCGTCCGTTATCTTGGCCTTGAGCTCGTCGGACAAGTCTCTTAGCCCGTCCATATCCAGTCCGTCAGGATTGACGGTGAGAAGCTTTACTCCGTTTACCTCCTTCACCTCATCCATCACATTGCCGAGAGACTGCTTGGCCAGTTCACTCTTAAGGCTCTTCACCTCGGCGGAAAGAGATTTGATAAGGCTGTACATGGATTCTATTTCCGCGGTCAGACTGTCAGGCGAAGTATGGGCCGCGGCCACAGCTTCGTTATATCTCTTCTCCAGACCCTCATAGTATTCTGTCACATTGTCTCCGGTGATGGCGGTGATCCTCCTTACACCTGCCGCAATGCCTCCCTCCGAGAGGATCTTGAAATATCTGATATCGGAGGTATTGTTTACATGGGTTCCTCCGCAGAGCTCCACGGACCAGTCTCCCATGTTCACGACCCTTACCTCGTCACCGTACTTCTCACCGAAAAGGGCCATGGCTCCGGACTTTTTTGCCTCCTCAAGGGACATGATCTTTGTTTCCACCGGAAGAGCCTCGGAAATCTTTTCATTCACGAGCTTCTCCGTCTGCTCAAGCTCCTCACTGGTCATGGCTTTGCCGTAGCTGAAGTCAAACCTCGTACGCTGGTTGTCCTGGGATGAGCCCTGCTGCTCCACCCCATCACCGAGCACGGTCTGCAGTGCCTTCTGCAGAAGATGTGTAGCCGAGTGGTTCCTGCAGGTGCTGAGCCTGTATACCCTGTTTACCTCAAAGGTCGCTTCATCATATATCCTTAAGGAGCCCTTCCTGAGCATCCCGACATGACCTATCCTGTCCCCGGGAAGCTTCAGGGTCTCTATCACCTCAAACTCTCCGTCTGGTGTATATATATATCCTGTATCTCCCTTCTGTCCGCCCATGGTGGCATAGAAAGGAGTCTTATCCGTGATGATGGTGCCTTCCTTGCCCTCACGGAGCTCTTCCACGAGAAACTTACCGTCAGACATGGCGAGTATCTTCCCTTTGGCTCTGAGAGTATCATATCCGATAAACTCGCTGGTCAGGGAATCATCGAGACTGTCAAACACCGCGAGATCATTTTCAAGATCAGCGGAAAAGCTCTGGTTCTCCCTTGCCTGCTGCTTCTGCTCCTCCATGGCATCATCGAAGCCCTTCTGATCTACGGTGAAGCCATTCTCCTCCGCGATCTCCAGCGTAAGCTCCAGAGGGAAGCCGAAGGTATCATAGAGATAAAAGGCAGATCTTCCGTCGATCTCGGTCGCCTTCTCCTCCTTTTTGATCTCGAGGATCTTCTCCACTTCCTTCATGCCGTTTTCGAGGGCATATTCAAACCGCATTATCTCATTATCAAGCTCGGTCGTTATGAATTTCCTGTTTTTATCGAGGTTCGGATAGCTTTCCTTGTAGATCTTATCGATGAAGATCCCCGCGATATCTATAAGGTTCGCCTTTTCAAAGCCGAGCAGCCTGCCATGCCGTACAGCCCTTCTTATGAGCCTCCGCAGCACATAGCCTGCCCCGGCGTTTGACGGGGTAAGACGTGCTTCATCCCCGATAAGCATCACCGAGGTGCGCATATGATCTGCAAGTATCCTCATGGATCTGGTCTTTTCCTCATTCTCTCCGTATGCCGTGCCGGCCTTCTTCTCTATGTATTCGATGACCGGAAGGAAAAGATCCGTCCTGTATACGTCCTTGGTGCCGTTCAAGAAGGCAAGTATCCCCTCAAGCCCCCAGCCCGTATCCACGTTCTTCTGCTCAAGGGGTGTCAGATGTCCGTCCCTGTGCTTTTCATACTGCATGAAGACATCGTTACCAAGTTCCGTGAATTTACCGCAGGAGCAGCCCGGTCCGCAGTCGGGGCCGCAGTCCGGCACATCAGCGATATAAAACATCTCGCTGTCAGGTCCGCAGGGTCCGTATTCAAGTCCCCACCAGTTGTCAGAGGCCGGAAGATAATAAATATTCTCCGCTTTGAAGCCTGATTCTATACGGTATTTTGCTCCCTCTTCGTCCCGCGGGGCATTTTCATCCCCGGCAAAGACAGTGGCAGCCAGATGATCCGTATCAAAGCCAAGCACCTCTGTCAGAAGCTCATAGCTCCACTGGCACCTCTCCTTCTTGAAGTAATCACCGAGGCTCCAGCTCCCCATCATCTCAAAAAAGGTCACATGGCTCTTGTCTCCCACAGAGTCTATGTCATTCGTCCTGACACAGCCCTGTATGTTGCAGAGCCTAGTACCCTGAGGATGCTTCTGTCCAAGAAGGTAAGGCATCAGGGGCTGCATGCCCGCCACGTTAAAGAGCACTCCCGTGGAGCCGTCGGATACCAGCGATACCGCTCCGACATCCACATGCCCTCTTTCCTTATAAAAGTCCCTCCAGGCCTTTCTCAATTCATCGGATGTAAACTGTTTCATAATATTCTCATCTGTGTTAATGGCACATTATCTCAAACAGGAACCCTATTAAACATCGAATTTCCCGCTGAAGTATGCCTCAAGCTCCGCTATAGGTATCCTCTCCTGCTCCATGCTGTCCCTGTCCCTGACCGTCACGGCATTGTCGGTTTCAGAATCAAAATCATAGGTCACGCAGTAGGGCGTGCCTATCTCGTCCTGTCTGCGGTATCTCTTTCCTATGGCTCCCCTCTCGTCAAACTCGCAGTTATAATGCTTTGAGAGCATATCGTAGATCTTCTCCGCGCCCTCGTTCAGCTTCTTTGAAAGAGGAAGCACTCCGATCTTTACCGGAGCCAGGGCCGGATGGAAGTGGAGCACCGTGCGGACATCACCGCCCTCAAGCTCCTCCTCGTCATACGCCTCGCACAAGAAAGCCAGTACTACCCTGTCTGCTCCCAGTGAAGGCTCAATGACATAGGGAAGATATTTCTCATTGGTCATATCATCAAAATAAGTCATGTCCTGTCCGGAGGTATTCTGATGCTGTGAAAGGTCATAATCGGTCCTGTCGGCTATGCCCCAGAGCTCGCCCCAGCCTATTGACGGGAAGAGATACTCAAGGTCTGTCGTAGCCTTAGAATAAAAGGCCAGCTCCTCGGGATCGTGATCCCTAGTCTTTATATGCTCGGGAGCCATGCCCAGATCATGAAGGAAATCTATGCAGTACTGCTTCCAGTAAGTAAACCATTCCAGATCTGTCCCAGGCTTGCAGAAAAACTCAAGCTCCATCTGCTCGAATTCCCTTGTCCTGAAGGTGAAGTTTCCGGGAGTTATCTCGTTCCTGAAGGATTTTCCTATCTGGCCGATGCCGAAGGGTATCTTCTTCCTTGAAGTTCTCTGTACATTCTTGAAATTAACGAAGATCCCCTGTGCGGTCTCGGGTCTCAAATAGACCACGTTCTTCGCGTCCTCCGTGACTCCCTGGAAGGTCTTGAACATGAGATTGAACTGCCTTATATCGGTAAAATTGTGCTTTCCGCAGGTAGGACAGGGAATGGAATTCTTTTTGATGAAATCCATCATCTCCTCGTTGGACCATCCGTCCACCGACGAATCCAGCTCCACTCCGTTTTCCTTTGACCAGTCATTTATTATATTATCCGCCCTGAACCTCTCATGGCACTCCCTGCAGTCGATAAGGGGATCCGAGAAGCTGCCGATATGGCCTGAGGCCACATAGGTCTGTGTATTCATAAGTATCGCGCAGTCCACGCCCACGTTATACTTATTTCCTGTCACGAAACGGCTCCACCAGGCCTTTTTCATATTATTCTTCAGCTCCACGCCGAGATTGCCGTAATCCCAGGTATTTGCAAGTCCGCCGTATATCTCCGATCCCGGATATATGAAGCCCCTTCCCTTGCACAGACTTACGATCTTTTCCATTGATTCAACCATATTTTCTCTCCTTCTTTTTTGTTAATACGGATTGTTCCGTGCTACGCACTTTCACGATCCGACCCTCTATCCGCAATCCGTGGGGCCCCTTTCTGCGCTCCGCTATGGTCGGTGCTAAAACGGTCAGACACTGCCTGGCTAGCTCCCCACTACTTGCTCATAAAGGGTTGCGCCCAAAGTAATTAATATATTACAAACCCAAGATCCCCATCCGCTGCCGTGCAGTGGGCAAGCTTCGGATCATCATCATCTATGGTCACGTTCCCGCCGGTATAGAGTATCTTCTTCGGGCATCTGATGTCCATCGCCTCAGACACTATGACCGCATGGGTCCCTCCAGCCTTGATAGCCTCACTGTCAAAGGTCACGCCCTGCGACAGGAGATTATCTATCGTATCAGCATAAAACACCTCATCATTGAAGGCCGCCATATCATCGTCGGTGGCGTATTTCAGCTTCAGGGTGGCTACCCCGTCATCCAGTGAAAAATCCTCCGCTTCCACACCTCCGTCGGAAGCCTCGGCTTTCTTCTTTATCTCATCCTCAAGTGAATCCTCATCGTAATAGCCCGGATTGAACTCCTCGATTATCGTCTCCTTGATCGTCCCGTTCCTCAGTACGGTAACGGTGGTAACATCATCATCAGAGGAGATATTATCACTCAAGGCCGCCACGCCCTTCATAAGCCCTATGACGATAAGAGCAATAAGGACCAGCAGTAGGAACACAAAAATGAGCCTTGCCGCGATCACCTTGTTCCTGCTTCTTCTCTTTCTCTTTTTCTTTGGCTTTTTGTTGTATCTGCTATTATTCTGTGCCATCACACACCCGGTTTATATTCCCAGATCCTTCATCACCTCAAGGGATCTGAAGTTTCCGTTTAAGTATCTCTGCCTGTATTCATCGGCGATACGGACCAGCTCTTCAAGCACCTCATCACTCACCTTAAATGAATAAAGGCTCCTGATATCGGCGCTCTCTATATGCTTCATAGCGCTGACGGTGCCCGACAGAAGCCTGCGATCAGGCACTCCCGGGTATACACCGTTTTCCATCACCATCTTCAGCTCATAGACCGCCCTCACAAGCGCATTTCCGATGCCCTCTGTATCAAGCGCCTGGAGCGACCTGTATAAAAGCAGGAGGACAGCCCTTCCATCCATGTTTTCCCTGACCGAATAGTCAGCTATATCAGCAAAATATGAGGCATAGCACATCCGCTCCATATCAAGCCTTATCCCCTCAAAATAATTGGAGATATCCGCCCCGGAAAGGTTATATGCGCTCTTTCCCGCAAACAGCCTGAATTCCCCGAAGGCAAAGGGGTCTGTCTTCCCTATGTATCTCGAATTCTGACGCCGGACTCCCCTGGCAAAGACCGTAATCTTGCCAATATCCGAGGTGAGCACGACCAGGCGTTTATCGTATTCCAGATGATCGAAGCTTCCAAGCACCATTCCCGAGGTGATGATAAGATCATTCACTTATGCGTCCTGTCCTTTTCGACATATCCGAAGTCCTTCAGCATCAAAGGGTTCTGGCGCCAGTCCCGTCTGACCTTTACAAAAAGCTTAAGGTTGACCCTTGCATCGATAAGCTCCTCTATATCCTTACGGCTTTCCGTCCCTATCTTTTTCAGCATGGATCCGCCCTTTCCTATGATTATGCCCTTATGCGAATCCTTTTCGCAGACTATATCTGCTTCTATATCAACGAGGCCGTTATCCCTCTCCTTAAAGGAGACCACGCTCACAGCCACGCCGTGGGGCACCTCATCACGAAGGTTTCTGAGTGTTTTTTCCCTTATTATCTCGGCAGAGATATCCCTCTCCGTCTCATCGGTGACCGTATCCTCGTCATAGAGCATAGGTCCTTCGGGAAGCAGGCTCATAAGCGTATCGATGAGCACGTCTATATTCCTACCCTTAAGGGCGGATACCGCCACTGTCTTTTCGATATCGAGGGCGGCGCTGTAAGCCTCTTCAGCTTTTTGGATGTGCTCCTCATCAGACGTATCGCATTTATTTATCGCAAGGACCACCGGCCTTCCCGAAGCCCTGATCTTTGCTATCATCTGCTGCTCACCCTTGCCTATGTAGGTCTCAGGCTCTACCACAAACAGAATCAGATCCACATCCGATACAGATCTGTATGCCACACTGTCCATGTATTCGGACAGCTTATTATGAGCAAGATGGATCCCCGGCGTATCAAGGAAAACTATCTGTCCCCTATCATCGGTATATACCGTCTGGAGTCGGCGTCTCGTGGTCTGCGTCTTGTTTGAGGTTATCGCGATCTTCATGCCTATGAGATGATTCATAAGCGTGGATTTGCCCACGTTGGTACGGCCGACTATAGCTACAAATCCCGACCGGAACCCTTCTGAACTCAAAGCAGGTTGTCTACCTTCCCGAAGATATCGCGGTTTAAGTCTATCTTTGACTCCGAACCCACCACCACAAGAATCTCATCGGATATTACAGCATCTATATAGTCCGCAAGCTTTCTTATCTTCGTCTTGCTGCAGGAGAGCACATCATCCCTCTCCTTCTGCACATCCTCAAAGGTCAGTCCCATCATATATGCGCCCAGGCTTCTTACACCCTCAGCCTTAGGCGTGAGAGGCGTATCCATATCGGATATGGTACCGATTATAAACTTCGTCATATCACGGTCCGAGGCATCAAATTTTCTTATATAATCCGAAGCCTTACTGAAAACGCTTATCGAGTTCTTCAGATGCGGATCCCTGTAGGTGCTGAAATACGCGACACCGTTTCTCATGAAGGCCGAACCGCAGCCATAAGCTCCACCCAGCACCCTGATATTATTCCAGAGATAATCATAGCCCATGATGACCCTAAGCACCTTAAGCTCTCCTCTGTAGGGCAGGCCGTGTTTTTTGAAGGAGCCGGCCTTCGCCACAAACTGCACCTGGGATGCCGTCCTGTAGCCTTCATTTTTCTTTACAAGCTCAAAATCAAAATCAGTGACTCCTGACTTTTCATCAGAAAGCTTCCCTATAAGGCTCTCTGCGCACCTGCCGAAGCTCTCTGCCATCTCCTCCGATCCTGTGACATCCAGCATCAGATTATCCCTGTGCAGGAGGATATCAAGTGTCTCCTGCAGCCCTGACTTAAGGGACTTCACCTTAGTCTCGAAGTTTTTCTCGAGATCGTCTATGAATCTGTAAAAATCTACCCCGTGAAGCTTCTCCCCGTAGTAATGCGCCTCCGAGATATAGGACAGTGCCCTCTGGGAGGCCGTGGCATTTCCGGCGGCTACGAGGCTGGTCTGCATCCTGGACTTTATCATCCTGAGTATCTCCCTCAGCCTCTTGTCATCGGAAAAATCGGATGTGAATAAGATCTCCTCCGCAAGCTCCACGAAATCGGAAATGTTCTTTTCAAAGACCTTCGTCCTGACCTCAAGCTCCTGATCAAAGTCACCGTCGGACTTCAGATAAGGATAGGTGGAGGGAATGACGGCCATGCCTCCCGTCCGAAGATTGATCTCGGAGTTTAAGTCCTCATACTTATGGCTTGCCGTATCGACATTGGCAAGGACCGAAGCCAATAGTCCAAGATATGGGACAAGTCTCTCCGGCACCGCCTGTGCCGAAAACATAAGACTCAGGTAGGCTATGCCGTTCGTCTGCACGTCGTGATGCAGAAGGGGTGTCCCTGACACCTTCTTTATCTCGTTCTTAAATGGATGCGCAGCCTTATCTATGTCAGATATCTCAAGCAGCGGTACGGTCTTGAGAGCCTCTTCAGTAGAGGGCTCCTCCTGATAGGCCTTGAGCGCTTTTGTATCCTCTATTATCTGCTTCACTTCCTCCGGAGTGAGCGAAGAACGGAGCTTCATGAGCTTCTTGGCGACTGCCTTCTCGCGCTTGGCTGTAAGCCCCTTCTCAGGCTTAAGCAGCACTACCGAGGAATGGGGATTATCTATCAGATACTTTTCTACCAGTCCCTCGAAATACCTTGTATCATTCTCCACTTCTTTTTTCAGGAAAGCATATGTGGCATTCTGCTCTATATGCATGAAGGGATCATTCTCCTTATAAAGCCAGGAATCAAGTGACTGAAGCCCATACATGAGCCCCTTCGGATACGATCCGAAGTCAGCCTCCCTGTACCTGAATTCATAATAGTTTATTCCTGCAAGCAGGGTCTTTTTATTGATCCCGTTCTTAACGATATCGGTAAGCGTCTTTCTTATCGTCCTCAGGAACTTGTCCTTATCGGAAACATCCGCGTATTTTGCTATCACGGCAAAGTAGGGCTGCAGTATGCCGTTCTCGTAGGAGCTCTCTATATCCTGTCCTATCCTGGCGTCAAGCAGCGCCTGCTTAAGCGGGGCCCCCGGGCTTTCAAGCAGCGCATACTGCAGTATCGAAAAAGCCACATAAAGCCTTGCATCCAGATTGTCCTTTATCACACAGTTGTAGGACAGATAGGTATTGTGCAGGGTGCTCTCCGAATCGGAGAAGGCATAAGTCTTTTCAAAGTCCACGGTCTTTGTAAAGGGATCCTGCCGCTCCAGCGCGGAGTCTATCTTCTCCTGCTTGTAGTGTGACAGATATTCCTTATCCAGCCATGTGAGACGCTCCACCATATCCGAGTTTCCGTACAGATAGATATAGGAGTTTGAGGGATGATAGTATTTCTTATGCATCTCGAGAAACTTCTCATAGGTCAGCTCCGGTATCTCCTCGGGATCCCCGCCCGACTCCAGCGCATAGGCGGTATCGGGATAGAGAGATGAAAGAATGTAGCGGTCCAGCACATCGTCGGGAGTGGAATAAGCCCCCTTCATCTCGTTATACACTACACCGTTGTATTTCAGCTCGTCCTTCTCGGACATGAGCTCATAATGCCAGCCCTCCTGCTGGAATATCTTTTTATTATCATAGATAGCGGGATGGAGCACCGAATCCATGTATACGTCTGAAAGATTCGCGAAATCCTTGTCATTGGTACTGGCCACCGGGAAAACGGTCCTATCGGGATAGGTCATCGCGTTCAGGAAGGTGTTCAGCGATCCCTTCGCCAGCTCTATGAAGGGATCCTTTGCCTTATATTTCTTTGATCCGCAGAGGACGGTATGCTCGAGAATATGGGGAGTACCGGTCGAATCTACGGGCGGCGTCCTGAATGCGATATAAAACACCTTGTTCTTATCGTCATTTGACACGATAAAGACCCTCGCGCCGCTCCTGATATGCTGCAGGAGATAACCCTTTGAGTTTAAATCCGGCATATCTTTTTTCTTCACGATCCTGTACTGTGTTAAATCCTCAATAGTCTTCATCTTTTTTTCTGCCTCCTACGGGATCAGCCCCTCTATCTGATTACCTGAAAGCCTCATTGCCTCCGCTATATCCTCCGCCCTCATTCCGGTCTCGGCCGCAAGCTCTTCTACGGTCACAGGCCTTTTCATCTCCTGCGACAGCTTCGATGCCTTATCATTCACATCATTTATCCGTACGACCATCTCATCTATCCTTTGCCTGATATCGGTATCATCGTATATGGCCTTGTCCATGGCATCCATGATGAGACCGCCTACATAGGCATCCACCTCCTCCGGCGTATCGAGGGTCGTAAGGGATTTCAGCGCTGTCATCAGTCCTATATTGCCCTCACCGATAAGATCCTCCGCCGGCAGTGCCTGATAGATATAAAGCCTTGCTATATCCACCACAGACTTAAGGTAATGGTTCAAAAGCATCGCCTGTGCTTCCTCGTCATCATCCGAAACGGCTCTTTTTTTTGCCTCAGCTATCTCATCCT
>JAEEGL010382066.1_pt1 | contig 11093 bp, 8 predicted proteins | sample 9134231 | NCBI WGS metagenome assembly JAEEGL01 (sample SAMN16246548, study PRJNA631951) | gut metagenome | biome: gut microbiome; feature: rumen; material: fiber-attached | host: Bos | place: Iran: Karaj | collected 2018-10
ACACCCAGTATCACAGCTACCAGTATTCCGCCTATCGCAAAGAGCTCTCCAAATTCTTTATTATCCTCTATCACACTTTGCTTTGAAGTATAGCTAAGAGATGTATTCTTGGTATAGTTACTTATCCATTCCTCGAAAGATTTTTCTTCTTCGTCGTCCACATCTATAAGTGTACGCATTGGACTACACTCACCATATATATTCAGATACTCATTCTCAGGAAGTATAAAATTGCATTCGATCGGAGCATATACCGGATACTCTATTACCATAGGTATATCTACCGATGCATAGACCGTATATTCTCTACCTTCTATTTCAATCTTATCTCCTGGATTTACAATATTCAGGAATCCATCACTGGCATACTGCCATCTTTCAGCAAGAACATAATTTCCCGAGCTGAATTTAGCCCAATCAATAACTGTTGTTCCATCCATAGTCTTAACGTCTTCTAACTTTTCAGCTACAAGTTCGCCTATACCATATGTATTTCCCTCGATGGTACGTTTGTTATGCAGCTCATTAAGATAATCATTTACGGAATATCCCTCATCTGTATAGAAAGATTCTATCTGCATTTTTACTATCTCGTCCGAGTAGAAATAATCTTCAATCTCACTCCACACCTCAGGAGAAAATTCATGCTCACCATGATTCAGATATAAATTACCAATTTCCTGAACACCCTTCTGTTTATTTGCTTCTGTGATAAAAGAAGCATCAACAGCATTTACATTTTTCTCATTAACTCCAGCGTTATCAAGAAGCGAATCCTGAACACAGAAATCACTGGCTATAAAATCTTCTGCATAGGCTGTTGCGCTAAAACTATTCACAATAGTATATGCACTGTTCAGAAGTACAAGTGATAATGTCAGCGACATAACAACCGAAATAATCTTCTTCTTAGGTTTGCCATTTTTCTTAAGTCTTCCTGTAAAGCGCGAAGCTTCAACAGGAGATATTTTAGCAGCCTTTTTGCAAGGTCTTCTAGAACTTATCGCCACTGTAAAATATGAAAATAAAATAGTGAATAAGATTATCCATACATTCATATGAACCTGACCTTTATTGGCGCATGCAGTGTTGATAAATTTACCAATCATCGGAAGAAGCCATCCTCCCACTCCGTATCCTATAGCTAAACCTATAGGTATTGCTACACAGCATATGCGTCTTGTCCTATGTTTTACCATAGTGCGAATTTGTTTTTCAGAAGTACCAATGGTTTTGAGAAGTCCATATTCCTTCATTTCTGCTATCATATTCAGATCAAAAATATTATAAATAATCAGATAGCCAGAAAAGATGAATAACACTAATGCTACTACACATACCAGAGATGCCACCGGATCCATGTAATTATACTGTCCCATTGACGAATCTCTAAACTCACTGAGCAGGCTTCCCACCACTGTAAAAAACGAAGAAAACAGAACTGTTGTCAGTATGACTGAAAATGACATCACCGAATACTTTCCTCTGTTTTTCTTTATCGAACTGGAAGCAAGTTTCTTTACCGTTTTTTTACTTGTATTTGCCATATAAAAATCCTACCTTTTGTATTTATTCTTACAAAAGATAGGATAACTCATAAATCTTTCCAGATCGTTTCTAAAATCTTTCATGTTTGAAAGATTGACTCATTTTTCGAATGACATTATCAGGTCTTTGGGACTTTTACAAGTCATGGAAGAACTCATTATGCATGCCCCAGAAGCTCCATTATTTCTAACATCATTGATATTCTCTGGTGTAATTCCACCTATAGCATAAACAGGAATACTGACTGCTTCTACGACATCTCTCAGAAATCCAAGTCCGCGTCCTTCTAGTCCCTTCTTACAATCTGTATTATATATATGACCTGCAATTATATATGTACATCCCAGCTTCTCGGCAAGCTTCGCATCCTCTACACTATGACAGGATGCACCAAGTCCGACAAGCTTCTCACGTAATCTTGCATATTCATCTGGCTGATTATTATATAGTTCTTCCAGCTTCCATAGCGGCATATGCAGATATGAAAGTACGTTTGCCAAGTCAGTTTCATCCTCAAGAATAAGCTCATAGAAGTTATGAATTATCAACCTTGAACCTTCTACCTCTCTACACATCTTAGATACCTTACCCGCAAGCTCTCTATATTCCTCTAGGCTTAAGTCTTTTTCACGAAGAACTATAGCAAGAGGTCTCGCTTCAGCCACCTTCTTAATTTGCTCTAAGAATAATACGCCATTCTTCTCACATATACTTTTGTTAGTAACACATATAATGTCGGATGTAGCCATAACCTATCCTCTAATTCATCATTTCATCCCTAAACAAATGACCTCTTCTGTAGCTATCTACCAGCCACAATGCAACTTATATAATACTACACGAAGAGATAATCATTTAATACAGGCTGAAGTCCTTCACCCTCGATATCCTGATACATCTTATCAAGACTTCTGCTATCGCTGATTTCAAACTGTTCATCGCCCTGATCGTACTCATCTTCTTTTCCTGTATACTTAGACTCGTGATCTCCGATTCCTGTAGATACACCAGCTGACACCTTAGTAGCTGCTATCTTAACGATTCCATTTCTAAACTGAGCAGTCTCTCTTGAAGAAACAGTGATTCCTGCAAATGGAAGGAATATTCTATATGCACAGAGCACCTGGCAAAGCTGCTTCTCATGTACATCCAATGGATTTATCTTATCATTATTTATAATAGGACGAAGCCTTGGACAAGAAAGTGAAATCTCTGCATGCGGATACTTCTTCTGAAGGAAGTATGCATGAAGTGCTGTTGCAAGAGCATCCTTTCTGAAATCAGAAAGACCAAGCAGTGCAGAAAATGCAACACCTCGCATTCCACCCATAAGCGCACGCTCCTGAGCATCAAATCTATAAGGCCATACTCTCTTATGTCCCATCAGATGAAGTGTTTCATACTTATCTGTATCATAGCTTTCCTGAAATACAGTTACATAGTCAGCACCACATTCGTGAAGATACTTATACTCGTCCACATTTACAGGATATACCTCAAGACCAACTAGTCGAAAATACTTTCTTGCAAGTTTGCAGGCTTCTCCTATATATTCAACATCACTGGCAGCTCGGCTTTCTCCTGTAAGTATCAGGATTTCTTCCATTCCGCTATCAGCTATAACCTTCATCTCATGTTCTATCTGCTCCATGGTAAGCTTCATTCTACGAATCTTGTTATAGCAGTTGAAGCCACAGTATACACAGTAGTTCTCGCAATAATTGGCTATATATAATGGTGTAAAGAGATATACTGTATTTCCAAAGTGCTTGCTAGTTTCAAGTCTTGCTCTCTCTGCCATCTTCTCAAGAAGTGGTTCTGCAGCTGGTGACAGAAGTGCCTTGAAATCCTCTATAGAACAGTGATCATGGTTAAGCGCAGCCACAACATCCTTTGCAGTATACTTTGAATAGTCATAGCTATTCATTTCACCAAGAACCTTATCACAGATGTCTGACTCTATGATATCCATTCCCGGCATATACTCCATATGGTTAGTTCTGCAAGAGGGATCATTTTCCAGACGGTGTTTCTTCTCTAACGCCTCTGGTGAAAGTTCATCTGAATCTACTAAAAAGTTATTTTCCATTTCTCTAGTCCTCCTTTTTGAAATCCTTAATCTCTAAGGAATCCTGTCAGAGGATCTGATGCAGATGCGCCTCTGGTAAGTACTCTTCCAAGTCCTGAAAGATAAGCCTTACGTCCTGCATTTATTGCATCCTTAAATGCAGAGGCCATAAGCGGAAGATCACCAGCAGTTGCAAGAGCAGTATTTGCCATAACTGCTGCACATCCCATTTCCATAGCTTCACAAGCCTGTGAAGGACGGCCAATTCCTGCATCAACAATAATCGGAAGATCTATCTCATCTATAAGTATCTGAACAAACTCTTTTGTAGCAAGTCCCTTATTGGAACCAATTGGAGAAGCAAGTGGCATGATAGAAGCTGCACCTGCATTTACAAGGTCTCTAGCTGCATTTAGATCCGGATACATATAAGGCATTACCACGAAGCCTTCCTTTGCAAGAATTTCAGTTGCCTTGATAGTTTCTGTATTATCTGGTAGAAGATACTTAGTATCTCTCATAATCTCAATCTTCACGAAGTTGCCGCATCCAAGTTCTCTTGCGAGACGAGCGATCCTTACAGCCTCCTCTGCATTTCTTGCACCGCTTGTATTAGGAAGAAGTGTTACTCCTTCAGGGATATAGTCAAGAATGTTCTCATTATCCTTAGTATTAGTTCTTCTAACAGCAAGAGTGATAAGCTCAGCTCCTGCATCACGAATTGCCGCTTCAATAAGCTTCATAGAATACTTTCCTGAACCTAATATAAAGCGGGAAGTGAATTCCTTTCCACCGATTACTAACTTATCTTCTGTTTTAATATCTTCCATCATATTTCCTTCTTTCATTTTTTGTTTATAATTCTGTTTATTAAATTAAGCTTACACATCCATCTCTCCAGAAAGAATTCTTAGCACCATATGCGCTTCGTGTGCCGCACACACCATAACTCTGGATGCCACTAGACCGATGCCATCATTCACGTCACTCTTTTCATCACCGCAAAGATAGAACTTTCCAAATACCCTTCGACTCTGTATAGTATTTGCACTTCCAAAACCTGCCATTCCAGTGCCTGACAGCATATATTTATCTGGAAATGTTTCAAGCACGGTATTAACCAGCATTGCCTTCTGATCTGCTTTGTCAAACGCTTCGCAAATGATGTCAGCTGTAATAAGCAGCTCTGGTATATTTTCTTCAGTAAGCTTAACCGTATGTATTATAGTCTCGGTATATGGAGAAATATCTCGTAGATTCTCCAGACAACTCTCTGTCTTATACTTTCCAAGCTGGCTCATCTTATATTGCTGACGATTAAGATTCGTGATATCAACCTTATCAAAATCTATAAGTATCAGCTTGCCTACGCCCGCACGAGCAAGAGCAATTGCTATGTTGGACCCTAGTCCTCCAAGTCCACATATTGCAACAGTTGCATTTAAGAATGCATTCTGGCGTTCCTTTCCATGCCTCTCAACTAATGCATTTATCCACTCTTCTCTAGAAGGGATCATATCAGCCACCTCCCACGAAGCTTACAACCTCAACTGTATCTTCGTCTTTTAAAGTAGTCGCACTATAACTTGCCTTAGGTACTATTTCCATATTAATTTCTACTGCTATCCGTTCAGTAGAAAAGCCTAAGCTTTCAAGCATTTCTAACACTGAAAGTCCAGCATAGTCATAGCTCTCACCATTTACCTTGACCATATTCATCCTCCTTGTCACCTTATAAAATATTATATCGAGACATAAAAACAGCTGATATACCATCAGGTATATCAGCTGTTCCTTCATTCTCTATAAGAATTAATTCTTTGACTCTTCCCTACGTTGGCATTATCCAAATCAGGTTTACGGGTCGAAGTTTTTACTTCCTCTCAGCCAGTTCACTAGCTCCCCAATGATATTACTATCATTTCTAACTTTATTAAGTTTCGTGACTAATTCTATTCCTGCTACCTGTTTTTGTCAATCATTTCCAAAATTTCTTTTTCGACATCCAATAGAATTATCCGTTAATTTGAAATCTCATCATATTGCGATTATAACCTGTAGTTGTAAGATAAGCCTTTTCCTTATGTATTTCCATGAGACCACTAAGAATAAACCCACTCAACCCTTCTATCTTTTGATCTGGATCTGTGATATCAAATATTTTTCCGGAATCACGTTCTATAATGAGCACACCTTTTTCTTCAAAAAACATGGAAAGCTCTATTAACAGTTTTTTCTTCTCTTTCTTATTCTGTTCAAGAATTGTAAGTCCAATCTCTTCGACGAATAAAGAAGCTTTGTTTGCCAAACCCTTAGGATAGTTATGCTCTTCGAGTAAGTTTTGAACCGTTTCCGAAAGACCAGTTGCCGTCTCCTTTGTCAAAACGTCATCAAAAACCAATATCTCAGAATCCATATCCTTTAACAAATACGGGAATAATATTTTTCCATAACGTAGATAAATATATGCCAGTGATATAGCAAGTGTTACTGCCGGAGCAATAGTAAATGCTATCCACATTCCTTTTTCACCCGCTATAGCCGAACCCAAAAGTGGCAAAACCGAGTATAGAATACCATCTTTAAGAATAGTAACAGCTACCGAAAGACCTATATGATCTATTAGCATATAGTAAGAGGTAAAAAGAGAAACAGCACTGCAAAATACAAGTCCAAAAGAAACAATCCTGACCGCAGCTATTGATGGAGTCAGTGCTGTCCCAGCTGTTATTCCGAAAAGAGCACAGAACTGCTTGGCAAAAATAAGCACCAGAACATTTACTACGATTCCTTCTAAAACAGCCGCTTTTACAGCCATACTCATTAACCTTTTTATGAGAACATGATTTTTTTCACCCAGGTATGTTCCAAGAAGCGGCTGAACAGCCATTCCAACGCCATCCAAAACAACGCTGAATTCTATAAGGCTAACCACTATCGCAAGAGTAATCAGTCCGTTATCTCCATAGTGCGCCGACACATAGCTTATCAAAACATAATCCATAGCTGACCAGCATAGATAAATCACAGCATCTACAATGCTGAAGCGTGCCGTCTTAATAAACTCTTTTATATTGAAGTACCAAACAAAATGAAGTGTATTACTTTTTCTGAAAAAGTGAATGCACGATACTATAATGCCAAGCGCATTTCCGATAATAGACCCTATAATTATACCAAGCATACCATAATGCTTTGCCAGAATTATGGAACAAAGGATGTTCCCTCCAATCTGAAATATATAACCCAGATTATTTATTAATTCATCGCCATCGCTGAAGACCATGTCTTCCAGATAATAAACAAGTACTGTCAAAAAAATATTAATAGGTGCGAGTTTATAATACTCTAAAGCTCTGTCATATATTTCTCCTGTAACGCCACTCATGCTAAAGTATAAATCACGTACCAGATAAAGAATAATAGCAGAAATAATACCTATAACAAAAGTAACAATTAATCCCTGGCCATATATCTGATCAGCATGTTTTTTTCTCATTGCACCGATATCCTGACTGTATACAATACCAGCTCCAGTAGAAACCATGCATCCAAAGAAAGTAGAAATGCCTGTTATAGGGGTAATTGAATTAATGGCTGCTATACCTTTCTCCCCTATAAAATGACCAGCTATAATACTATCGCTAAGCATCATAAGATACAAAACAGCCATAGTAAATGTTCCTGATATAAGCATTGAACTAAACTTATTTTTGCAAAATGATGTTTTATTCATTTATTCTCGCAAAAACCTCGCTTTCACTCTTACTAATAATGTCCCTTACAGAAATGTCCGGACAATCCCTGTAATAAATGAGTTTATCTGCAATACTCTTGATCAAAGCGCCATAACGCTCAATTGTATCCGCATTATAAAGACTAGCCGCATAGTCAAGATAAAGATTTGGCTCATCACCATTCGTCATAATCTCTACATCAAGAGATGTCTGCGACGCCCTGTTATTTATAGCAATATCCACCATCTCAAATGGGTGCTCCCAATTTTCCGAGAGGGTTCTGGCATCATCCTGAAGCATGAAACAAATACAGTCATCCTTCACAGGAGACACATAGGTCGAACTGACAAATGAACAAGAACTATATTTGAGTGAATTGTTCATTTGATCTTTTATATCTGTCAACATTTCTTCAAAAGTGAGAGTATCTGTGACAGTAAGCATTAGCGGCAATGTATAGAACAACATACCAACACTGTTCATTGAATCAATATCTTTTCTTCCATTGTATATCCAGGTAACCATAACAGTATCAGTGTTGGTTATCGAACCAAGCGCAAGCAGGCCTGCCATAAGGAATAAACCATTCCTACCAATTCCAGTTGATACTTCAAATGAATTATAATCATCACTAGTAAATTGCAGTTCTATATCTATATCTCCTGCATAGTTTTCATCAGAGACATGATCATATGGCAGCTTACGCGTACATTCCACCCCTGCATATCGTTTCTCGAAATACTTCTTTGCTTCACCATACAGAGCACTGTTCATCTCATTTTCACGCTGCACAAGAACATAATAATAGTAATCCGGCACAGGTTCCATTCCAGACAGACATCTTTGCAGATTACTCATAAACAACCAATAAGATGTTCCATCAAAGATTAGATGATGAACATCAAAGAACACATAATTTCCGGACGGTGCACTGAATACCCTGCTACGCCAAAGAAGGCAGTCAGTCACCTCTCTAAATGGCTGCACCAGAGTTCCTCGCAAAGTCTCAATTTCTTCATCTGAAATCTTCTCCACGGTAATTTCGCGCATCAATTCCGGAGCATATCGTTGCTTATACTCTCCATTCTCATAATAAAATGTGGTAAGGAGAGAAGGATGACTCTTTATTGTTTTATTAATTGCTGCTGCCAGGTCTTCTGCGTCCACATTATTAAATCTACACAGAGCCGGATTGTTATACATAGTAGTATTAGGCGTATAAAGCTCATAATTCAGTATATACTTCTGTTCTACTGTCAAAGGATGAGACTTTAAGATAGCTTCCGAACTAATCTTCTCAGCATTTGCCTTCGTATGACTCATTTTATTTAGATACTGCTCTGCAATACCTGAAACTGTGCAGCCTAAATAAATATCTTCAAAGGTAAGTCCGCTGAGTCCAGTCTCAACGATTAGTTTCATGGACGATAGCGAATCTCCGCCAAGAAGGAAAAAATCATCATTTATTCCGACCTTCTTCACCTTCAGAACTTTCTGTACAGCATTGCATATTATCATCTCCGTCTCATTGGTTGGCGGAGCATACTCGCTTAAATAATCAGAAACAGACGGTCTCGGAAGAGCCTTTCTGTTCATCTTTCCATTATGGAGTCTTGGGATTGAATTAACTTTCACAAAATAAGAAGGCAGCATGTAGTAAGGCAGAATCTGACCAAGCCTATCACGAAGTTCGGTTATTCCAATTTCGACATCCCCCAAATGATATGCAGCGAGATGTATTCCATTTTTATCTTTAATGCTTCTGACGGCAGTCCATTCAAGACCTGTAACACGCTTGATAGCTTCTTCAACCTCGGTAGGTTCTACTCTTTTGCCGTTGATCTTGATTGTATCACTTATTCTTCCAACAATTTGATACTGCCCGTCACTCATTTGTCTTGCAAGATCGCCACTATGAAAGATGCCATTTATAAAAGACTTAGCTGTTTGTTCAGGCTGATTGATATACCCCCTGGTGAAAGGAGCATCAAAACAAAGCTCACCTGCTTCACCCTTTTCGACAGGATTTCCCTCATCATTTATAAGATATACCCCAACATTATATTGAGGAAGTCCCACAGGAGCTGTAACGTTAGGCTTGTCGAGCACGGATACCAATAGTCCACAGGCCGTCTCACTACTGCAATACCCATTAAATACCATCATTTCTGAAGGTTCCTTCCAAATCCCATGCGCAGGTTCAGAAGAAAGGATTACCTTTTTCAGATAAGGCCCGAAGTCTTTTTGTATTCTGAACAGTGATGGTGGGAAAAATGCTAATGTCACTTTGTGTTCTATTAAAAACTCCATTATTTTGAGTGGATCCTTTGATACAGAACAAGGAACGATCAGAAGCTTGGTTCCTATCATCCAGCTTATAATCATAAACATGATCGAAGCCACAAAGTTCAATGGAAAGTATAGGACAATAATATCGCTACGCTGGCTTATAGAAATACCATTCCAACGATAAGATGCAAAAGTGATTGGAATCCTGCCGTATTCATGCAGAACTCCTTTAGGATTCCCACTTGTTCCAGAAGTATAAACTGCGAAGGCAGCCGCATGAGGATCAATTGGTTCATGTCCCTCAAGCGGTTCTAATGCCAGGATTTCTTCCCAAATCTGTTCATTCAAAACAAGAACACATCCACAATCCTTTTGTATATATTCTGTTCTTTCTACCGGACTGTCCTCTTCTATAATAACTGCCGCCGCTCCAGCTTTCCATATACCAAGTAGCGCTACGGCAACTGCTGTACCTCTCGGAAGAAGTATGCAGATCATATCCTCTTTACCGAAACCCTTATCCTTAAGGTACCTGTATACCTTCCCGGAAAGAATATCCAACTTAGTTACTGATATGTCAGTTTCTTCGGGACCTTCGCTAAGGATTACATGATTTGGACAATCCTTTAAAAGCGAATCAAATCTTTCAAAAATGTCTATCTCTTCAACTCTCATACTTTTTTCTCTATTACTCTATTGTAAGAATATCCGAAAAACCTGTAACCTCAAAGATATCCAAGATTTCATCCGAACAATTCTTTACAATCATTTCCCCCTGCTTATTCATAGTCTTTTGAGCAGAAAGAAGCACTCTGAGTCCAGCAGATGAGATATATAACAGATCCTTAAAATCAAATTCAAGTTTTTCAACACCTTCGATATTACCCTTTACTTCCTTCTCAAGGTCAGGAGCTGTTGTAGTGTCAAGACGTCCTGACAGTATAAAACTCAAGTTTTTACCCTCTGATTTCTTTTCAATATTTAGCATTTGTATTACCTCCTAATTGTTTTTAAATTAAAGATTTTTTTCTATTGTCAGAATATTCTGACCATCTTTATATTCATATCGAATATCATCCATACTTTTCTTGGTCATGAAGATGCCTAGACCACCTATCTCTCTTTCTTCAGCAGATAGAGTTACATCAGGGTCTTCCTTTGCCAATGGATCATAAGGTTTTCCATGATCCAAAAATGTTATCGTCACTGTAAGCGGATCATCAGATACTTCTACCCTGATAGTTGCATCTCCTACGTCAGGGTTATATGCATAATTCGCTATGTTTACAAATATCTCTTCCACCGCAATATCAATCTGCATCTGTGCTTTCATAGAACACTCAATATTTTCAAGCTGAGAATCTACAAAAGAAATCACTTCATCAAGCTTATCTATACCCGCTTCAATCACCAGTTCTTTATTTGACCCCATTTCCTCTTCTCCTTTCCTA
>JAEEGL010503013.1_pt1 | contig 11093 bp, 8 predicted proteins | sample 9134231 | NCBI WGS metagenome assembly JAEEGL01 (sample SAMN16246548, study PRJNA631951) | gut metagenome | biome: gut microbiome; feature: rumen; material: fiber-attached | host: Bos | place: Iran: Karaj | collected 2018-10
CTGGACAAACGACTGAACAAGCTGTTGGGTGCACCGCTCTTTGTGGATGATACTCCCGGTCTTTCTGTCTTTGAACTGCGTACCAAGGCCCGCCGACTGGTTCGTGAGCATGGCGTGCAGATTATCATGATTGACTATCTGCAGCTGATGAATGCTAACGGTATGCGTTTCTCGTCACGTCAGGAGGAAGTGTCGACCATCTCACGATCACTGAAGGGTTTGGCCAAGGAGTTGAATGTACCTATTCTGGCCCTGTCGCAGTTGAACCGTGGTGTAGAGAGTCGTGAGGGTCTGGAAGGCAAGCGTCCCCAACTGAGTGACTTGCGTGAATCGGGTGCTATTGAGCAGGATGCTGATATGGTGCTCTTCGTACACCGTCCGGAGTACTACCATATCTATCTCGATGACAATGGTCGCGACCTGCATGGCATGGCACAGATTATCATTGCCAAGCACCGTAAGGGTGCTACGGGTGATGTGCTGTTGACCTTCCGTGGTGAGTTTACACGATTTGAGAATCCCGAGGAGAAACGTCTGGGAACCAAACAGACTGATGACGGTGGTGGAGAAATCCTGGGCAGTAAGATCAATGGTGGTGCACAGGCTTATAACGATGCGTCGCCTTTTGATCAGGATGCCCCCTCAGGTCCTCTGCCTTTCTAATATTCAATATCAATCTTTCAAAGACAGCAGTTGTCTGGCATTGGCAATGGCTGCATCAGTGATGGCACTGCCACTGACCATCTGTGCAATCTCGCGGACACGTTCTTCGTCAGTGAGCAAGTGGAGACGGCTGGTGGTACCTTGTGGTGTATCCTCTTTGGATACCCGATAGTGGTGCTTGCCTAATGCGGCAATCTGTGGCAGGTGGGTGATGGAGATGACCTGACGGTCAGCTTGTCCCATCTCACGCATCATCTCAGCCATCTTCTCAGCAATTTTACCACTGACACCGGTGTCGATTTCGTCAAAAATGATGGTAGGCAGTTTGACGGCTCCACTAATCATCGCCTTGAGGGACAGCATCACACGGGCTATCTCACCACCGCTGGCTACGGCAGATACCGGCTGGAGTGGGGTGGAAGTGTTGGCTGAGAATAGAAAAGCTACCTGGTCTTGTCCGCTCTTACCCAATTGGGTAGGTGTGATAGCCACTTCGAAACGCACATGGGGCATGCCTAAAGGAACGAGGCGCTGGTGCATCTGTTGCTCAATGGCTTTGGCGGCTTTCTGGCGCTGTCGTGTCAGTTGGTCAGCCAACTGTTGGCAGATGTCATGCAACTGTTGGCAACGTTTCTGGAGTTCTTCGAGTGCTTCATCACTATTCTCGATGTTATCTAACTGCTGTCTCAGTGTGTCGCGCTGTATGATGAGATCCTCCACGCGTTCAACATGGTATTTCTTCTCTAATTCATACAAGCGATCGAGTCGGTTGTTGATACGATCCAGTTCAGCAGGGTCGAAATCGGTATGTCCGAGAAGGCTGCTCACTTCGTCAGCAATATCCTTCAGTTCGATATGGCAGCTGCCCAAGCGCTCAGACAAGGCTCCGGCAGCAGGAAGTACCCGACTGATGGCGCTGAGCACCTGATCAGCCTGACGGATGGCACTCACAGCACCATGTGACTCACCGCTGAGGGCACAGTCAGCCTCATAGAGTGCAGACTTGATGTCTTCAGCATGGGAGAGTATGTCGCTCTGCTGTTCCAGTTCCTCCTGTTCACCTTCTATCAACTTGGCCTGTTGCAGTTCCTCATATTGGAATTGGATGAAGTCAGCCTGTTGGCGGTCGCGCTCAATCGTCTCGTTAAGGGCGTTGAGAGTCTGTTGTGCTTCCTGATAGTCGCCATAGTGTTGGCGGTATTTGTTCAGCGTTGACTGATGATCCGCGATGATATCCACCACGCTGAGCTGGAAGTCCTGTTTGTTGAGTAACAGGTTCTGGTGCTGGGAATGGATATCCACCAGCTGTTCGCCAAGCTCTTTCAGCATGGTCAGTGCCACTGGTGTGTCATTGATGAATGCACGGCTTTTTGAAGCCGTCAACTCACGGCGGATAATGGTATCGTTGGCATCGTAGTCGATGTCGTTGTCTTCGAAAAACCGTTTCATGTCATAGCGTGACAGGTCGAAGTGGGCTTCAATCACGCAACGTTCTGCACCTTGCTTGATGCTCTTGGAGTCAGCACGTTGACCTAGCAACAGGCCAATGGCTCCGAGGATGATGCTCTTTCCTGCACCGGTTTCACCTGTCATGACGGAAAAACCCTCAAACCACTCCATGTCGAGCTCGTCGATCAGTGCATAATTCTTGATGTATAGTTTTCGAAGCATAGTGTTTTATTCTTTAATCTTATCCCAGCTGTTGCTCTGTGAGGCATTGATATTGAAAAGGAGGTCATAGACTGCCTCTTTCTCCTTTTGGGTACCTTTGCCTTTATAGATATTGGCCAGCTCGTCGCGCTTATAATCCGTCCATATCTGAGGCAGAAGGCTTAACGGTTTGTCAGCATGAACCTGTTTGAGTAATTCAAGGGCTGTTGTCACATTGGTGCGGCCGCGTTCCACATTGGAGGCCATCTCATCGAGTCCCAGACGATAGTAGTCATATTGCAGCTGTCGGAAGGGCTTCATGGCTTCGTCGAGGTAGTCGTTGATAATGGCAAAGCGGTTGCGGCTGTCCTCAAAGGCTTTCCATCCCGTGAATCCTAAGTCCTGGGCATTGTTGGTCAGATTCATGCAACGCTGCAGGATCTCTGTGCCTCCCATCGGAGAGAAACTGTCGAGATTGAGACCGATGATGAGATAGGCATAATAGCCCATGAGTGCCGTGAGTTGGTTGTCAATCACCTCGTCATTGAAGTTGAGCTGGTCGAACTGTGCAAAGTCGAAATTAAACTCTCCATCCTTATTGTTATATAAGGTGGAGGTATAGGCGGAATTGTAAACAGGACGGTTGGCCTGTATCATGGCTGTACACGAGAAACGGTTGTTGGCCTTGTCGTATTTGGTAACGGTCAGGTTGAAATTGCAGACGATACGCTCGTTTTTCTGAAATTGCAACTCGGTCCATTGACGGTCATTCATCCATTGCTCCAGTGTCTGTTGCAGATTATCGAATACCGACTTGTCAGAACCCTCAATCTGGGCACTGTTGATGGTAATCTTCACCTGTAGTTCCTGAGCAACCGATTGGAAGGGGAATAGAAGAAGACAGAGGAAGATAAAGGGAGATAGAAGACAAAAGTAACATCTACTCATAAGCGCTTGGCGAGTTCGTCTATAATATCACAGGCCACTTCCTTCTTGGACTTCTTGCCAAAGTCTTTCTGGCCATCGCGTGAGATAATGCTAATCTGGTTGTTGTCAGACTGGAAACACGTGCCTTCATTCTGCAAGGAATTCAGCACGATAAAATCGAGGTTCTTCTTCTGAAGCTTTTTCTGTGCGTTGGCTTGCTCGTCATTGGTCTCAAGGGCAAAGCCCACCAGTACCTGCTCCTCCTGTTTCATCTGTCCTAAAGCAGCCGCGATATCCGGGTTCTCCACTAACCTCAGCATCATACTTCCATGTTCCCCTCCTTTTAGGGAGGGGGTAGGGGTAGGCTTATCCCTCTTTATCTTCTCCGTTGCCTGGTGCTCTGGTCTAAAGTCGGCTACCGCCGCACAGAGAATGGCAGCATCACTGGTCTTAAAAAACGCTGTAGCAGTCTGGTACATCTCCTCACAGCTCTCTATGTCAACTCTATGGATAGCTTTAGAACACTCAAGGCTGACAGGTCCTGCCACCAGGGTTACCTCTGCTCCTCTGCGGGCACATTCCTCAGCCAGCGCAAAGCCCATCTTGCCACTGCTATAGTTGCCAATGAACCGTACGGGGTCTATTTTCTCATAGGTGGGGCCGGCAGTTATCAAAATCTTTTTGCCGGTGAGAGAAGAAGGGGAAGGGGTCAGCGCATTCTCCAGAAACGCCACAATCTTGTCGGGCTCTTCCATGCGTCCCTTACCTTCGAGACCCGATGCCAAGAATCCTGATGCCGGTTCGATTATTTGGTTGCCAAAGCTCTTCAAACGCTCCATATTCTGCTGTGTGGTTGGATGCTGGTACATATCCAGATCCATTGCCGGTGCAATGAATACAGGCGCCTTCATTGACAGATAGGTGGTGATGAGCATGTTGTCGGCAATACCATTCGCCATCTTTCCTAAGGTGGATGCCGTACAGGGAGCGATGAGCATCGCGTCAGCCCACAGACCAAGGTCAACATGTGAATTCCAAGTGCCGTCACGCTGTGAGAAGAACTCGCTAATCACAGGTTTGTGTGTCAGTGCCGACAGTGTAATAGGCGTAATGAACTCCTTACCTGCAGGCGTGATGACCACCTGCACCTCAGCACCCGCTTTGATCAGTTCCCGGATAATCAGACATGCCTTGTAGGCTGCGATACTACCCGTAATGCCTAATACAATCTTCTTTCCTTTCAATCCTAACCCCCCTAAGTTAGGGGGTAGGGGGTCTGAACAAGGTTTATTCATCATCATAATTTCTTAGTATAATTAGGGCCTTCATTTGTTCAGACCCCTGTCGCCCCCTAACTTAGGGGGCATCAATCATTTCTGCGCCTCACGCAGACGGATGCGTGTCAATACCTGTTTGGTGTTATAGGTGAAGTCGCCACCCAATATCCAGCTGTAGTAACCTGGGTCGAAGCGAAGCACCTCTGCTACGGGAATGCCCTTGTGCTTACCAAAATTAAACACCTCGGTGCGCTGTCCCTTGACCTCAGCCCATACGATACGACCGGCAAAATCAACATTATCATTGACCTTGGAAAAGTCGGCCAATGCCTGCATGTCATTCTCCAATACCTTCTCGGGATCTTCATTGGCACCGGGGGCATACTTGTCGAGCTCGCCCATCAGCACGCGATAGGTAGCCTCTGTGTCCTGGTCAGCGCGGTGAGCCTCGAAGTCTTCCTCCATCTTGCGGCCACAGTAGAACTTATAGGCTGCAGCCAGATTGCGACGCTCCATCTTATGAAAAATGGTCTGTGCATCAATCAAGCGGCACTTCGAGAAATCGAAATCAATGCCTGCCCGCAGGAACTCCTCTGCCAACAGGGGAACATCGAAGTGGTTGGAGTTGAATCCGGCAATATCAGAGCCTGAGAATACCTGAGACAGCTTTGATGACAACTGCTTGAAAGTGGGTTTGCTCTTGACATCATCATTAGAGATGCCTGTCAGGGCAACCACCTCGTCGGGAATGGTCTTCTCAGGGTTGACAAGTTCATCGCCACGCTCCTCGTGGCCGTCGGGATATACCTTTATATAAGAAATCTGGATGACACGGTCCTTGACCAAGTCAAGGCCCGTTGTCTCCAAATCAAAGATAACCAGTGGTTTCTGTAAATTCAGCTTCACAATTTAATTATCAATTATCAATTGTCAATTTATTAATCGTTGATCAGCATAGGCATCATCAGCATGAGCACATCCTGATTCTCAGGCTGCTCTGATGGCAATACCAGGCCGGCACGGCTGGGGTCAGCCAGCTGGATGATGACATCCTGACAATCGAAGTTGCTCAGTATCTCGATGAATGAAGAACCCTTAAAGCCAATGCTCATAGGCTGACCGTTGTATGAACATGCCATGCGCTCTGTGGCGGTCTTGGAGAAGTCGTAGTCTTCAGCATCCAACTGCAGCGTACCACCCTCTACATGGAAGCGGATGAGGTTGCTGGAGTCGTTGGCAAATGGCTGTACACGGCGCAAAGCAGCCAACAGTGTCAGACGGTCAACCGTCAGCTGGTTGGGGTTGTTCTGTGGAATGACAGAGTTGTAATTGGGATAACGGCCCTCGATGAGACGACAGGTGAGCTCTCCGTCACCATAGTTGATCTGTGCGTTACGCTCATTGAAGCGGATGGTGACATCACCACCGTCCTTGCCCAGCAGGTTCTTCAGGAGCGATGCCGGCTTCTTGGGCAGGATGAATGCTGCAGGCATGTCGCTATGGATGGTCATCATCTTGTTACGTACCAACTTGTGACCGTCACTGGCTACCACAGCCAGACATTCAGCGGTCAGGTCGAAATAGATACCATTCATGACGGGGCGCAACTCATCTTGTGCAGTGGCAAACAAGGAGCGGTTGATATTCTCTGCCAGCAGTGCGTTGGGGATGACAATCTCGTTGGCACCTTCATCGATACCCTGAACCTGAGGATACTCGTCAGCATTCTCTACGGGCAGCGAGAAAAGACCGTTCTGATAGGAAATTTTAGCGATGTTGGCCGTTAAGTCCACATCGAAGGTGATGGGCTGCTCAGAGAAACCCTTGACTGCTTCGAGGAGGTCGTGATTGCCGATGGCAAAGCGGCCCTCGCCGTCAACATCGTTGAGCTCGAGTTGTGTCTTCATCACATTCTCACTGTCTGAGGCTGTCAGGTAGAGCTGATTGCCTTTGATGTCGAACAAGAAATCTGCCAGGATAGGCAGGGAATTCTTACTATTGATGACTCTTGAAAGAGCATTGAGTTTGCTGCTAAGCGCAGTGCTGGAAATTGTAAATCTCATGCGTGAATATTTTATAGTTATGTTCTTATCTGTCAAATTGAGTACAAAAATACAAAATTACTTGTTCAAATGCAAAAATATTTTGGGAAAAATGTTGTTTTTAAAAATATTTTCCGTAATTTCGCAATCTGAAACAAAAAAATCGCAAAAAAATAACAAATTATTATGGATTTAACAGGTAAGATTATTGCCGTTTTACCGGCAAGTAGTGGTGTCTCTCAGCGTACTGGAAACTCATGGATGTCTCAGGACTATGTTATCGAGGTTCCCGGACAGTATCCCAAGAAGTGTGTATTCCGTGTATTCGGTGAGGATCGCATCAAGCAGTTTAATATTCAGATGGGCGAAGACTTGACGGTTTCGTTTGATATCGATGCCCATGAATTCAATGGCCGCTGGTTTAACGACGTGCGTGCTTTCAATGTAACACGTGGTGTTGCCCCCATGCCAGGTGCTCCCGTTCAGGCTGGTGCTTCTCCATTCCCGCCACAGCCGGCAGCTGCTCCGCAGGATGCCACAGCTCCCTTCCCTCCTTCCAGTGAACCCGTAGGAGAGGGTAGTGCGGATGATCTTCCCTTTTAGGATTAAGTTCTGACGTTTCTGACGACTATACCTTAGTTATTTATATTAAGGTGTAGTCGTTTTTGTTAATATTCATTAATTTTGTTTTTATATTTTCAACTTTTGTGGCTATTTGTCTGAAAGATTCAAGTTTTATGTGTACCTTTGCAGGCTGAAATGGTCGTGTGCCCTTATTTTATAAATAAGAAGGTGAAGACCGGTTTTATCAGGACATGGAATATATGAAGAGAATCTATTTGGTTTTGTTGCTGTCGATGGTGATGGTTGCCACCACTTATGCACAGCGTCTTACAGATGAACAGGTGACTGCTATCGCGCTTCAGCAGAAGAAGGCTGGTGTTTCGGATAATCAGATTGTAACTAACTTGATGAAGCGTGGTGCCACCCTTGCTCAGATTCAACGTATTCGTCAGCAGAATGCCAAGGCGATAACCAAGCAAGGCTTAGATGGTCCTGTGGACAATGCCATTGGTGATGCCTCTACCCGCATGCGTCAGAAAAATGAGGATACTGATCAGGATGCATCCACCACAGGCAATAAAACCAAATCCTCTTCTAAGGCCTATTCCGATGATATGATGGATGACATTGGTGAGGATGCAGGCATGGAAGATCAGATGCTCTCTACCATCTCAGCTGAGACCCAGAAGCGTAAGGTCTTTGGCCGTGATATTTTCAATAATCGCTCGCTCACCTTTGAACCCCAAATGAATATCGCTACGCCACAGAATTATGTGTTAGGTCCTGGTGATATTCTGGTGATTGATGTGTATGGTGCTTCTCAGGAGAGTCTGAAGTTGACTGTCAGCCCAGACGGAGATATCACAGTTCCTGATTTCGGTCCTATTCAGGTCAGCGGACTTACAGTGGCTGCTGCCCGTTCGCGTATTGCCAGCCGCTTAGGCAGATATTTCCAGAGCTCACAGATTAAGACTACATTGGGTCAGACACGTTCTATCCAGGTCAATGTGATGGGTGAGGTACGTGTGCCCGGCACCTATACGTTGAGTGCCTTTGCTACCGTATTCCATGCCTTATATCGTGCCGGTGGTATCAATGACTTAGGTACGTTGCGTAATATCAAGGTGTACCGTCAGGGCCGACTGATTACCGTCGTTGACGTCTATGAGTTTATTCTCAACGGTCGTCTCGCCGGTAATATCCGTCTGCAGGAAAACGATGTTATTCAGGTAGGTGCCTATGATTGTATCGTTGACCTCTTCGGACATGTGAAGCGCCCCATGGCCTATGAGTTACGTCATGGTGAGAGCCTCTCTACCTTGATGAAGTATTCGGGCGGTTTCAGTGCCGATGCTTATAAGAAAACGCTCCGTGTGTACCGTAAGACCGGTCGTATGAAGAGCGTGTTCAATGTCGATGAGTTTGATATGTCATCCTTCAAGATGGAAGATGGTGACGAGGTCACTGTTGACTCCATCTATGACCGCTATGAGAACATGGTTGAGGTGAAGGGTGCCGTCTTCCGTCCCGGTATGTATCAGTTGGGTGAGAAGGTGTTTAGCGTGCGCAGCCTGTTGGAACGTGCTGAGGGACTCACTGAGGAAGCACTGCCCACCCGTGCTGTCATGCGCCGTATGAAACCCAACCGTACACAGGAAGTGTTGAGCGTCAATGTAGAAGGTATCCTCGCTGGCAGTGAGGCAGATATCCCCTTGCAGAATGAAGATGTGCTGTTTGTTCCCACACAGGCTGAGCATACCAATCAGCGTACGCTGACCATTGAGGGTGAAGTCATCTTCCCCGGTGTCTATGAGTATGCTGAAAATATGACTATTGAGGACATGATTCTTCAGGCTGGTGGTCTGACAGATGCTGCATCCACAACTAAGGTTGATGTGTCGAGACGCATCCGTGATCCGAAAGCTGTCACTTCCGGTATGCAGATTTCCAAGACCTTTAGTTTCTCGATTGATGAGAACTTCAAAATGAACGAAGGCCGTACTTTCTTCCTTGAGCCCTATGATATCGTACAGGTGCGTCGCAGTCCGGTATTCCAAGATCCTATTACTGTTACAGCAGGCGGTGAGATTGCTTTCCGCGGAACCTATACGATGGAGCGTAAGAACCAGCGCCTGTCGGATTTAGTACATGCTGCCGGTGGTGCTGTGGAAGGTGCTGATGTCCGTGGCGCTCGTCTGATACGTAAGATGAGTGAAGATGAGAAAGCCCGTATCCGCTCCATCATCCGTATGGCGCGTCAGAACTCTGATTCGAACGACTCTATCTCACTGAATAAGCTGGCCTTACGCACGACCTATCCCGTAGGTATCCATCTGGATGAAGCACTGGCTAACCCCGGTTCCAGTAAGGATATTGAGCTGATGGATGGTGATGAGCTGATTATTCCACGCTTCAACCATACCGTCCGTATCTCCGGTGACGTCTATACGCCAAATACCGTCGCCTTTGAATCAGGCAAGGACTATAAGTACTATATCGAGCAGGCCGGTGGCTTTGGTGACCGTGCCAAGAAGCGCAATGCCTATATCGTCTATCAAAACGGTACGATGGCTATGGCCAAGAAAGGCAAGATTGAACCCGGTTGCGAGATTATCGTACCTAGTAAGGAAAAGAAGGATGGCAATTCTCTGAACCAGTGGCTCGGTATTGGTGCAAGTATGGCTTCACTGGCTACGATGCTTGTTTCTATTGCAAATCTTGTGAAATAATCTATTCAAAGCGGTTGACTATGTTATCAGAAGAAAATCAGATTGAACAGGAAGAGTCATCTATCGACTTCGTCAAGATATTTAATGATTTGAAGAAGTATAAGCGGTTGTATGCCATCGTATTGGCTGCTACAGCACTCTTTGCGGTTATCTATACCCTCAGTTTGCCCAACTATTACCAGTGTACGGTGAAGTTGAGTCCTGAGTTAGGCGGTAAGCGTAGTAGCAGTTCTCTGGCTAGTATGGCCAGTATGTTCGGTGTGAATATTTCTGGTGCCGCAGGCAATAGCACAGAGGCCCTGTTCCCCACGCTGTACCCTGATCTGATGAATAGTGTCACCTTCCATACCACCTTGTTTCCCATCAAGATTCATCGGGACAAAGAAGATAGAATGATGACCTATTATGACTATCTGATCAATGAGCAGAAAGCTCCCTGGTGGTCGGAAGCCATGGGCGCTACCACAAAAGCCATCTTCAGCCTTTTCTCTTCCGAAAAAAAGAAGAAAGAACATGCTGTAGATCCTTTCCGCCTTACCAAGAAACAGGCGGCAGTGGTCAAGTCCATGCAGAAGCGTATTGTCTGTGATGTGGATAAGAAGACAATGGTCATCACCATCTCGGTAACTGATCAGGATCCCTTAATCGCCGCTACTATGGCTGATTCGGTGCAGCAGCGCTTGCAGGACTTCATTACCGACTACCGTACCAAGAAGGCTCGCAATGATCTGGACTTTACACGTAAGGCCTATGAGGAGGCCAAGCAGCGCTACGACAAAGCCAGCAGCCGCTATGCCAGTTTCTCGGATGCCAACCAGCGTCTGTTCTTGGAGACGGTGCGTAACGAACAGACCAAGCTCAGTCAGGAGATGCAGATTCAATCGCAAGTCTATATGCAAGCCTCTGCCCAATTGCAACAGGCAGAATTGGATGTTCAACGCGAGACACCTGCATTCACGGTTCTCGAACCAGCCACAGTACCTGTGGTGAAGGCAGGTCCGAAACGTGCCAGCATGTGTATGATATTCTTGTTCTTAGCTTTCTTGGGCACTTCTGTCTATGCATTATACAAAGAAGGTGATTTGAAACAACTCTTAGGTCTTTCATAAAAATACTTTTCAGTTTATTTTGTAAATGAAAAAACAATTTGTATATTTGCAAACGAAAAACAAAGACTGAAGGATCCATGAAAAAATTGTTTAAACCTGTTGAGAGGATATTAAGCTGGTATTTTAGCAAGA
>JAEEGL011062883.1_pt1 | contig 11093 bp, 8 predicted proteins | sample 9134231 | NCBI WGS metagenome assembly JAEEGL01 (sample SAMN16246548, study PRJNA631951) | gut metagenome | biome: gut microbiome; feature: rumen; material: fiber-attached | host: Bos | place: Iran: Karaj | collected 2018-10
CTGGCGATCATATAATCTGCATACTTGCTCAGCATGATTCCATTTTCAACCGTCGCCATCAGACATGCATCAAAACCGATAAAATCAAACTTGACATTCGCCTTTTTCAGCGCAGTGTTAATGCCTGCCAGGGTCATGGACTGATTATGTCCGACTTTTTCATCATAACCGTATCCGCTGACGGAACCGCCGCCGTGATCCCAGAAAATCAGACACATCCGATTGGCGGAAAAATTCTTCTTTCCGTATTCTATAAATGTTGTCAGCGTGTCCGGATTAACCATGCTGGCCGATCCCATGTCCTTTTCAAGACAGAGGAACTGACCGTTTTTGATCTGATAAATCTGGTTTACGGAAGAAGAAATGACATTGTTACGCCATCTCTGACATCCGCCGGTATAGATAATCAGATTCACGTTTTCCCCGATGGTGGCATTCGCCATTTCCTTCAGATCCGAAGTGGCCATACCCTGCTGGCTTTCAAGATCAGTTCCGCACATATAGACCAGTATCGTCACTTCGTCTTTATTGTTCCCGATAATCCTTGTGAACTTTTCCCGTGCCTCTCCGGCAACTGACTCATCGAGGTCCGATGAATTGTCATCCGAGTAGGAAGTGAAATACTGGCTTGATGAGGAATTCGATCCGGATCCTGTGCCCAGTCCTGTTAATGTCGAAAGAATGTCAGATGTGCCGCCGGTCAGGTCATAAACAGACGAACCGCTCGATCCCATGAAAGAACTCAGCAGGTTCGCGAGTCCTCCCATTCCGGTATTTTGAGATGTGGTGGCTGTTCCTGTGCCGTTTTGCTGGGTAACGGTGCTCAGCACATTATCCACGCTGCTTCCTTCGTCACCACCAAACAGCCCACCGAGTTTTCCGCCTCCTAAAAGCACTACAAGTGCAATGATGATGAGGAGCAGTTTCCCCCCTCCCATGCCGGATCCCGAGCTGCTGGAAGAACGCTGACATCCGCCTGTTCCGTTCTGCCTGACAGCGCTGTTATATTGCCTCTGTTCACCGCTCTGTCCGGAAGAAGATACACTTCCGGATTGCGGACGGCTGCTCTGTCCGAAGGGGTTTGAACTTCCGGACTGCGGGCGGCTGCTCTGCCCAAAAGGATTTGAACTTCCGGACTGCGGGCGGCTGCTCTGTCCAAAAGGATTTGAACTTCCGGACTGCGGACGTCTGCTCTGTCCGAAAGGAAATCCGGCCCCGTTCTGCCCCTGCTGAGGACGCTGGTGACCGAAAGGACTGCCCTGCGCCGGTCCGGAGGGACTTCCGGTAAAACCGGAGCCGGAACTGTTCTGTTGTTTTCTTTCCTCATAACTGCCGGTATTATTCAGCGGGCCTGATCCGAGGCCTTCGCCTTTTTTCTCCACGCCTTTCCCTTCGCTGACTACCTTTTTCTCTCTTGCTCTCGGATTTCTTCTCTCGTCCATGGTCCCTGCTCCTTTCAATTCTTTTGTTCTCCGGTTTTTACGAAATGATTTCTTCGTCTTTTTCTGTTTGCTCCGACTGACTGTCTGAGGGCATTTCAGGCATAGGAGGGAGATCTTCCAGTCCTTCCAGTCCGAAATGACTCAGAAATTCATCCGTGGTGCAGTAGAGGATCGGCCTGCCGATCGTATCCTTTCTTCCTGCCTCGCGGATCAGTCCCTTGACGATCAGGCTCTGGAGACTGTAATCGCATTTGACGCCCCTGATCTGCTCCACTTCGGCCCTTGTAACCGGCTGTTTGTATGCCACTACCGCAAGGGTTTCCATAGCTGCCTGGCTCAGGCTCTGCTGCTGTACCGGCTGCAGGAGCCGGAGTACATCTCCCGCATACAGCGGACGCGTTGCAAGCTGAACGTTTTCGCCGAATTTCTTCAGCATGAACCCCCGCTGATTATAATCATATTCATCTCGCAGCGAGTTCAGTGCTTCCCGTGTTTCTTTTTCCGCAACCTGCAGCGCCCGTGCCAGATCCCGGATGGAAACAGCCTCTCCGGCAACAAAAAGAACAGCTTCTATCCTGCCTTTCAGATTGCCTTCTTCACAGTTCAAGGCGTTTCACCTTCCTTTCCGTTTATCTCTGTCAGATCTTTCATCGGCTTCTTCACTTTCGCTTTGCCGGCTATCAGTTCAATGCCTCCGTATACCGAGTCCTGCCTTACATGCATCTGGCCCAGTTTCAGAAGTTCAAGTACTGCAAGAAAGTAGGTTACGACTTCCTCCCTTGTCGGTGCTTCTGAAAAAGCCTCCTCAAAGCGCATTCTTTTACTCTTCCGGATTCTGTACATCAGATTCAGCATACAGTCCTGCACCGTATGGCTGTCCCGGTGGATATTTCGCGGTGCGTAATGGTTGCTTTCGGGATCATCATCCAGCTGCGGTCTGCGCTGCCAGATCCGCAGGAAGGCTTCCTGCAGTCCTTCTAGGGTGAGTCCTGTTAGTTCAATCTCCTGCGGCGGGAGCGGGTATTCCTCAGGCAGTTTTGTGAAAACGCGTTTTGCCGCCGCTTCAAAGTCCTTCATGCTTTCGGCGGTCTCACGGAAACGTTTGTATTCTTCCAGCCGCCGGATCAGTTCTGTTTCCGGATCAGTATCATCCTCCGGCTTCGGTGCCCGGGGCAGCATGGCCCTGCTTTTGATTTCCAGAAGCGTGGCAGCCATCAGCAGAAAATCGCTTGCCTCGTCCATGTCTAGATCCGGGGCGTTTCTGACAATCTCCAGATACTGATCCGTTATCTCGCTCACAAAGATATCCTTGATATCAATCTGCGCTTTCCCGATCAGAGTCAGCAGCAGGTCCAGCGGCCCGTCGAAATCCTTGAGTTTAAAAGCCCGGTTGATCATATTCCCTCACACTTTTACAGGATTCTGATGAAGAATATATAAACAGCATTGTATACTGCAGACATAATCCTGGACAGAAAACCGTTGAACAAACCGGAAACACATACGATGAGAAAACCGATTCTGATATACTGCTGTGCCTGATTTGACAGGTTCAGACTGCCTCTGAACACAATCTGATCAAGGAGTTTGAACCCGTCCAGAGGCGGCACGGGGATCAGATTGAAAATCGCCAGGCACAAATTCATCTGTCCGAGAATCAGAAGAAACTCATATAGATAATAGATCCATCCGGCGGTCATGTTCTTCAGGGCCGCTGCCGCAAAAAACGTACTGATCAGGAATATCAGGGCGTTTACAGCAATACCGGCAAAGGAAACCAGAATATAATCCCTCCGGTAGTTCCTGAAGTTCCTTGGATTAACCGGAACCGGTCTCGCCCAGCCGATTCGCATAAAGAGCATACACAGCGTTCCTATGGGATCCAGGTGTTTCGCAGGATTGAGCGTCAGTCTTCCCATCATTTGCGCCGTCGGGTCTCCGCACCTCAGCGCCACCCATCCGTGCGCACACTCGTGGATGATGAGGCTGAACAGAATACAGAAGGCATAGAAGAGCAGATACAGGATCTTTTCTCCGATAGTCATGCCTGAACTGTTGAAAATACTGATAATGCTTGAAATCATCTGCTTTCTCCCTCTGCTCTTCTGATCAGTTCCGATTCGTCAATAACTTCTATGCCCAGGCTCTGTGCCTTTGTCAGTTTGCTGCCGGCATCTTCCCCTGCCACAACAAATGCGGTCTTCTTGCTCACAGAACCTGCGGCGTTTCCTCCTCTGCTGCGGATCAGGTCCTCCGCCTGTTTCCTGCTCAAATTCGGCAGCGTCCCTGTGACAACAATGCTCATCCCCGAGAACACCCCGTCTGAAGCCGCCCTGACTTCACGCGGACTGACACCTGCCGCGAAAAGCCGTTCTATCATCTGGTTGTTCTCTGGAAAACTGAAATATTCCGTAATGCTTCCGGCCACAGCATCGCCGATATCCGGAATTGCGGTCAGCTCGTCGTCATCCGCTGCCTTCAGTCTTTCAAGCGTACCGAACCGCTGAGCAAGATCACGTGCTGTTTTCCGTCCTACATTCGGAATTCCCAGAGCGAATAGGAATGCATCCAGGTCGCAGCGTTTACTCTTTTCAAGCGCCTCAATCAGATTGGCAGCTTTCTTTTCCTTGAAGCCTTCCAGGCTAAGCAACTCCGCTACAGTCAGGGAATACAGGTCCGCGGGCTGTTTGACACCCTTCTGATCATAAAGCTGTCCGGCTGTCTTCTCGCTGAATCCGTCGATATCCATCGCTTCCCGTCCCGCAAAATGAACCAGTCTTGCAACAGCCTGAGGCCGGCATGTTTCACGGTTCATACAGAAAAGATGTGCTCCGCGTTCAATCAGAGGAAATCCGCATGCAGGGCAGACCTCCGGTTTTTCAATCTCTCTTTCCCCTTCTCTGAAGTCTCCTGCCCTGCCCATTATTTCCGGGATCACATCATTGCTTCGCCTGATCCATACATCACAGCCGATAGCGATATTTTTTCGCTGGATATCTCCCAGATTGTTGAGCGTCGCTTTCCGGACCGTCACGCCGTAAAAGTCAACCGGCTCAACATGCGCCAGCGGGGTAAGCTTTCCGGTCCTTCCAAGTTCCCAGGTTACATCGAGAAGTTTTGTTACACATTCTTCCGCTTTGAATTTATAGGCTACTGCCCATCGTGGGTATTTCTCCGTAAATCCCATACGCTCCCGGAGCGCGTAATCCCCGACTTTGATAACCACGCCGTCAATCAGCCAGTCCAGCTCTGCCCGGCGCTTTTCAATGTCACGGATACATTTTTCCAGATCCTCCCTGCCTTTGCTGCTTCCAAGATAAGGACTTACCTGAAATCCGTTTTCCCGGAGGAAATCCAGCATCCCGGGCTGGCTGTCATACGGAGGATTTTCAATTGTCCCGATCTGGTAAAAAAACGCATCCAGATGCCGGGATGCCGTAACGGCCGGATCCAGATTCCGGAGCGCTCCGGCTGCCGCGTTCCTTGCGTTTTTAAGCGGCTCTTTGGCTGTTTTATTATATTTGGCAAGCGTGCTCAGACGCATGATGCATTCTCCCTGAACTTCTAGCAGACCCTTGTAGGGAATGAACCTGGGAACGGAATGAATCGTGCTTGCCTGCGGAAGAATTGCCTCTCCCGTCACACCGTTTCCGCGTGTGGCAGCCTGGATCAGCTCACCGTTTTCATAGGTCAGGTTCAGGGTCAGTCCATCAAACTTGTATTCAAGATAATACTGAAGATTCTCTTTTTCTGCGAGCTTCTCCGTCCGCTGAATCCACGCATCCAGTTCTTCCATGCTCTGCACTTTATCCATGGACCACAGCCTGGTGATATGTCTGTGTTCTTCAAAGCCCTTCAGCGTCTCTCCTCCGACCTTTCGGGTCGGGGAATCCGGCAGGACGATACCGGTTTCTGCCTCAAGTTTCTTCAGTTCATCATACAGCTGATCCCACTGCATGTCCGAGATAACCGGATCATCCAGCACATAGTATGCATAAGCCGTTTCATTCAGGCGTTTTACCAGCTGCTGTATCCTTTCCTGTGCGTTCACGACTGCTCTTCCTCCACTTTGACAATTGGCGCTATCATCAGTGCAAGTTCTTTTTCCCCGGACGAATCAAAACGTATCCGGATTCTGGCATCCTTTCCCGACCCGGTCACTTCAGTCACCCGTCCGAATCCGAATTTGGGATGTCTTACCCGCTCCCCGGGCTGAAACAGTTTCTGCATCGCAGAACCGGCCAGCTGCGCCGCGCTGCTTGGCACAAAACCTTTCGAGACACCGGGAATGGCATCCAGATCATGCCCTTTCAGCTTCAGTTTCGGTTTTCCAAGCGTCTGTACGGAAACAGGCTTTGGTGTCTGTGTCTGCGGAAAATAATCTTCCTGTCCGTATCCGTCCGCCCCGTATGGATCATGTGCCGTCCTCCGTGCGTACCCGGACGCGGTGCGTTGTGAGCTTTCGTATCTGATGAGGCTTGAAGGAATCTCATTGAGAAAGCGGCTCGGCGGATTGTGTCCGTACTGGTTGTACAGCATACGTTCAGAGGCTCTTGAAAGACAAAGCCTTTTCCGGGCGCGGGTTATTCCGACATACATCAGGCGTCTTTCCTCTTCCAGCCGGTTATCCTCCTCGAGACTTCGTAAGGAGGGGAAAACCCCTTCTTCCATTCCCGGAATAAATACATTGTCAAACTCCAGCCCCTTTGCGGAATGGAGTGTCATCATGATTACGAAGCCGCTCTGATCTTCTGCTCTGTCCAGATCGGTTACCAGAGCAACATTCTCAAGATAATCCTCAACCGTAGCATCTTCAGTCAGCAGGGCGAACTCATGCACAGATCCGCGGAATTCTTGAATGTTCTCGATACGGTTTCTGGATTCATCGGTATCTTCCTTCTGATACTGGTCCTCCAGCCCGGTCATCCGGATCATTTCATCAACAAATTCCTCCAGTCCCATGCTTTCCTTCATGGCGCTGAGCAGAGCAATCATCCGGAAGAATTCTGATATGCTGTTTCTTGCCCGCGATCCAAGACTTTCAGGCGGCGCTGCAAGCGTGGCATATAAAGGAATTCCCTGCCTTTCCGCGCAGTCTGACAAAGCCTGAACAGTCGTGTCACCGATTGACCGTTTCGGAACATTAATAATCCTCGACAGCGAGATATCATCAGCCGGATTGGCTATCACCCGCAGATAGGCAATAATATCCTTGATTTCCTTACGTTCGTAGAATTTCTGCCCTCCGTAAACCTTGTAAGGAATTCCGGCCTGCATCAGCACTTCTTCAGGAATACGGCTCTGTGCATTTGTCCGGTACAGAATGGCTATATCACCAAGCGCTGTCCCTTTCTTTTTCATTTCCTGAATCTGCTGAATGATCCAGGCCGCCTCTTCCCTCTCATTCTGAGCACAGTATACGGTAATTTTCTCCCCCTCACCCTTTTCGGTCCAGAGTGTCTTGTCCTTTCTGCCTTCGTTATGTGCAATCACCTGGTTGGCAGCATCCAGAATATTGCCGGTGGATCTGTAATTCTGCTCCAGTTTGATCACGACTGCGTCCGGAAAATCGTTTTCAAATTCCAGGATGTTCCGGATATCGGCACCCCGCCATCCGTAGATACTCTGATCGTCATCTCCTACCACACACAAATTCCTGCTTTCCGCGGTCAGAAGTCTCAGCAGCTCATACTGTGTCCTGTTGGTATCCTGATATTCATCAACGAGAACATACCGGAACCGCCGCCGGTAGACTTCCAGAACCGGCGGATGGTCAGCAAGCAGGATCAGCGTTTTCAGCAGCAGATCGTCAAAATCCAGTGCATTCAGCGTTTTCATCCGCTTCTCATATTCTGTCATTATATCGTGGATAAGCGAATTTCTTCTGTCCCTGAAAGTCTGCTGAAACCATTCATCCGGCGTCATCATCCGGTTCTTGGCATCGCTGATCTTTGCCCGGATCTCCCGAACCGGCAGAAACTTGTCATCAATATTGAACTGTTTCAGTATGTCTTTCAGAATACGCTGCTGATCATCATCGTCATAGATCGTAAACGATCTGCTGTACCCGATTTTTTCGATATCCCTGCGCAGAATGCGTGCGCATGTGGAATGAAAAGTGCTGATCCATGCCTCTTCAGCCTTTTCCTTTCCGATCAGACTTTCCACGCGCGTCTTCATTTCCTTCGCTGCCTTGTTGGTGAATGTCAGCGCAAGGATGGACCAGGCCGGAATGCCGTGATCAATCAGATTGGCAACGCGGTATGTCAGGGCACGTGTTTTACCGCTTCCCGCGCCTGCAAGGATCAGTACCGGTCCTTCCAGGGTTTCTGCAGCTCTTCGTTGCTCTGGATTCAGTGCTGTCAGATCCATTTTTACTTCTCTTCTCCCATCGCATCCAGTACACGGCGGTATCCGTCCGCCCCGTATGTCAGTGAACGGTTTACCCGGGAGATTGTGGCACTGGAGGCGCCGGTCTCATCCGCGATTTTCTGATACGTTTCCTTTTTGTCAAGCAGGTAGGCCACTTCCAGCCGCTGGCTGATGCTCTTGATCTCCGGAATTGTACACAGATCCTCAAAGAAGCGGTAGGCATCCTCTTCACTCTGTAAAGTGAGGACGGCTTTCATCAGCAGATCTGTTTGGGTGTTCTTGATTTTCGGCTGAAACATAACATCACTTCCCGCTTAATTTCACACTTTAACGTGCGAATATATGATACCACAAATCAGACATGAATAATATGTAGATAATGTTACTTTTTTTATACACTGCGTTTGTCTTTCTTTTTACCTTTTCCCTTCATGGTTACATGCAGACCGATCAGTTCACAGTGCCGCGCCGTCCGCTGTGTCCCTTTGTTTTCAACTGAATAAGCTTTTTTTATATTCATGATAAATTACGAAGCAAAGCAATGGTTACATAATATTCTTGAAAACGGTTACATTGCAAACGCAAAAAGTAACCGTTTTGAAGAAAGCCTTGACACGTTTCTCCTTCTCTTCTAAACTAAGCTATCTGATGCATGAAAGGTGGGATTCCGATGGCGTTCATCGAAGAGAATTTCGGTATCAATGTGTTTAATGATTCCGTTATGCGCCAGCGTCTTCCCAAAGAAACATACAAAACTCTTCATAAGACAATCGATGAGGGCCGTCGTCTGGATCCGCAGGTCGCAAGCGTCGTGGCCAACGCCATGAAAGACTGGGCTCTGGAGCGCGGTGCCACTCATTATACCCACTGGTTCCAGCCGCTTAACTCTGTTACGGCTGAAAAGCACGATGCCTTTATTACACCTGTCGACGGTGGCAGGGTGATTCAGGAGTTTTCCGGCAAGGAACTGGTTCGCGGAGAAGCTGACGCTTCCTCTCTGCCCAGCGGCGGCCTGCGCTCCACTTTCGAGGCGCGCGGCTATACCGCCTGGGACCCGACCTCTTATGCTTTCATCAAGGATCACGTTCTGTGTATCCCGACCGCTTACTGTTCCTATGGCGGTGAAGCACTTGACAAAAAGACGCCCCTTCTTCGCTCCATGGAAGCCCTGAACAGACAGGCTGTCAGAATTCTCCATCTCTTCGGTCGTCTTGACGCAACCCGTGTCATGCCGACTGTCGGACCTGAACAGGAATATTTTCTGATTGAAAAGGATCTTTATGACAAGCGCAGTGACCTGATCTTTGCGGGCCGCACCCTTTTCGGCGCGCCGGCTCCCAAGGGCCAGGAACTCGGAGATCATTTTTTCGGCACAATCAAATCCCGTGTCCAGGCTTTTATGACCGAGCTCAATGAGGAGCTCTGGAAAGTCGGTGTTTTGGCCAAGACAGAGCATAATGAGACCGCTCCGGCACAGCATGAAATGGCACCGATATACTCCATCGTCAATGTTGCCTGCGATCATAATCAGCTGACCATGGAGATCATGAAAAAAGTGGCACGGCGCCACGGCCTGCACTGCCTGCTTTCCGAGAAGCCTTTTGCCGGCGTAAACGGCAGCGGCAAGCATAACAACTGGTCCATGTTCACCAATACCGGTTATAATCTTCTGGAGCCCGGAGACAGCCCGCATGAAAGCGCCCAGTTCCTTCTTTTCCTCACCGCCGTGATTAAGGCTGTGGATGAATATCAGGATCTTCTCCGTGCTTCCGTAGCGTCTGCCGGCAACGATCACCGTCTTGGCGGATGTGAGGCTCCTCCCGCTGTCATCAGTATCTTTCTCGGGGATGAACTGACTGAAATCCTTGAGTCCATAGAAGCCGGTTCCCACTATAACGGGCGGGAAAAGATCGATATGACCGTCGGGGTTCATATGCTTCCGAAATTTCCCAAAGACACAACCGACCGGAACCGTACGTCTCCTTTTGCTTTCACCGGCAACAAGTTTGAGTTCCGTTCCCTCGGCTCGTCTGATTCCATCTCTGATGCCAATGTGGTTCTCAATACAATTGTGGCTGAGAGCCTTCGCCAGTTCGCCGATGAACTGGAAAACGCCGGGGATTTCCGTGCGGCTCTTCATGATCTCATCGTCCGTACAATCCATGAACACAAACGGATCATTTTCAACGGGAACAACTATACGGATGATTGGCTGAAGGAAGCTGAAAAGCGCGGGCTGAGCAGGCTTGATTCCGCCGTGGACGCTCTGCCGTGTTACACTGCGGAAAAGAATGTTCGTCTGTTCGAAACGCATAAAGTTCTTTCAGGGTCAGAGCTTCGTTCACGACGCGATATCGGCCTGGATTCCTATGCGAAAATTGTCGCGATTGAAGCCAACACTATGATTATGATGACCCGCCGCCAGATTCTTCCGGCTGTTCTTCGTTTCACCGGAGACCTGGCTGCCTCAGCGCGCAGCATACGGGAAATCGGCTGCGATTGCTCCAGTGCCGCTGAGCTGGTTTCTTCTCTCTGCTCCCTTACAGATATCCTGACGGGCAACCTTCAGAACCTTGAATCAATCATCCGCAAACGCCCTGAAGGCGATGACCCGCTTGCTGATGCACGTTATATGCATGATACCGTGCTTCCTGCCATGGCCGATCTCCGGAAATCTGCAGACACGCTGGAAACGATGACTGATAAAAGCTACTGGCCTTTCCCCACATACGACGAACTCCTGTTCAGTATTTAACACCCTCATATTCATGCGTTCAAACACTCTGCAGCATATGAAAACCCGTCCCGGGCATCTGTCCGGGACGGGTTTTGTTGTCAGTCGGAATTGAATTATCTGCTGAGCATTGTCTTCTCGGTTTCCTTGTCGAAGAAATGCAGATGATTGGTATCCAGAGCGATCTTGATCTTCTGACCGGCCTTGCTGCTGGTGCGGGGATCGACGCGGGCAATGATGTTGCCATCCTTACCGGTGGTGCTCAGATACAGGTAAGTTTCAGAACCCATCAGTTCTGTCACTTCAACATCTACATCAATCGTGGCGGTGGAGAATTCAGTCAGCTTCTGCTCGTCATCATGGATGTTCTCAGGACGGATGCCCATGATCACTTCCTTGCCGATATAGCTCTCATCCGTGAACTTGCTGACCTTGGAGGCGGGCACGATGATCTTGTTGTCGCCGAACTTCGCGACCACATCCTGGCCTTCCCGGTCCAGCTTCACATCGAAGAAGTTCATCTGGGGGCTGCCGATGAAGCCGGC
>JAEEGL011353285.1_pt1 | contig 11093 bp, 3 predicted proteins | sample 9134231 | NCBI WGS metagenome assembly JAEEGL01 (sample SAMN16246548, study PRJNA631951) | gut metagenome | biome: gut microbiome; feature: rumen; material: fiber-attached | host: Bos | place: Iran: Karaj | collected 2018-10
AAGAAAGTTATAGTAGTTGTCAGTGAAAACGAAGCCGCCGCTGTACAGGAATTGAACTCAAAAATATATCTTACTACATCAAAAAACGTAGTTGATTTTAAAGAAAAAGGTTTGAGTGAAAACGTAAGAATAAATGCAATCAATCTTAAAGAATCAAACTATTCATCCATTACCTGGACCAGTAGCGACGAAAGCGTAGTAACTGTAATACCAAACGGCACAAGTGCAACATTACGGTCAACAGGAGAAGGAAGTGCTTTTGTATATGCTTCATATTCAGGAAGCATCAATACCATAAGATTCAACGTATATGTAGGAGCAGCTGCTATTAGTGGTAATGGAAATGGTAATGGCAACAGTAATAGCAATGGAAATGGCAGTTCAGGTGGAAACGGAAATCAGCAGCAAGGTTCTGATCCTGATACTTTGGTATCAGCATATATATCATCAGTAAACGTACTGAGCATATTAAAGTCTGAAGGCAGTGCAAAGCTTACGGCAACTCTTGCAAATTACAGCGGAACAGATACATCAGGATTCAGCTTCAGTATTGCAGATTCAGGGATAGCAAAAATACTTTCACAATCAATAAACGGAACAGCATACGTAAAATATGTTTCAAGCGGTTATACTGAAATTACAATCACTCATACTAAAACAGATGCAGCAAAAAAGGTCCTTGTTGTAACAGGAGAAAATGAAGAAGAAATCGCCCAGATTCTTGCTTCAAAGGTTTACTTTACTACATCAAAAAATGTAGTAGATTTTTCTGAAGCTGGAAAATCACAAAGTGTAAAAATCAATGCCGTAAATCTTGCAGAAACAAAACATTCATCAATAGTTTGGACAAGTACAGATGAAAGCATTGTTACTGTAGTTTCAAATGGAACGAGCGCTACTCTGCGTTCAGAAGGAGAAGGAACTGCATACGTATATGTAACACATCCTGACAGCATCAATACCATAAGATTCAACGTATATGTAGGAGCAGCTGCTATTAGTGGTAATGGAAATGGCTATGGCAATAGTAATGGTAATAACAATTCAGGTGGAAACAGTTCTGGAACTGGCGGAGAAAGCAGCAGCGGAAGCTCTCAAAACGGTAATTCCAGCAATGCAGGAACATCAGCATATATATCATCTGTAAACGTACTAACCGTTTTAAAAACTGATGAGAGTACAAAGCTTACTGCAACTCTTGCAAATTACAGCGGAACAGATACATCAGGATTCAGCTTCAGTATTGCAGATACAAGCAAAGCAAGAATAGCGACACAATCAACAAACGGAACAGCATACGTAAAATATGTTTCAAGCGGTTATACTGAAATTACAATAAACCACATTGTAACTGACGTAACCAAAAAGGTCCTTGTTGTAACAGGAGAAAATGAAGAAGAAATAACTCAGATTCTCGCATCAATAGTATATTTAACAGCTTCAAGAAATGTGATTGATTTTGACAGAAGCGGATTAAGTGAAACTGTAAGAATAACTGCAATAAATCTTCCTGAATCAGATTATCAGTCAATTACCTGGACCAGTAGCGACGAAAGCGTAGTAACTGTAATACCAAACGGCACAAGTGCAACCTTGCGTTCAGAAGGAGAAGGAACTGCATACGTATATGTAGCACATCCGGACAGTATCAATACATTGCGGTTCAATGTATATGTAGGAGCAGCTGCAATAAGCGGAAATGGAAATGGCAATAGTAACGGAAATAACAGTTCAGGTGGAAACAGTTCTGGAACCGGTGGAGGAAGCAGCAGCGGAAGCTCTCAAAGCGGTAATTCCAGCAGCATGAACTCTGCATACATATCATCAGTTAATGTTCTGACTGTCTTAAAATCTGAAGAAAGAACAAAACTTACGGCAACGCTTGCAAATTACAACGGTGTGGATACATCAGGATTCAGCTTCAGTATTGCTGATACAAGTAAAGCAAGAATAGATTATCAATCTACTAACGGTACAGCATACATAAAGCCGGTTTCTACAGGTTACACAGAAATTACAATCAGCCATACTGCAACTGATGTAACAAAAAAAGTTATAGTAGTTGTAAGCGAAAATGCTGTTGAAGCCATACAGACACTTGAAAAAGAAAAGTACTTAACAACTACAAACAATACAGTTTTTATAGATGAACCTGGAGAACGAACAAATATAAAAGTAACAGCAAATAATTTTGATTCACTTTCAAGTACAGGAATAAGATGGGTTTCATCTGATCCTACTACAGTTAGAGTTATCGGTAACGGAACCTCAGCAGTATTTATTGGTTTGAAAGCCGGAAATACAACTGTAAGTTGCAGTCATACCAATTCTCGCAACTCAATTACTTTTTATGTATATGTTGGAGAAAAAACAGAAACAATTAATGCAACAACACAACAGATACAACCTGTAGTATACATTTCTACAAAAGATATAATAACACTTGTAAATGGTGGAAGCACAGAAGAACTGCGTGCTGTACTTGTAAATTATTCAGGAGCAGATACATCAGGATTCAGTTTCAGAATAGATAATTCAAATGTTGCAGAAATTGTAAACCAATTTACATCAGGAATAGCATTCATAAAACCAAAGCAAGCCGGTCAGGCCGAAATTACTATAAGCCATCCACAATCAAACATAGACAGAAAAGTTCCTGTAATTGTAGGCAATTCCGAAGAAGAACTTGCCAAAACAACATACCTTACAACATCATCAAATGTTGTTTCGATAGGTGAAGGTAAAACAAGAACAGTATCTGTTAATGTAAGAAATACAGATGATGTAATTCTTGACGGCTATACATGGGAATCAAGCGACGATAATATCGTGTCTATTATCCAACAAGGATCAACAGCTGTTTTCACCGGTAACTCAGAAGGAACTGCAATAGTTACAGTAGAAAACTCTTATTGTACTTATCCTTTGCAGATAATCGTTCAGTGTGTAAATCCAATTACAGCAGCTGCAAATCCATACGTACAGTTATCATCATCAGTACTCACTCTTACAGTAAGTTCTACTTATACTTCAATAACTGCTGATCTTGTTGGCGGAACTGATGAGGATAAGAAAGGTTTTGTCTGGACAAGCAGCGACTCTTCAATCTGTTCATGTTACGGACAAAACGAAGTAGGAAAAATAAGGGCATTAAAAGAAGGAACTACATACATAACAGTTACACATCCAAAAGCTTCAGGTCGTTCTGCTCAGATTCTTGTAATATGTGAACAAGCTGTTCAAAAAGACTGTTATATTTCAGTACCAGTAAACATAATAAGCATGAAGCCGACAGATGGCAGCAAAACAATTACTGCAAGCCTTATAAACGGAACAGCAAATGATAAATATGATTTTACATGGAATATAGACAAATATGATGTAGTTGATTTTGTACCTTCTGCAAATACGTGTATGATTACGCCATTACAGGTGGGAGAAGCAACAATTACAATCAGACACCACAAGGCAATGCCACAGCAGATTGTTGTGAAGGTTCAGGAATACACCACATTCGCCTTCCCTAACGATTATATTACCCTTACAAACGGACAGGTATATTTTGCTGATATGCAGATTCCTACAACAAAAGTAAAAACATTTGTAGAATACTCTACAGCAAACTCAAACATCTGCACCATTGACGGCTCTAAAAACACAGCCCAGATTATAGCAACAGGAGCTGGAACTACAACTGTAAAGGCAGAGCTTAAATCAGTAATGATTGAAAATAATGAGGAAGTAATAACAAAACAGGCCTCTGCGGAAATGATGGTATATGTAAAGGAATCTGCCGTAAACACCTGCTACATAACAGCTGCTAAATCCATTCACAATATCAAGAAAGGCAACAGCACTACATTACAAGTTTCAATAACAGGCAGTGGAATTGAGACAGATGATTTACAGAACTTTAGATGGGAAACATCAGATACCACACTGATTTCAATTGCCGGAGCAAAGCAAGATGAAGATGATAAGGATGAAGATGGAAACAGGAACGAAATGTGTGTATACGGACAATCTGTATACATAACGGCAAAGGCCGGAGGAGAAGCCGTAATAACAGTTTCTCACCCTAAAGCTGCTTCAAACTGGCAATTCCTTATTATAATTCCAGATGAAGTTGAAAAGAATGTAATGCTCAATAAGAATCATATTCAACTCGTAAAAGGCGGCGGTGGAACTACATTACTTGCAACAATAGAGAATTATGAATCAAATAACGATTACAACAGTCTTGTTTGGAACGTAACTACAAAAGGAGACGGAACTGAAGAAGTCTGCCGAATTACCGGTCTTATAAAAAATGACATAATAACCGGAAAAGAAATAACAATATATCCTCTTAATATTGGTAATGCAACTATTAAAGTAGGACTTCCAAATGGTAAAAGTGCTACCTGCGAAGTTGTTGTTGAGGCCGGCAAAAGCTTTACGTTTGAAAACACAGCAGTAAGATGCGCACCTGGGGAAACAAAGAAGATAAAATACAAGGTAAGCCCTCCAAACGCACACCTCGACTGGACACCAAATCAAGCCGGTGATTTCTTTACATACACAGATTTACATGTTCAGAATCCTACAACTGGCGAAGGTTACGTACAGGTAACAGGAATGAATGTAGGCAGCGGAAACCTTTACTGCGTTACAGACGGAAATGCAAAGGGAAACCTTTCTGTAGATATTTCCTGGGATTATAAATTCTTACTTACAGGAAGAACTACGTTCAGTATTAAACCTGGTGCAACGGCCACAGTAAACTACCGTGTAAATCCAGTCGATGCAGAAATATTTGTTGATGATGCAATAAATCTAAATAAGGTTTATAAGTTTGAACAGATAAAAAATGATAAAAATGATGGAACGGGAAAACTTGTATTTACCGGACTTGGAGAATCTGATGGACAATTATCAATAGATATAAAGGCTCAGAATCCTAACGATGATGGTTACATATTCAAGACACAGACAGTGAAAGGAATAATTTCGTATGACGTACTGACACTAAATACCACTTTGACAAACGATTACGGAAAATGGTCAAAATACTCGGAGGATTCAGACACTCATACCGGAACCCTTGTAATAGGTGATGGTGAGAAAGTGAAGATGACATTCAGTATTGCAGAACAGAATGTTAACGCTTACATAGAGAGTGTAAAATTTGAAAAAGCGCAGGAACAAAACTTAATGCTTACAACAACAAGAATAGGTTCCGGCAGCACACCAACAACAGTTACCTACTCCTTCCAACATCCTAACGATTACTTGGAATATCAATACAGGATTATAAGTTATAAAATACCGCAGTACAATAAGAATCCGTATATGGTTACTACGGGTTCGGGACAAGGTACTAAAGTAAATTATCCTGAACCAGAATGGGCGGAAATTCCAAACTGGCAGAATTCATTTTATTGGTATGTTTACACATATGTTACTTGGCCTGCAAAAAATAAAGATGATTATTTTGGATTATGTTCCCAATATTCATCTCCAACAGGTTATGCTCAAAGTGGCACAACATACAATCAAGAATCTTCAGCAGGTTGGGTATATACCTATTATGACGAAGGTATAGCCAATACTAATCCAACATTTAACGAAAAAAATTACAGACGAGTAGAAGGAAAAGCCCTTAAAGGAAAAATATACACAGTAGAAGAATTCAGAAAAATCGCATGGTTTTACTGTCCGGGAACTCCAAGAATAAATTCCAAAGAGGATGAGGGTGAAATAGTAAGATATCCTGTTTCTAACCAAGGTGCATTTGGTAATATAGGTTCTTATTGTATAAATGTAAGTGGATATGAAATTAAAGACAATGTTGATGCTGCATACGAACCTGTAACCGATATGACACAAAAAGGTGCGGCTAAGGATATAGGACAAATAATAGTAACTGTGGTTCACCATAAAAACGGCAAGGACATAAGAACCGATTATGCATTCCCAGTAATCTGTGAAACACGTCCGTGCCAGTGTACTTACAAAAAATAAATAATTCAGAAACCTGTATCTGGAGCTAAAAAACTTCAGATACAGGCTTCAAATTAAAGTATTTATTCCAAAAAGGTGTACAGGAGTTTTAAAACAACCTCTAGACACAGCTTTTCGCACAAAGATTAAACATTAGGATTTTCTAACAAATTCTTGACCATCCGAATCCAATTTTTCATTCTCTCCTCTCAAAACCTTTATAGAAGAACGCTCTGTAATAAAATCAACGTTTTCTTCTTTTTCTTGTGTAAGTAAAAGCTTAATTTTATAGAATCCAGTAGCAGCAGCATTTCCTGTATAATATCCCACAGCTTCATAATCAAGTTTATTATCAATTATAGATTTTTCTGACGCCACAAACGTACCGTCTTCCTTAAAAACAAATTTAAAAATGCTATTCTTATCAATACTACCTTCATAAACAACATCATTACTGTATTTCCAGTAACCTACACGATAAAAATGGTTTCTATCAAATTCTTCAACATATTCTTTTTCAAAAAGAATAAATTCCCCGTCGTTTATTTTTACTGTCAGCAAAGCATCATTACCGTCATAATCGATCAGATTGCCATTATCATCAGTTATCTTTTCTACTGTGAGGCACACTTCTCCATTTTTAGTTGCATCTCCGGTATATTTTCCATAACTTGAAGTTTCTGTATCACGATAATGCCCATAATGACCATATTCATCAACTTCTGAATAATTCATTCTTCCTATCCCCTGAGATTTATATTCAAAAGTTCCATCTTCCTTAAATGTTATCGTATCTATCCATTTTCTTCCGTCTGCCTCATACAATGCCCTGTAAACTGGCTTACAGTCAGGATTCACATTCCACCCGAACTCCTGTTCACCACCATTAACATCTTCGGTTCCATCTTTTTTTTCCTGTTCAGAAGGATTTGACTGAGTGTTGCAGCCAGCCAAAACAAAAATACACATCATAGCAAATAAAAAAGCAGTTATCTTTTTCATAATACTTCCCCGGTCCATAGCGGACCAATTAATAAAAATTTTGATTTGATTTTTTTCAGCTGCACCACGAAACTGTCGACGACAGAAACTATCCGCTGACATTTTAAGAATGCTGGATTGAACGGCTTTCACGAACTATAGCTTTTTTTACACTTTTTATATTGTTTTTTACTTTATGTAATAATTTTACATATCCATTTCAAGATTTGCAAGACAGCATTCGTAATCAGTATACGGCCAATGCTGTTCATTACATTTCTTCAAAGCGTAGTAGCCTGCCTGGTTAGCAGTCATACTTGCAAGTACTTTTGGGTATGTGTTAATGCAGAGCGGAATCCAATGAATCTTTGTACCAGATTTTGGTGTATCTGCATCGGCAATAAAACTTGACTTGAAGTCTGTCTCAAAATTTTCTTCAGTAATGATTTTATTCACCTTACAGAAAGAAACCTTATCGGCAGCTTCTCTTTTTATTCCCATCTTAACAAACTCATTTCTGAGAAGGTCAAGATAATCGGGAGTTTTGTTTTCAGCCATAATAGACCTCCATTATTTTTTGCAGCTTATCACTGCATTATTCCTGATTCTTTTCTCTCCCCTCCCTTTCTTTATGTATCTGGACCATTGTACTTAGTCCTATGGCATAACTTATAAAACGGCTTACAGAGAGTTTTTGCCTTTCAGCACATTCCTTAAGCAGTTCATATTCTTCTGCCGGCAGCACCACGGAAAAAGTCTTATACACAGTATCACCTTTCTTACGGCCGGCTCCTTCCCTTTTGCCACCCCAATTCCTGTCATTCATAATTAAAGTATAACACGGCAACTTGAAAACGTCAACTTATAATTCAAGAAAAGATAAAAAAAAGAGCGAAACGTTTCGCTCTTTTATTCAATCACAAAGAAAACTGTATTTTTACCGTGTTATTTCAATCTTCATTGAATGTTTGTGAGAATTGCCCTTCTCCTGCTTACGGTCAAGTTTTTCAGTTCGTGCATATTCTTTAAGGAAGGTATCTCGTGGTACATCATAGAAAGATTTATTTCCGTCCATAAGTGTTACCATATTGTTTTCTTTTGAAGCTGATATAATCTTACAGTTTGCAAAAGTAAGGTTTTCTTTATTAGCAGATTTACCGATAATGCTTTTTGAAACCTTGAACTGTACATCTACAGAATCACCGATTTTAAGGCTGAAATTCTTATCAATCTTTTCACCTTCTTTTGAAATAGTATCATACATAGGGCGTGCAATTATATTCTCATAACGTCCCCTCTTTAGATATTCTTCATTTAATGGAGAATCCTTTACAGCATCATGATATGTTTCAATCAAAACTTCATTGATTGTCTGGTCCTCTTTCTTTAGCAGGTTAAGAAGTTCTTTTGTTTTATGCTGCTCTTCCTTAGGCATCTGCTTGATTAAGGAGCTGGCAATCTGCAAGGCATCTAGCGGTGAATTGGCTTCCTTTCTGCAGAACACAGCAAGATTATGGCGGAAATTATTAGCACAATTACTTCGGGTTTCAAAAAAGTCATTGTACTGTGCCTGAATCATTTTTTCCTTAATCTTTGTGTCTTCGGTATAAGTTTTTGCCTGTCTGTTGTATTCATCAGTCATAAGAACGTTCAATGTATTTTCTGTAAGATGAAGACTTTTTTCTCCATCCTGAGATTTTAAGAAATACATCTTGCTGTTCTGATCATAACTGTCTACAACCATATCCTTAAAAAGCTGCAAACCAGTCTGTGTAATGAGCGAAACTTCCGGCACTTTTGTTTTGCCGAATACAATACCGTTTCCTGATTTTTTTTCAGCTTCAATCTGCTGCTGATTTTCCAGGGAAGAAATATGATAATACTTTGTTGAAACAAACTCTGTTTTTTCGCCATTCTGAACAGGAATATTCAAAAGGACATAAGGCTGATTCTCTTTAACTTTACTGCCTCTTGCATTTGCTTCAACTTCGGTCAAAAGGACTAGTTTTTCTTCCGGCTTTACAATTCCTCTGGAAATAAGTTCATCCTGGAATACTTGGACTAGCTTTTCATTATTACCTGTAAAGCGGTTTCCGGAAACAGATTCAATTTCACCTTTAACGACAGGTATTTCAGGCTTTTCTTCCTGTACCGGTTCCGGCGATTCAACAGTCTGTTCTTCAGCTCCCTGCTTTATATCATCAGTAGAAAATGGGAAAGAAAACTTTTCAGAACTGAATGTATGAGTAACAGGATCAAAATCCTGCCCCTGATTAGTCATCAGGATTGGAGTAAATATTCTGGCATAGTTTTCTTCTTCTCTCTTGAACTCTTCCGACTGGAGATATTCTATGAGCTTTGTAACTGAGTTTTCATAATCATTTTTTTTGAGTTCGGCAATATCAATTAAATGATAGACATCTGTTTTATCTTCCAAAGGAAGATTCCAATTTGCAATATCTACATTTGAAAAGTTTTCCAAAACAGAAAGAACTGTCTGAGGATAATACGGATTGTTGTTTGAATCATAGAACATAATTTCCGGCTCTTCCTGATATTCAGGTTCGCCGGCAACATATTCTTCCTGTGCTGCAATATCAGCTTCCATTGCAGCTTCGCTCATACCATAGTTAGATTGAACTAGTTCAATACCGTTATCTACTATTTTATCTAAAGATTCAATTGGAGAATTATAATCAACGCTCTCAGCTTTTATCTGGTCAATTCTCTGATTTTCTTCAGCATTTGTTTTTGAATTGTTCTGCGCTCTTCTTGTTCGCTCTTCGTTAATAATCTTTTCTCTGTTGTTGACGATGTATTTACCGATAGGGTCTGTAAGTGCTTCAAAGTTTTCTGCGATGTCAAGTTTTCTGATTGCATTTAGTAAATCTCCCTTTTGGTCTAAAGATTTTAACGAGTTTAAATTCTCATCTGTTATTGCTAAAATTTTACTATTTTCTACGCTAGGTGTCAAGGTAGATACAGCAACAACAATACCTCCTTTATCTTCAATAAAATTCTTCATTGAATTAATTGTTCCACCCATTGCATAAACATCATCAACAATAATATATTCTTTTCCATTTTCAATAGTTCCATCAAAGTGTGGGCGATTAACAACTCTCTTAAATGCTTTTTTTCCTGTATGATGAGCAGAATCAATTTCTATTATATCTTCTGCAATTTTAAGACCTGCCTTTTCAAACTTTCTTGCGTATGCAAGTGGAATTGCATTAGGTTTTTTATCAGCAGTTTCCATTGATGGAACAGGAGCAACTATCGCATTAGGATATTTTTCAACAAGCTGAGATATAATATTATCATCTACCAGTTTATCAACTAACTGAACAGCAGCTTCTTCATTACCAGCTTTTCCTTCGATTTGAAGTTCTCTATTATTAATCATTTCTTGATAGGAAACATTTGTTATTACTTCTTTTAAATCTTCTGACCAGTTATTTTTAGGAATATAAAGATTAGTCGTAGACTCATAAGTTTCAACGTTTTTATTCATATCGACATTTGTTTGCTCTTGCTCAATGATTTTATCTTCTGTTTCTTGAACATTTTGCTGAGTTTTATATTCTTTTTGGAATAACTCATAAGCAGAATTACGATGTTCTTTTTCTTTGTTCACTAATTCTTCTATACTTTCAATTTTTTCAGGAAGAATGAGGTAATCAATGTTATTGATGTATTCAAGTGGTTCCTGTCCGTTTATTACTTTTGCAGCTTCTACAACAAAACCTAAAGTAGAAATAATTTCAGCATCAGAAACTTCTCTACCAGTCATTTCATTCCATTTTGAAATATCATCATCACTCCAGTAATTTGGTGCCGTAAAATCAACACCAAAGGAATCCTTTAATATATGTTCTTTAAGTTGATGATTCTCTACAGATTTTTCTTCCTGCGATGCAACATCTACTTCCATTGCAACTTCATTTTTACTGCCATTATTTTGTTCTTGCTCAGAAACAGATTCGTAATTGACCATATAATTATAATTATTTTCTGCACCAGAAATAATAATTTTCATCATTTCTGTATCAGGAATAGCCCCACATTTTTTATACCAATTGTCATAATCAATACCATCAACGTCGATATTATCAAAATCCATAACAATA
>JAEEGL011814930.1_pt1 | contig 11093 bp, 5 predicted proteins | sample 9134231 | NCBI WGS metagenome assembly JAEEGL01 (sample SAMN16246548, study PRJNA631951) | gut metagenome | biome: gut microbiome; feature: rumen; material: fiber-attached | host: Bos | place: Iran: Karaj | collected 2018-10
AGCGAGTTCATCTACGAGATTGGCAACGAGAGCGGCTGGAGCGATCCTCATGCTCTCTATGGCAATGGCCTCGGACAGTATGAAGCCATCCTCTGGCTCGACGGCGAATTCAAGTTCCGGCCCAATGTCGACAATTGGGACGGCGACTGGGAGAAAGCTTCAGGCGATGCCACCAGCGGCACATTGACCGCCGACGGAGGTCCTAACATCGACGGCGTGGCAGCAGGCTTCTATTTGGTACAGGTTGACCTGAAAGAGATGACCTATAAAATCACGGCCGTCACTTCTATCAGCATCATTGGTTCTGTACGCGGTGCTTGGGATACTGATATCGACATGACCTACAACGAGAACTTCAAGTGCTGGGAGGCCCGCGAGACGCTCAGTGCAGGTGAGTATAAGTTCCGCATGAACCACGACTGGTCTGTGAACTGGGGTGGTAGCGAGGACAACCTCGAGCACGATGGTGCCAATTTGCAGTTGGCGGCTGAGGGTGCATACATCATCCGCTTCTTCAACAATGGCGAGGGTCCTGCCCACAGTACTGTCAAGGCAGACAGCGGCTATCCCGACTTTTTCTACGAGATTGGCAACGAGGGCGGTTGGAGCACCAACCACCAGTTGGCTGGCAACGGCAGCGGACAGTATCAGGGCTACTACTGGCTCGACGGTGAGTTCAAGTTCAAGCCCAATACGGACAACTGGGACAACGATCTGGAGTATATCGACGGCACAAGCATGGGCGGTACTCTTACAGATGGCGGCGGCCCGAACTGTCCGGATCCAGGTCCAGGTTTCTATCAGATCAACCTCGATGTCGCAGGTATGACCTACAGTCTGCTGAAGCTTGAAAGCGTCAGTATCATTGGCGGTTTCAACGGATGGGCCGATGATCTTGAGATGACTTACAACACCACCGACGGTTGCTGGGAGGTAACGACCGATGCCGTATCTGGCGAGTATAAGTTCCGTGCTAACCACGATTGGGCCATCAATTGGGGCGGTACGTTAGACAATCTGTCACAGGATGGACAAAATCTGATCATTGAGAAGGAGGGTAAATACCATTTCCAGCTCTTCCCGCTTTGCGAGAACAAGTCGTATGCTATAGTCACGGCAGTTGAGTAAATTTACTCGACCTTTACCCTGACCATCCGAGGCGGGCTGCCCGAAAGGGTGGCTCGCCTTTCCTAATTTGAAATTATATCATTATCAATTATAAAATTAAAAAAATTGAAGAAGGTAACAACATTGCTCATAAGCCTCATCGCCACAATAGTCTGTGCACAGCCCAAGCACTATCTGGGAGGTGATATCTCTTTGTTACCATCCTACGAAGAGCAGGGTACTGTCTATAAGGACTATGACGGTCAGAAGGTCAGTCTGCTGCCTTTCCTGAAGCGGCAGGGATGGAACATGATTCGTGTCCGTCTGTTCGTCGATCCGCAGAATGCACCAGCTAGTCATAAGGGCGAAGGGGTGTGTCAGGACTTGAACTATGTCATCGGCCTCTGCCGTCAGATCAAGATGGCTGGCATGCAGGTGATGCTCGACTTCCACTATAGTGATACGTGGGCCGATCCCGGCAAGCAGTTCACGCCAAAACGCTGGGAGGGCTGTGATGCCAAGTCGCTCTCTGACAGTGTCTATGCCTACACACGTCGTTCGTTACAGGCGATGAAGCGGGCTGGCGTTGCTCCGGAGATGATACAGGTGGGCAATGAGATTACCAATGGTATGTTGTGGCCTGTCGGCAAACTTGACCCATCGGGCAGCGAGGGCTTTGATACACTCTGCAGTTTCCTAAAGGCAGGTTGTAAGGCCTGTCGTGAGGTGTGCCCCAAGTCACAGATTATCATCCATACTGAGAAGGCCGGCGACTGGGACATCACCCGTAACTATTACCGTCAGCTGCGCGATCGTCGTGTCGACTACGATATTATCGGCCTCAGCTACTATCCTATGTGGCACGGCACCATCCCCAATCTGGGAAAGACCCTCGATAACCTCAGCTGGCTCTTTCCTGAGAAGCCCGTGATGATTGTCGAGACAGCCGCTTACTACTCGCACGATAACGATCCATGGGCCAAGCCAGACCAGTACAGCGAGTTCTATCCCATCAGTGTGGAGGGACAGACACAGTTCACTAACGAGCTCGTCACCGAACTCCTCCGCCATCACAATGTCATAGGACTCTTCTGGTGGTTCCCCGAAGAGAACGCCTTCAACAATCAGGTTACTAAAGGCTGGCTCAACCGCGGACTCTTCGACAACCACACAGGCCAGGCGCTGCCCGCCCTTCGTGAATTCGGAAAATACAAATAACAAACAACATAAAAGATATGAACAAACTAAACTCTACAAGTATGGTGAAAGTACTGCTGATGCTTTTCACTTTCCAGTTTTCACTTCTTACCGTCTCTGCCCAGGGATGGCCTGAGAATTACGGCGGTGTGATGCTCCAGGGCTTCTACTGGGACTCGTTCAAGGATACCCGTTGGGTTCTCCTTGAGCAGCAGGCTAATGACCTCGCCGCTTCCTTCGACCTTATCTGGATTCCCCAGAGCGGCAACTGCGGCTCGCAGTCCATGGGCTACGATGACCTCTGGTGGTTCAACGACTACAGCAGCTCTTTCGGCAACGAAGCCCAGCTGCGTTCGATGATCCAAACCTTCAAGTCCCTCGGTCTCGGTACCATAGCCGATGTCGTCATCAACCACCGTCGCAACCTCTCCAACTGGGTGGACTTCCCCAAGGAGAGTTGGAACGGTGAGGACTACGAGATGGTTTCCACCGACATCTGTGCCAATGACGATGGCGGCGCGACCAAGAAATGGGCTACATCCAATGGCTACTCCGTTAGTGCCAACAACGACACGGGTGAAGGCTGGGACGGCATGCGCGACCTCGACCATAAGAGCGAAAATGTGCAGCGCATCGTCAAGGCCTACCTCAATTTCTTACTCAGCGACCTTGGCTACACCGGTTTCCGCTACGACATGGTGAAAGGCTACAATGCCTCTTATACAAAGATGTATAACGAGGACTCGAAGCCTCAGTTTTCCGTCGGTGAGTGCTGGGACAGCAGCAACACCATCCGAAAATGGATTGACGGCACTGAGAAGACCAGCGCCGCTTTCGACTTCCAGTTCCGCTATACCGTCCGCAATGCCTGTAACAATGGCAACTGGCAAAGGCTGAGCCAACAGAACGAAGGCAACTGGCCCCTCGTCAGTATCAACTTCAGTAGCGGTGCCTATCGCCAGTATGCCGTCACCTTCGTTGAGAACCACGACACGGAGAAGCGTTCCAATGCGGCTCAGGATCCGCTGAAGAAAGACACGCTGGCAGCCAATGCTTATATGCTGGCCATGCCTGGCACGCCCTGCATCTTCCTCAAGCACTGGCAGGCCTATAAGGCGGAACTTAAGGCGATGATTGCCGCCCGTAAACTCGCCGGCATCAACAATATGTCTGCCTATGAGAATATCGCCAACAACACGAAATACTACGCCAACAGCATCGACGGCAAGCTGCTCGTTGTCGTAGGTGACGAGAAGCAGGTGGAGCCTGGGGGCGGCTGGACGAAGATTCTCTCCGGCTATCACTATGCCTACTACCTCGCCAATTCGATGGAAACGGCGTGGGCGAACAAGGGCTCCGGTGACTTCTCCGAGCCTTTCGACGTCGAACTGAAAGCCGTGTCGAATACCGACGATGCCCAGCTCGTCTACACCCTCGACGGCTCTGAGCCTTCTGCTACCAACGGCACACAGACGCTCAGCGGCACCCTCGTTCGTATCGAAGACACCGCTACCCTGAAAGTCGGTCTGTTAGTCAATGGCGTTGTTTCTGGTATCATCACTCGTACCTATACTTATCAGGAAGCAACACCGTCAGAGGTGGTCATCCCCGATTTCTGCACCGTCGCCGAGGGAGAGGTTTGTGCCTTCTTCGAGGCACCCACCCACTGGACCAACACCGTCTACTGCTGGGCATGGACAGACTCTCCCTCCGATAACTTCACGGGAGGTAGCTGGCCCGGTGTGGCATGTGAACTCTTAGGCACGGCGACCAATGGTAACAACGTTTGGAAATGGACGTGGGACGGCAAGAAGCAGAAAGGCTCCTCTGCCACGCAGCCTGCCAAGATCATCTTCAACAACAACGACAAGCCGCAGACCGATGACCTGATCTTCACCCAGGCAGGCTATTACAACGAGGAAGGCCTCCAGGGCGTCGTGACTTCGACGGCCATCACTGCCCCCAAGAATGTTCAATGTTCAATGTTCAATGTTCAATGGTATGATCTTCAGGGTCGCCGTATGAATGGTTATCCCTCAAAGAAAGGCGTTTATGTCCATAAAGGCAAAAAGACCGTGATCAAATAAAGAAAACCCGCCAAACGGCGGGTTTCTTTATTTCGCGGGAGCAGCTTGATTATTGCGTGGGAGCGGTCTCGTCCTCGATGGCTTCGTATTCGGCCATCGCCTCAGCCATACGGGCATCGAGATCGTCAAGTCGGTAGAGACCGTCAGCATTGGCGTTAAGACCGCTGATAGTGACGGGCATCACCATTGGCGGTACGTCCGTGGAGAGCAGCGTGCGGCCCTGCAACTGACTGAGATTCTGATAGACCAGGTTCAGGGCAACGTACTCCTCCGTGCCGTCACTCCATTTCTCGAACACGAGCTTCGAGCCGATGGGTGTGCGCAGTTCCAGCGCTTGCTCTGTCTCTGGATACACGAGACGGAGGGCGGCGCCTATGCTGGCGAGGTTCGAGTCGTGACCGCAGAGGAACGTGAACTTGCGACCCTCGTGGTGCAGTTCCTCGCGTATGCGGCTCACCAGGGGGTAGGCCAGGTTGACGGCTGCGCTGTGGGTGGTGAAGAGCAGACCGTCGTACACCTCCTTCACACCGCAGATTCCGCGCCACTGCTCCTCAGTCAGTTCGTGGCCGAAGGCCGCCATACTCTCACTCTCGTAGCACTGAAGCACCAGGGCGTCGGCCACGCTGTTGGCCAGTGTGTAGCCGCCTTTCATTCTTGGCTCGTCACCCTTCTCCAGTTTGAACTGCGTATCGCCGTACCAGAAGTGTGTCGTATCGTTTGCGGCTGCCGGAGAATGTGCCATATCGATCACCTCCTCCATCATCGTCAGCATGGGCTGCACGGACTGCATCCACGCCTGAGGCCCACCGTGCATCGCATTGATCTCGGCCATAATCTGCTGACGGTACTGATCGTTCATCTTCGTAAACTGTGGGGTGAACACAGGATCCATCTTGTCCTCGTAATACTTGTGCTGGATCTCCACGTTGGCGAAGGGCAGGAATCCGGCGGAGAAATACTTGGCTGTGGCAAAGGTGCGCTGACGAGAGTTGGCATAGAACAGCACCTCGCTGCCCACAGGACGGCAGTTGTCAGGCAGCAGTCCTGCGCTGACTATCCATTTGCGGAAGAACTGTCCCATCTCCGTCTCCAGTACACCGCCGCGCAGTGACAGCTGACTGCCGGGCGATGACCACCGGAACCACTCGTGGGGCGTCACTCTCATATATGCCGCCCCTCCTGACACTAACGGTGAGCGGATGTTGTGGCGGCTCATCACCACCACCTCTTTCAGTTGATACTTTGCCCGGAAGTCGTCCGAGCGTTTCGTCTGTGCCTGTACAGTTATGCCGCAGAGGAGAAGGCTTGCGGCGAGCCACATCATGGGTCTGTTCATAGGACGCGATTATATGGTGATGATGAAACGGGCGCCTTTGGTATAGGTCGCATCAAGACTGACCTCTCCGCCGAGGGAGTGTATCAGCCGGCGACAGATGGGAAGGCCTAAGCCTACACCCGTCATGAAATCGTCTCCCTTCTGGAAGGTGTCAAAGATGCGCTCGTGGTCTTCTGTCTTGATGCCACAGCCAGTATCGGTCACGATGAAGCGCACGCGCTCGCCGTCGTGCTCACAGCGCAGTTCGACATGGCCCAACTCCGTGAACTTGATGGCGTTGTCCATCAGGTGCTTCAGGGCGTTCTTCAGGCGGTAGGCGTTGGAACGGACCGTGTAGCTGTCTCCGATGTCTGATGTGAAGCGCAGCTCGACTCCGGTCTTCTGCCTGCCCTTGCACTCGGAGATGATGGTACGGGCGAGGTCGTTGACACACACATCGGTTTTCTCGCTGTCGGGTATGACGTCCTCGCTCTCACTCTGCGAGAGTTCCAGAAGTTCGTTGATGATGGCGGTGATCTGTCCTACATTGTCGGAGATGCGCGTCTGCATGTCCCGCTTCTCGTCGTCGGAGAGCTCGTAGTCAGGCGAGCAGATCACTTCGGCGAATCCTGAAACGGCATTGAGGGGCGTGCGGATCTCGTGGCTCATGCTCTGGATGAAAGTGGTCTTCATGCGGTCAGACTCCTCTGCACGGTTGAGGGCGGCCCTAAGGTCTTTGTTCTTGGCCCATATCTTCCTGACCAGGCGGCGACGGCCCATAATGTAGACGAAGAGGTAGACGACGGTGAGGCCTATCAGCCAGTTCGTGAGCTGCTTGGCGAGGCTCTTGTTCGCGGCGGCTTCCTCACGGGAGCGCATCAGGCTGGTCTCGGCGGCCAGCTGGTTGAAGTTGGCGTTGTAGAGGAGGCTGTAGAGGGAGTCCATCTCCGTAGACCGGCGCTTCATGGCCTCGAAGCCCTGTGCGAGGTCGCCCTTGAGGACGTAGATGCTGATGACTGACAGGGAGCTGTCGACAGCTAGATTGCCTTCGCGCACCTTGGCGAGGGCTTCGTCGTATTCCATGTTGAATGCCTGCCGGGCCACTTCGAGGATGTTGTCGTAGCGGTGGTTGAACTCGGGCAGGTTCTGGTTCCGCAGGTCTGTGTACTGGTCGTATGCCGAAAAGAACTGCTGGGCATCGCCTTTGATGAAAAAGATGTAGGCTTTCATGGCCAGTGCCATGGAGAGGTAGTCTGTGTTCTTCACCTTTTGGGCGGTTGCGATGGCCTTGTCGGCCCAGTCGAGGGCCTTCTGGGCATCATTCAGACAGAACATCTCCGCCAAGTTCAGATAGACGCGCATGGTGAACTTCACGTCACGGTCGCCCACCTCGTCGAGGGCTTGTCGGAAGTATGTCTCGGCTCGGGCCCTGTCGTGGCTGCTGCTATAGATGTCGCCGTAGAGGCCTGTGGCGAGGTAATAGTAATCGCTGGCTTTGTCTTCCCTGACCTCTTGGTCGAGGGCCTGGGCAAAGCGGATGGCGCGGTAGACCTGGTGATGCCTGAGGGCGAAGAATCCCTTGTTGCACAACAGTTTATAGTAGAGCATCATATAGCCCTTTTTGTGGAGCTCGCCGGCGTATTCTTCGGCAAAGCTGTAAAACTCTTCGGGGGTGCCGTTGAGGAAGAGGCGGCGGAATGTCTCATACCTTTCCTTGTCTTCACCGTCGAGGTCTGCCACGGTCTTGTCTGCGCGGGCAGCTATGGCGCCAACTGTCAGAAGGAGGGCAATTGGCAGTAGTCTGAGATATAATATAGAGGTCTTTAGCATAGGGCACAGTAGTTATTTCTTTTGTTTCTTTTTCTTTGCTGGGGCTTTCTTGGCAGGCTTTGCCGGGGCAGGCTTCTGCTCGACGACGACGGGCTGGGCCTTGGTGATGTAGGTCTGCTGCTTCATGAGGATCCAGGCGGCCTCGAAGATCTTGTTGCGGAGATATTCCGGATAGTCGGGGTTGGAACTGATGAACTTCTCGACGATGAGCCTGGCCTCCGCACTCTTGTGGGAACCGAGCATCGCTTGCAGCCAGTTGGTGGGGAAGAAGATGTCGCTGGTCTGCTGGATGTATTGCAGCGACTTCAGTCCAGGCTCGATGAGGGCGTTGCTGACAGGCTCGTAGACGTCTGCGCAGAGCAGCGAGAGGGCTTTCAGTGCCCAGGGCTCCTGCTCACGGTTCTGGGGATGCAGCATCTCGTTGAACAGTCTGGTGCGCAGGGCAGGGTCTGGCGAGCAGACACGACTGATATAATCGAACTCCCGTTGTTCGTCAGCATTCTTCAGGCGTTTACGCTGGGCTGCCAGCACGGGGTAGTAGGTGTCGCCTCGGACGATGGCCAGGCGGTAGGCCATGTTCATATAGTCCTGCTCGTTGAAGAGTGGGTCGTTATGCTGCTGCCAAATGGCGTAAATCTTGTCGAGCAGTTCTGGTGCGGTGGCGTTCGATCCTAACTTACGGATGACGTACTGGCGACACTCCTTCGTGCGGTTCTCGCCCAGCAGGTCCATCATGCAGAGTTCAAGCGTCTTGCGCTGTTCTGGTGCGAGGTCGAAGGCAATCTTGAACATGTGGTCGACGGCAGTGGACATGATGAGAGGGTTGTGCTCCTTCATCATGAAACGATATAGCTCGCCGAAGTGGGAGGACGGGATGCGCCCTAAGAGGTAGTTGTCATGGATGGTGAGCAGCAGGGCGTAGCGGTTCAGGTCGCTGCGGGTGGTGAGGAGTCGCTTGGGCAGGATGACGGCGTATTCGTCATCGAGGGTGAAGTGTCCGTAGCCCTTGCCGTCGAAATTAGGGATGATATAGTTGGGTTTGCCGGCGACCTTGATGGTGAAGGTGGACTCCTTCATGTCGACATTGACGGTACGGCTGGTGCCGAGTTCGTAGATGAGACGCACCTGGAACTTCTGCGGCCAGACGATGCCACGGTGGTAGGGATCTGTCTGGGTGATGACGATGTTGCCGTCTTTGTAGGCCGTGTGAATGGTAGGCATGCCTTTCTGCTTCACCCATACGTCGCTGAACTGCCGCACGTTGGCTTTGGGCGCTGCCTCGTCGAGGGTGGTGACGAGTTCATCCCACGAGGCGTTGTTGAACAGGTGGTCATTCAGATACTTCTGTAAGCCCGTCTGCATCTCCGGGGCACCCATCACCTCTTCCAGCATCCGCATCATGACGGGCGCCTTGTCGTAGATGATGTTATCGTAGAGCAGGCTGGCATGGTTCATGTTCTTCAGCTCCTGGGCGATGGGGTGGGTACCGTCAGTACGGTCGATGGCGATGGCACGGGTCTGATGGGTCTTCAGGAAGTTCAGCTCGTGGTCGACGCGGGAGAATTTCCGGCGGGTGATCTTTGAGGCCATGAAGTTAGCAAGTACCTCCTTCGCCCACACATCCTCGAACCACTTCAGCGACACGAGGTCGCCAAACCACAGATGAGCTGTCTCGTGGGCAATCAGTTCCAGCCGTGCGGCCTTTTCCTCCTCTGTGGCATTCTTCTCAAGGAAAATGCGACGGGCGTTCATCTGGATGGCACCCGGATGCTCCATGCCGCCGAACTGATAGCCGGGCAGTGCTAGCAGACCGTACTCCTTGAAGGGGCAGGCGATGCCCGTATAGCCCTCCATCCATTTCAGCGACTGGGCGGCCTCGTCGAATATCTGGGGAATCTGCGCCACCTTGTCGGGATCTGTCTCCCGGTGGAGGATGCGCATGGGCCGTCCGTCACGGACGGCGGTCTCTTCCTGGAAGTTACCTGCGGCGAAGGAATAAAGATAGGTGGGAAGCTGGCAGACGTTGTCGCTCATCATGGTCTTCCAGCCCTTGGGCACGTCGAGCGAGGTGACGAACACCGCCCTGAGGTCGGGCTGGTCGAAACAGGGGAAGACGGAGCGCGCCATGTCGGGCACGAAGAGGGTGTACATATAGTCGGTGTTACGGTTGAGGGCCTTGTCGGAGGCCTTGAAGTCCAGTTCGATCTTATTCTCGCCCTCAAGCATCTCCTTCATAGGGATGATGATATGCTCGTCTTTGTAGTTGACATCAATCATGCGGGGCTTCTTCTTTTTCTTCTTTTTATTACTCATGTCATAGACATAGCAGATGCCGTTGAACTCTCCCTGGAAGTCAAGCACCACATCCTGCGGGGCTTTCAGGCTGAAAGAGATGACAGCACTGCCCTTCACCTTCTCCTGAAGATTCTCGGGAATGTCGAACGACAGGTCGTAGACGACTTTGCTGATGTTCGCCTTCCTGCTTTCGGCAAGTTCCTTGGAAACGCCTTTCGACAGCATCTGGGCGCTGGCTGTCAGCGTGGTCAGGCATAGAATCAGCACGACGAGCGTCTTCCTGAGATAGTCGGCGAAGATGCGGGCGGCACTCTCCACCTTGGCTGCACAGGGGCGCGTCTTGTAATACTCCGCCGTACGCGGCGAGGCCTCATAGTGGCAGACGGCCTTCTCGTGGCCTTTCAGACCTAAGATCTCTGCGCAGATGAGGCTGCCGTTGTCCTCCTTTGACTTCGCCAGCAGCTCCTGCACCACCTTGTAGCAGGCCGACTTCCCCTCACGGTCGCTGCCTTCCGTCTGTCCGCAGTCCAGGCCCGTCAGCATGACGATGCCGGAGACGGCACCGCACATCATCCGCATCCTTCCGACACCCCCTCCGAAACCTGCAGCTATCTTCTTGGCAAGCGTGTCGTCGAGACCATAGAGGTCGGCAAAGGCCGCCACTACACTCTGACAACAACCGTAGCCTGCCATGAAATTGTCCACGGCACGCTTCACTCTTTCGTCTAATTCCTGATCACTTGTCATGATTAATAATATTTCAACTGCAAAAGTACAACTTTTTTTCAAGATAAAGGCATTGCAATACCTATAATTATGTTAAAAGAAGAAAAAACTTTGGGACTTTGTGTGTATGTATACCATATTTTGAGTAACTTTGTGGGCAATTAAAAAGGAACTATTAAGTTGTTTAACATTTAAATGTTTTATTATCAATGATTTATTCAAAAGAAGTTGAAAACATGTGTAGCGTTTGCAAAGGCGCTTATCATGGACCTGCACCAATCCCCGAGGAGGGCAAATGGGTGGCAGTGAAAGAAATCAAGGAGATCTCCGGTTACACTCACGGTATCGGCTGGTGCGCACCTCAGCAGGGTGCCTGCAAGCTGAGCCTGAACGTGAAGGACGGTATCATTCAGGAGGCTCTCGTAGAGACCATCGGTTGCACAGGTATGACTCACTCAGCCGCTATGGCTTCTGAGATCCTGCCCGGCAAGACCATCCTCGAGGCACTGAACACCGACCTCGTTTGCGATGCCATC
>JAEEGL013472479.1_pt1 | contig 11093 bp, 6 predicted proteins | sample 9134231 | NCBI WGS metagenome assembly JAEEGL01 (sample SAMN16246548, study PRJNA631951) | gut metagenome | biome: gut microbiome; feature: rumen; material: fiber-attached | host: Bos | place: Iran: Karaj | collected 2018-10
GGGGCTATGTCTGCTTGTAAGCATAGGGTTTCAGGTTCTCTTTCACTCCCCTCCCGGGGTTCTTTTCACCTTTCCCTCACGGTACTATTCCTCTATCGGTCACTATGTCGTATTTAGCCTTGGGAGATGGTCCTCCCGCCTTCCCACCGGATTCCTCGTGTCCGGTGGTACTCCGGATACCGCTAAGCCAATTCTCAGTTTCGACTACAAGGCTTTCACTTCCTTTGGCGTACCTTTCCAGGTACTTCATCTACCAATCATTGTACTACGTCGCGGTCCATACCCCGATTTAATAAAATTAAATCGGTTTGGGCTCTTCCCCTTTCGCTCACCACTACTCGGGAAATCATTAATTTATTTTCTCTTCCTCCGGGTACTTAGATGTTTCAGTTCCCCGGGTTCCCCTCCATATACTATGTGTTTATATATGGATACCATAAAATGGTGTGTTCCCACATTCGGATATCTACGGATCAAGGCCTATTTGCGGCTCCCCGTAGCTTTTCGCAGCTTGTCACGTCCTTCTTCGGCGCATAGTGCCAAGGCATCCTCCCTACGCTCTTCTTCGCTTAATCGTCTCGTCTATTGCTTTTCTCTTACGAACAATTATTTTCGGAAAATCTTATTTTGGATCTTTTTCCTCAGCAAAATATCTATATGTGAATTTTTCGTATTACTCGTATAAATATTTTCGTCTTTTCCTTTCAGAAAAAATATATATGCAGTTGTCAAGGTGCAATGTGTTCGACAAAAAGTCGAATGGTAGACCGAAGTGGGCTCGAACCACCGACCTCGCGCTTATCAGGCGCGTGCTCTAACCAGCTGAGCTATCGGTCTATATGATTTGCAAAAGGTTCTCGCATTACGGAAAGTTTTTTTTGGTGGAGGTAATCGGGATCGAACCGGTGACCTCCTGCTTGCAAGGCAGGCGCTCTCCCAGCTGAGCTATACCCCCATAACTCCCTTGCTTTCGTAAATGCTTCGATATAATATCATTAAAAATGCCTATTGTCAACAAATTGAACAATATTTTTTTCAAAAAAATTGCGGATTTTTATTCGGCGAGAAACAAAAAAGTGCCGACGCACCCAAGATCGCGGGCGATTCTTCTCAAAAAGCCCGAAAGATGGGTTTTCGCCGCCGTAGCCGCCACCTCGGTTCCTCTTTTCCTTATTATATATATGCGCAAAAACAAAAGAGCGACGGATATATTTTTCTCCGTCGCTCTTGCTTTGGTTCGCGTTTTCGCTTTGCCGCGTTATTCGCCCTTCTTTAATAGATCTCTGATCTCGGCAAGCAGATCTTCTACCGTCGGCTTGGGCTCTTCGACGGGCGCCGGCGCTTCTTCCGCGGCCGGTTCTTCCTTGGATTCTTCTTTCTTCGAGAGCAACTTGCTCGCCTTTTCTTTGGCCTCTTCCGCCTTCTTCTTCATCGTATTGAATACTTTAATGATAACGAAAAGGACAAGCGCGGTCAAAAGGAAGGTAATGACTGCGGAAATAACGGAGCCCCAATCCAAAATCAACGCTTCCGTCAAGACGTTGCCTTCCGCATCCATCACCGCAGGGCGAAGAATCGTCTGCAATCCGGTCTCGCTGATCGGTATCAGGTTGATGAGCGGCTTCAAAATGCCGTTAACGACCGCCGTAATGATCGCGGTGAACGCGGCGCCGATGATCATACCGACGGCCAGGTCCATGACGTTGCCACGGCTGATAAACTCTTTAAATTCCTTAAATAACTTTTTCATATCTACCTCCTTATTGTTTTGTTACCTTTATTATACAACGTTTGAAAAAAAATGGAAGAGCTTTCGTCACTTTTTGTTTCTGCCTCGCATATCATAATAAAAAACGGGAGACAATCATGAACGAAGAAGTAGAACGCATGGCGCGCGAATATAAGCAGGCCCTCGCCCTCTCCGCCGACGAAACGACCACGGTGGAACAACTCGTCCTTTTGGAAGAAAACCAGTTGGAACTCCTGAACGACCTCTCCTCCCTGCGTTCCAACCTGACAGTCCGCACCATCGGCTATCTGAAAAACCTGATCTTCCGCTCCCTGCAACAACTGAACGCCCTCGTCGGAAACACCTCTTACATCCCTTCCGTTCGTAATAACGCCTGCCCCCTCTCGGCCGCTCGCGCCGTCATAAACCTCTACGATCAACAATTGAGTATCTTTATCCTGTTGGATAAACTCTCCTCTCCCCCGCCCTCTTTCATCTCCTACGAAAACAGAAAAATGTCCCTCATCGTCGCGCTCTTAAGGTAAAAAAACCGCCCCGGGACTCCGAGGCGGCTTCTTATTTTACGCAAGTGCTTGTTACGTTAAAGTCCCATTTGCACCGGCATCTCCGTTCTCACCGGAGCAACCGGTAGCTCCCGACTCGGCGTAATTATTGGTAGGCCACTTCTTGCCGCCACGACCGCCTGCGCCGCCAAAACCTTTTGTTCCACCGTTACCGCCGTTTCCTACATCGCCGTGAGCGTTAATAAGGCTACCGCTATTGGATACGTCCGAAGTAAAACAAAAATAGCCTTGGGATGAAGTATTGCCACCTTTTCCGCCGTCTCCACCGTGGCCACCTAATCCACCTTCACCACCGCGTCCTGCGTGGACTCCGAGTTTCCCGTCGCCGCCGTTTCCGCCTTTTCCGCCATTTCCGCCGTTTCCGCCGTTGCCACCCTTTCCGCCGTTTCCGGATTTGAAATAAGCCACGCCTTGTGAATAAACTGTTATGTTGAGGAGAACAAAAGCCGCATAAGCACCAGTTCCGCCGTCTCCGCCTTCACCACCGCTTCTAGCGTCCATGCCGTAGGCTCCTACCGAGCCGTACCCGACTGAGGTGGTTGTCTTTCCGCCGTCTCCGCCTTTTCCGCCGTTTCCGCCGTCTCCGCCTTTTCCGCCGTAGGCAGATAATTTAACGTTTGCATGGACAGCCAGTTTTGTGCCAAACAGCGCGAATGCGCCCATATATCCGTCCTCGCCATCAGCCCCTCTTCCTCCGTCTGTGTTATTGACTCCGTTCGGGGTTCCGTTTGCTCCCGGACTTCCGTTGGCGCCGTCTCCGCCATAAAATGATATTTCAGGCGTACCGCTGACTCCGGGATACTTGTATATAGACATATGTAAGAAAGTAATCGCGCTTGCCATATATACGAATTCTTCCAGTTGTAAATTGTGCATAGGCATGTACGACGTGCCCGCGTGTACGAAACTGTTTGTTTTAACGTATATATCCAGATTGACGCTTATCGCCTTGATGGCGGGACAATTCGCTTTACCGGTAAAATACACGTTCTCAAATATCAATTTGATCCTGCATTCTCTCCCGTTATCGATATTGAAGTTCAAGTTTGTTAAATGATTGATATTCTTTAACGTAATAGAATCGACCGTTCTTGTTAACGTATATGTCTTGTTGATCGAAACTCCGTAGCCGCAACCGGAAAAGTCCAAAATAGACGCAGTAGAAGATATCGTCGTATTAGGGTCACTTCCGAGCGAATACGTTATTTCCCACTCAGCGCGCATAGTGATATCTTCCATATATCCAACCGTGTTTTCCAATACGATCCCGTCTATATTGCCCACAAGGACCCAACCGTAAAAAATGTAGCCGGTTCTTTGCACTGCCGGGAACGTGTAATTGTTTTCTACCGTATAATAGTTTCTTAGATTTCCCATCCCGCCCGTAGCGTTGTTTGCCTGATAATTAATGGCGTATGTCACAGCATTCCACTTTGCGTATAAAGTTAATTCCGAGGACAGCGTAAAGGTGTACGTGTGTCCGCTTAGGTACACTACGTTGCCGTTAGGAGAGGTCGCCCAACCTATACATTCGTAGCCGGGTCTATTAAATCCGCAGGACGGTATGGTAAACGATCCATTATACTGCACGTTCCCGTTGTTCATCGTCCCCGTTATTACATCGGGATCGGCATTGGCGTCAAAATGCAGGTTCCCGGGATCCATCACGTTCCACTTAGCGTATAAAACCGTGTTTCCCTTCGTCAAGTACGGCGTAGAGGCGTTAAACGCCGTCCCCGCGCCGTTGTCGCCGCTCGTAGACAAATACCATCCGGCGATAGCATATCCCGTGCGCGGATTAAGATCGTTTTTATTATAAATCGTCGGTATTTCTCCGTAATACACGTTCGTTGAAGGAATCGTCTGCCCGTTATATGTAACATAACTTATTTGATAAGTAATCGGCGTTACGCTCGTCGCGTACGGCGCCAATCCTTCCGTCGCCTGATAATAACTCAATCTCGCGTACGGCACGGTAAAACTAATAGTGTCTGTTCCCGTAAACGCACCCATACCGATAGCTATATTGCCGTTAGAAAACATTCTTACAGAAGAAAGATTATAACACCCGGAGAAAGCATACGCCCCGATATCCGTTACCGTTCCCGGCAATTCGATATTCGTCAACCCCGTACAATTTTCGAAAGCGGAAAACCTTACTTCCGAAAGAGACGACGGAAATGTGATCGACGTGAGATGATTCGCCCCTTTAAAGGCTCCTTCCCCGATGATCGTAACGCTGCTTGGGATAGTAAAACTCGTCCCCGTGTGTCCGCAAGCATATGCAAGCAATTGCGACGAAGAATACCCGTACACCACTTTTCCGCCCTCTATCGACAGACTACTGTTCCCGCTGTTCTTGGAAAAAGAAGTCAACGCGTGACACTCGGAAAAGACGCCGTATCCGAGAGAAGACACGTTCTTTAAGTTGCACGACGTCAGCCCCGTATCGGCAAAAGCATACTCGTATATCGTCGTGACCGAATTGGGCAAGTCGATCGACGTCAGGTTCGTGCACCCGGCAAAAGCATACGCATAGATCGTCGTAAGTTGACTGCCCGGCGCAAACGTCACACTCGTTAAATTAGGACAATCCCGGAATGCGCCCATACCGATCTCTGTTACCGACGCCGGTATGACCAATGTAGTAATTTGTGTATTGCCACCGCAGTTATCGGAGAAAGCATTAGCCTCTATTTTTGTCACGGGCTTATTATTATATACGCCTTGTAAAGTATATGTAGCACTCAAGCTGGGGTTCCTTGCCATTTTAACCACAGATGCCGTCGTTGCGGTTTCTTTAAACGATAATGTTGTATTGTCGATATTCTTTTTTATCGTTGAGATAATATAATCAATTGTCCTCTTATCCTGTGTTTCGAGGTTATGAGGCACAGCAGGAAGATCCTGCGATCTCTTTGTTAAATCAGAATCAAATCTGTACGTTCTGTAAAACTGAGTAAAATTATCATAGCCGATCGCCGCTTGAGAACTCACGTTTACCATTCCGTCAATATGAAACACCGGATCGGCTTGCGCTATAGATAATGCCGTCGAGATGATTGCGCCTATTTCTGTTCTTTGCGCTGCTAACAAATTTACCCCTGTTAACAGTTCGATTCCATCAAGCAAATAAGTCGTAATAGTTGATACGGGTAGACCCGCATAAACTATATTTTGCATGGCATTCGCTAAAAACGCTGCGGTATATAACGCTGCGTCGGGAATAATATCATGCAAATATGGGTCGCTAAGGAGCATTCGTTTTAAAAAGTCAAAATCAAAGGATGATGCTATTGCATACGCCTGAATAGATTTTCCCGCGACAGCATCATTCCATGCATGCTTTAACTCTTCGGGAGAATATCCTTCTACCTTCTCATCGTAATCTTTATTTGTAATATCTTTGATAAATTTACTTTGCTGTAAGCCATGCAATGTACCAAACAGATCATTATTATTTTGTCCATCCATTGCGTTAATCATCGCATCGGACATAAGTATATTCCCCAAAATAGAGCCGTTAAAAAGTCCGCCTAAGGCAAACATATTATAAACACTATCCGGATGCTTTGTCGCATATTTTAAATTAAGTATCGTTCCGCGACTATGTCCGATAAGGACCAGTTTGGGATAGAGAGATCCATGTACAGTGTGATATGCTTCTGCAAGCGCATACATAAATTTACTATATCGGGAATACAATGTTGCCGTACTATCGTTGAAATCATAGCTGTAATCTGAATTATAAACAATGATTACATGGTTAGCGAACGACAATCCTGTCTCAGACGAGAAAGAGTATTCTGAATTATTCGTGCTGATTTTATCAATTATAAAGTCGTTTAATCTTACATCTTGCTCATCCTTTGTATCAATAATACTTTTTACTTCGCTAATAACATACACCGTAGCCTCGCCGTATGCACTACGCAATTGTTCGATCAAGGAACTTTCATTGTAGGTAAAACTGTCCTGATAGTCATCGGAAAAAGTACCATTATTATTCCAATCCAATGGAGAGCCGCCCAAGCCATGCAATAGTATAGTTATTACGGGCAACTGAGTATACTCTTTGTTTTCTTCTGCAAATGCATCGTTACTAACAACTTGTGTGAACATGGACACAAACAGTATCGGCATTATGCATATTAATGCAATCACCCAAAAGGTAATCTTTTTATAATTGTATTTTTTCATTTTTTTCTCCTTACTTTATTTTTCTGACCATTTAGCGAAAAGAATCAATTGTGTCGAATTATTCAAGATTTCATACTTCTCATTCCATGGAGTATTAGCATCTTTGTCATAATACCATCCTTCAAAAACATAACCTTCTCGCGATGGGGTTTCTGGCAAAATGTATAAGTTGTCATCATTTATTATGTCGAGCCAATACGGCTGTTCCTCTGAATCGCCATTCAAATAAAAGAACACATTGCATTTATTGACAAATCGCCCATTATGCTCTTCGACAGCATTTTCTACGTTGCCATAAAAGGTGAACCGTTGAGAACAAATATTTGTTGCCTTGTCCAAATCTTGTTTCGCCGCCAAAACCACAATTTCCAAATCCGAACTCTCGTAAAAATGACTAGAATTTATTTCTATGTCTGGCGTGTATTTGAAATAAATCTTCTTGATTTTTGTGCTCTCCAATTCATATCCGGCACGTAAACCGAGTTTGTCTCCCTGTTCATCCAACAAGTATCCGCCGATTCTTCCTACTCTTGAACCATTCAATTTGTCAGGAATAACCAATACTTCTTGTTGCTTTCCTAATTCTGTTAGTTCCAATATTGTAACGAAATCCTCCCATTCATAGTTAATACAGCGAAAGTATTCTGTTTCGTATATGCGATCGTTTTTTTTGGGGGTGCACCCGCCCATGTACGATAAAAATATCGTACATAATAGCAGTAATGCGATGATGGTTGTTACTTGTTTGATTTTTGTTTTCATTTTCTCTTCTCCTTTTATTGATATCTCTTCTTTTTTGGGGAATGTATGCTTTTTCATACGCTTTCGGTGGGTGGTTTACTCTTCTCTTCCTGTTCTTTATCGCGAATTGTTCTGGGCTCGATAAAGGTTTTTGTGCGTAGGGCGTTCTGCAAGCGATAAAACAAAAAGGGGCGAACACGCATATCTCTTCCTTTATGCGTTTGTGCCCCTCTATATTTATATGATAAATATAATTTTCGGTTTCGTCAAGGGGGGATTTCGCGACGGGGCGTATTGACACGGTTTCTTTCCTTTTGGTATAATTGGTGCGAAAAATATCAGACGTCAAGATCGCTTCTTCAATAAAGGAAAGATATGAACAAACTATACGAGATTTGGCGAGAAAAATACCTGCTTTGGCAGGACTGTCACAGGACTTTTTCGGTGGGTGAGACACCGCCGAAAGAGCAGTGGAAAGAACTCTTTTTGCGCGAAGAATACGGCGTGCGACCGAAAGAGTGCGACCGTCCTTTACGATATGAAACGATCGAAGAAAAAGAATACGCGGGCGCGGTCGGGCAGAAAATAAAGATGTTCTATAACGATCTGCCGATGGAGTTTCATCTGTGGGCGCCGAAAGGGGCAACGGGGGGCGTAAAGTGCTTCGTCCTTCCTTTACATCCGAGCGCGTACGAGAAAAAGGATATTTGGGCGCACCCGGAAAACATAGTAGATTATTGTCCGATCGAAGACGTGACGAAAAGAGGATTCGGCGTGGCGATCATTCTTTGCGGAGACGTCGCCGAAGACAGGATCGGCGGGGAGCATACGGGCATTTTCGCCGCTATGAATTGCGCGCGCACAAGCGACAGCTGGGGTGTGCTGTCCGCTTGGGCATGGTCGGCGAGCAAGGTCGTCGACTACCTCGTCCGGGACGAGCGGTTTGATAAAAACCGCCTTGCCGTCATCGGGCACAGCCGGGGCGGCAAAACGGCGCTGCTTGCCGGCGTCACGGACGAACGCTTTTTTCTGTCCGTTTCTTCCTGCTCGGGCAATTCGGGCGCGGCTCTTTCTCGCGGGAACAAAGGCGAGACCGTCGCCGACATCGTAAAAAGATTTCCTTATTGGTTTTGCGAAAACTATAAAAAATACGCCGATAACGAAGACGCCCTTCCCTTCGATCAGCATCTCTTTTTATCCTTGCTCGCGCCGAGAAAGTGTTCCGTCGTCAGCGCGACGATGGACGCTTGGGCCGATCCGGCGGGAGAACTCGCTTCGGCAAAAAAAGCCTCTCTTTACTATGAGCAGGCCGGCGTCAGAGGACTTATTATCCCCGAAAAAACGGAATGCGACAGGCCCTATCACGGCGGCAATATCGCTTACCATCGCCATAGGGGCGTTCACGAGTTGAATCCGTTCGACTGGAAACTGATCATGGATTATTTTTCTTCGGACTCTTCCGCCGCGCGCGGGGCAGATCGTCTGTATTCTTCACGTTGGGGCGTTTTTATTCATTACCTTGACGCCGTACAAAACGATCCGGCGCATCCGTCGAATATGAACGTCGGGAAAACGGACTGGAACGCTTGCGTAAACGACCTCGACGTCGGTCTGCTTGCGCGTCAACTGCATGAATGCGGCGCGCGCTTCCTGTTCTTTACCGTCATGCAGGGGAGCAGGTTTATGATCGCTCCCAATAAAACGTACGATGCTATCACGGGTATGAAACCGGGAGAAGCCTGTTGTAAGCGTGATCTCATATCCGACCTCTACGACGCGCTGACGCCGTACGGCATCGACCTTTATCTTTATTCGACGGGCGACGGACCGCACTTCGATCCGGTATGCGGACCGAAAATGGGCTTCGTAAAAGGCCGCGTTTCCTTAGCTTTCGTAAAGAACTGGGCGTCCGTTATGAAAGAATACGCCCTGCGGTACGGAGATAAGATCAAAGGTTGGTGGTTCGACGGATGCTATCGTTCCGCTTTCGGATATACCGATAAATTGATGAAAATATATTATAACGCCGTAAAAGAAGGCAATCCGAACGCTATCGTTGCCTTTAATAACGGCGTCGCCAAGTATTATAAAAAGAATTTTCGACAAGAGGATTTCACGTGCGGAGAATTCAACTCTTTCACCGTCGTTCCCCGCTCCCGCTACGTTCGCGGCGCACAAGCTTTTTTGCTCGCTCCGCTCGGACAAGGGCCGAATGAAAAAGAAGGTTCCGACTGGTCATACCCCGGCGCCCGTTACGATGGAAAATATATGCGCGACTTCGTTGCGTGTTGCAGCCGTAAAGGCGGCGCCGTCGCCGTCGAAGTCGGCATGAAGCGAGATGGTAATTTATACCCGGAACAACTCGCCGTTTTGAAGCGGATCGAGCCCTGATTTTTAAGAGTGGGCGTTATCGTAGAACTTTTGGATCTCCGGCGGCAGAGCGTTCGGGATCATTTTGTTTAATCGCTCTTCATTGCCGTCACGGATCGCCGTATCGTAATACCAACACTTGAATTTAAGCATGTCAAGCGTCTTTTGCATTTTGATCATCTCTGCTTCTACGATCTTCTTTCGCGTTTCAAACAGCTCTTTACGGTTTGGATAGGTCGAGGCGCCCTCCGTGCACCAAGTCATAAACAGTTTTATATCTTTGATCTCAAGTCCGGATTTCTTTAAACATTCTATAACGCGAAGGGCTTCCAACTCGCGCTCGCCGAATTTTCTGATCCCCGATCGTCTTTCGATATTGGGGAACAAGCCTTCTTTATCGTAATAACGAAGAGTGGAAATAGGTAAATTGAACATTTCCGAAACCTGTCCTATCGTATACATAAAAATTTTCTCCTGTTTTTTCAAAACCCCTTGACATAAAGTTAGGTTTAGGTTTTATAATATCATTGTAGCACGAAAAAAAACGTAAATCAACCCAAATAAAGGAGAAATATTATGTTAAAGCCTCAAAATTTGAATCTTACAACGGAATGGGATAAGACTTTTCCGAAAGACGACCGCGTGGCGCACTCTAAAGTCACCTTTGTCAATCGATACGGGATCACGCTTGCGGCGGACATGTTCGTTCCTAAAAACGCAAGCGGAAAACTGGCTGCTATCGCCGTGTCCGGACCGTTTGGCGCGGTAAAAGAACAGGTATCCGGCAGATACGCGCAGGAAATGGCGGCGAGAGGCTTTTTGACGATCGCTTTTGATCCGTCTTTCACCGGAGAAAGCGGTGGCAGTCCGAGATTCATGGCGTCGCCCGATATCAATACCGAAGACTTTCAAGCGGCAGTCGATTTTCTTTCCGTTTGCGACAACGTCGATCCCGAACGCATCGGCATCATCGGCGTATGCGGTTGGGGCGGTATGGCTCTTAACGCGGCGGCGATCGATACGCGTATCAAAGCGACCGTCACGTCTACGATGTATGATATGTCGAGAGTAAACGCCAACGGGTATTATGATAGCGAAGACAGCGAAGAAGCCCGCTACGAAAAGAAAAAGGCGCTCAATGCGCAACGTACGGAAGATTACAAAAACGGCGAATATAAACTCGCGGGCGGTTTGCCGACGCCGGAACAAGTTACGGACGATACGCCGCAGTTTATAAAAGACTACGTCGCGTATTACAAAACGCCCGTCGGCTATCATAAAAGGAGCGTCGGCGGCAACGGCGGTTGGAACGTAACGGGCTGTATCAGTTTCATCAATCAACCGATCCTGCAATATTCTCACGAAATAAGAAGCGCGGTCTTGATGATACACGGCGAAAAGGCGCATTCTTTATTTTTCAGCAAGGACGCATACGCCGCAATGATCAACGGCAACAAATACGTCGATAA
>JAEEGL014534643.1_pt1 | contig 11093 bp, 8 predicted proteins | sample 9134231 | NCBI WGS metagenome assembly JAEEGL01 (sample SAMN16246548, study PRJNA631951) | gut metagenome | biome: gut microbiome; feature: rumen; material: fiber-attached | host: Bos | place: Iran: Karaj | collected 2018-10
CAAAGTATTTGCCCGACTGGCCGGCCACCTTGCCCGTGACAAAGAACATAAACGCGATGAAGAGCACCACGAAGATCGTCAGGTGCCACGACGTTGCCACCATGGAGACGAACACCGCCACCACCGTGACGAACGACGAAAGCGTCTGCGGCACCGTCTGCGAAATCATCTGACGCAGCGTGTCGGCGTCGTTGGTGTAATGGCTCATCACGTCGCCGTGGGTGTGGGTGTCGAAATACTTGATCGGCAGCGTCTGCATGTGGGCGAACATCTCGTTGCGGATCTTTTTGAGCACGCCCTGGGCCACCACTGCCATGGTGCGGTTTTGCAGATAGACCGCCGCCACGCCGGCAAGATAGATCGCCGCCATCTTGCACAGGGCCCAAAACAGGGGTTTGTAATCGGCGGACTGCTGCTTCACCAGCGGCAGGATATAGTCGTTGATCAGCGTTTTGAGGAACAGCGACGCCGCAACGCTGGCCGCGGCAGTCACGATAATGCAGACCGCAACGACCAAAAGGCGCAGCCAGTTGCCCTGCGTGATGGCGCGCAGCAGGCGCGTCACGGTTCCCTTTTTCACCTTTTGCTTGGGTACGCCGCGGAAGTTCTGGCCGCGCGGCGGGGGCATTCTGCGGGTTTCACCTTCAGCCATTACCGCGCACCCCCTTTCGTCTGCGAGGCATAGACTTCCTTATAGATCTCGCATGTTTCAAGCAGCTCGTCGTGCGTGCCGATCGCGTCGATCCGACCGTCTTCGAGCACGAGGATCTTGTCGGCGTGCTCCACCGAAGACACGCGCTGGGCGATAATAATCCGCGTCGTGTCGGGAATGCTTTGACGGAACGCGCGACGAATCAGGGCGTCGGTTCCGGTATCCACCGCGCTGGTGGAGTCGTCCAGAATCAGAATCTTCGGTTTCTTGAGCAGCGCACGCGCAATGCACAATCTCTGTTTCTGGCCGCCGGACACATTGGTACCGCCCTGTTCGATATGGGTGTCATAGCCGTCGGGGAAGGCGCGGATGAATTCGTCCGCCTGCGCAAGGCGGCAGGCCTCGATCAGCTCTTCGTCGGTGGCGCTCTCGTTGCCCCAGCGGAGGTTTTCTTTGATCGTGCCCGAAAACAGCACGTTCTTTTGCAGCACCATGGCCACGGCGTTGCGCAGGGTGTCCAGATCATAGTCGCGCACATCGACGCCGCCCACGCACACGGTGCCGGCGGTTGCGTCATAAAGCCGCGGAATCAACTGCACCAGCGTGGATTTGCCCGCGCCCGTGGCACCGAGGATGCCGACGGTCTGGCCGCTTTCAACGGTGAATGTGGCGTCGCGCAGGCAGGGGTTTTCGGCGTCACCCGCATAGGAGAAGCTGACGCGGTCGAACGACACGCTGCCGTCTTTGACGGCAAAAACCGGATGGGCCGGATTATGCAAATCACTGTCCTCCTCCAGCACCTCACAGATTCGCTGCGCCGACGCCTTGGACATTGTGAGCATCACGAAGATCATGGACAGCATCATCAGCGTGCCGAGAATCTGCATGGAAGAGGTAATCAGGCTCACGAGACTGCCGGTGGTCATACCCGCCTCGGGCACGTTGCCGCTTTGGACAATCAGGTGGGCGCCGAACCACGACAGCAGCAGCGTTGTGGCATAGGACGAAAACTGCATCAACGGGGCGTTGAGCGCCAGCAGCTTTTCGGCCGAAACAAAGTCGCGGAAGATGCTTTCCGAAACGGTGTTGAACTTTTCTTTTTCGTGGTCTTCGCGCACGAAGGCCTTGACCACGCGGATGCCGTGCAGATTTTCGGACACGACGCGGTTGAGCACATCGTAGGTCTTGAACACCCGTTCAAAGATCGGGTGCGCGTGGCTGACGATAAAGGCAAGGCCCGCCGCCAGGAACGGCAGCACGCAAAGGAAGATAAGGCTCAAACGATGGCTGACGCGGAACGCCATGATCAGCGAGAAAACAAGCATCATGGGCGATCGCACCGCGATGCGGATAATCATCTGATAGGCGTTTTGCAGGTTGGTCACGTCCGTGGTCAGGCGCGTGACCAGCGACGCGACCGAAAAACGGTCGATGTTGGAAAACGAGAATGCCTGCACGTTGTGGAACATATCGTGGCGCACGTTGCGCGCAAAGCCCGCCGACGCCGTGGCGGCGTTTTTGCCCGAAAGCACGCCGAAGGTCAGCGACAGCACGCAGAATACCACGAGCAGACCACCCGATTTCAGAATATAGCTCATATCCCCCACGGTCACGCCGTAATCGAGCAGTTTTCCCATATAGTACGGAATCAGCACCTCCATCACGACTTCAAGCGACACGAACAGCGGCGTCAGAATTGACGAAAGCTTATACTCCCGGACGCATTGACTGAGCCGTTTGATCATCCGTCTCCACCTCCCTTTGAATTTTGTTAAGCACCGAAAAGAAGCAGCAAAGCTCCTCTTCGGTCAGCGCAGCGCGCAGCGTTTCTTCCAGCGTATCAAACGCGGTTTCCACCTGCCGGTGGAGCTGCAGCGCCTTTTCGGTCAGCGTGATTTTTTTCAGCCGGGCGTCGGTCGGCACGCCTTCGCGGACAATCAGACCGTTTTGCTCCATCCGCTGCAAAACACTTGTGGCCGTGGAACGGCGGATGCCGCACGCCTTTTCAAAATCGCGCTGAAACACGTCTTCGTGCCGGTGATCATAGAGCCAGCCGATGGCCCAGCCATGGGTCCCGGTCAGACCGCCGTCGCAAACCTCCTGCGCGCGCCGATCCACATAGCGCTTGATGCAGCGCGAGGTCTTGTGCAGCGCAAACGAGATGCGTTCATTTTGCTGCATCGAATCCCCTCTTTCTTTTTCGTTCGTGTTCGGACTGTTAGCAATCGAACAATATACAGGATACACCTCAAATGCAAAAATGTCAAGCCCCAAAGCGCATGTTCCACCCAAAAACGGACAAACTAACGCCGCGGTCGTTCACAATTGGATCACCTTTTGTTTTAAAAAAAGTTTCGCTTCTATCAACACACGGTGACGATCGGGGCGTATGCTCTCTACAGTTCATTGGCAAAAGACGTTATCATCATGAAAGGAAGAGATCTTATGAAAACATCGTTTCTGACGCTGAAGCTCGCCTGCGCCGTTTGCGCCGCGGCATTCGTCCTGTTCGCGTTGCTGATCTTCGTGCTGCCGCAGGCAAAGGTGCTGCTTTGTGTGCTGTGCGCCGTGTTTTTCCTGGCCCTCAGCCTCAACGTGCACGCGCTGCAGAAGGCAAAGCGCAGCGTGACCGCCCGGTCGCTTGACCGCGCGGCGTAAAGCGTTCTGCAAAAAAGACCGAAACAAAATGAGCGAAAGTTTTTTCTTCCGCTCTTTTTCTTTTTATATCTGGTTTAAGCTAAAGCTGTAAACTGTTGACTAAAGACCGATAACTGTTATTGATAATTGATGGCAACCATGCCGAGCATGACAAGCGCCGACAGCGCGAACTCCGCCAAAAACAGCTTCCACGACCAGCGCAGCCATTTGCCGTAGGACACACCCACAAGGCCGATGGCGATAATCATGATGCCGCTGGTCGGATAGAGCAGGTTGGTGAAACCGTCGGCCAAGCAGAACGTGGTGACCACGCTCTGGCGCGTGATGCCGACCAGGTCGCTCAGCGGCGCCACCAGCGGCATAATCAGAAACGCCTTGGCCGTGCCGGAGCCGATGAAGAATTCCAGCAGCGCAATGACGAGGAAGAGCAACAAAATCGCGCTGGACGGCGACAGATTCTGCATCACGTTATAGACGTGGAACAGAATTGTGTGCATGATCTTGCCCTCGTTGAGGATATAGGAAATCGCCAATACGAACACGATCAGCGGAATGGCCGGGGCGATGGCCTTCGCACCCTGCAAGAAGCTCTTGAAGAGCGCCTTGCCGCGCAGACCGGTGAAATAACCGGCCAGCAGCGCGCCGGCGGTGAACAGAATCGCCATGGCCGGCAGTGACAGCAGACCGCCCAGTGAGAACACGAAGTCGAGCAGAATGAAGCACATATCAAGCGCCATGCAGATCAGAAATGCCCGCATCCCCTTGCGTACGGTGTGGTTTTCCAAAACCGCGTCAATGTCGCTGATGGTATATTTTTCATGCAGGGCACGGTCGCTTTCAAAAACGAGTGAGCGCTCGGGATGCTTTTCAATCCGTTTGGCATACAGGAAGAGGAACAGGAACAGGATGGCGTAGACGCCGACGAAAACCAGAAGACGCAGCCAAAGGCCGGAGAACACCGGCAGGCCGGCCAGCTTCTGTACCGTAACCACGTTGAACGGGTTGAAGGTGGCGGCGGTGAAGCCCCATGCCACGGCGACCAGACTGATGCCGAGACCGACCAGCGAATCCCAGCCGAGCGCCAGCGCAACCGCAACGGCGATCGGCACGAGCGTCAGCGATTCTTCCAGAATGCCCGCCGTGGACGACAGAAGCATACAGACAAAGATCACAATCGCCATCAGGAGGTATTTGCGGTCCCGGAACCGGTGAATCAGCGACGCCATGATGTATTGCAGCACGCCGACCTTGTCGAGAATCAAAAACGAGCCGCCGATGAAAAAGATAATCAGAATAATGGCGATGCCCGTGGTCGCCTGACTGCTGGTGAAACAAAGGATCGGCGACAGGACAATTTTCCAGATTGGCATTTTATAGGCCAGCTCGTGATAGGTGCCGTTGACGATGGCCTCATGACCGTCGATTGCGGTGATGTCATATTCGCCGCGCTGCAGCACCTGGGTGAGCACGCCGACAAACACCAGAATGGCGACCAGCACGAGCGTGATGGCCAGCATGGTTTTTTTGTTGAGCGACAAACCGAGCTCCGCGTCGTTCTTTTTCGCTGTTTTCGTTTCGTCCATAGATTACAAATTCCTTTCCAGATGTACCAGGAAGTCCTGGATATTCGTCACCAGCCCCTTGACCGAAAGCGAACCGCGGTCATGCAGCTTATTGACGGCAAATTCGGAGATGTCCACCGAATAGATATAGACCGGCCGGATCACGCCGTTCGTTTCGCAATAGGAGGGCGTCATGTTGCCCGTGGCAATCGTGTGCAGCTGGGTGGCAAGGCAGATCACCGTGGTCGCCTTGCGCGTATGCGCGCGCATCGCGTTCTGGGCGTCATAGACGTTCGCAATCACCTCGGGCAGCGGCCCGTCGTCGCGGATGGAGCCGGCCAGCACGAACGGCAGGTCGCGCTCGATCAGCGCGTGCATCACGCCGGTATGGAGCTGATAGTCCTGCAAAAACTGTTTGATCGACCCGGCGCGGCGCACCAGATTGATCGTGTGCAGGTGATGGTAGTGGCCGTTTTCCACCAGCTTTTTGCTGTAGATGTCCTGGCCGAGACCGGTGTGGAACAGCGCCGCCTCCAGATCGTGCGTCGCCAGCGCATTGCCCGCGAACAGGCAGTCGCAATAGCCGCGCTTGATCAGATTCGCCATCGCGCTGCGGCTGTCGTTGTCGAACACGCAGGCGGGGCCGAGCACCCAGACGATATAGCCGTGGTCGCGGTCGTGGCGCAAAATGTCATAGAGCTGGTCGTATTCCCGCGAAAACGAGGTCTCGCGCGATTGGCCGGTGCGGAACGCGAAGGCTGTACTGCTCCCCTTTTCTTCGTCAGACGCAAAGCAGTCGGCGTGGACGAACACGCCCATACTGCCGTCATCCCTGCGGCCGACCACCACGGCGTCGCCTTTTTGCACGCGGCGCGGCTCGGTGACCACGGGCTCGCCGTCCTTGATCACCACGGCACAGTCCATGCGGCTTTGACGCAGCATCTTCCATGTGCCGTTTATCTTGAAATATTCGGGATAGATCGTGGTCGCATAGAACTGTTCCGGCAGATAGCCGTCGCCCGCGGGCTCAGTCATCACATCCGGCGCAGACAAAAACGGTTCTCGGTCAAAATCGGGAGTCACAAAGCGGGGAAACTGCATCAGGAAACGCTCCTTTATCATAGTGCTGTGTTAAAGTATAGCACAATCGGAGGGCCGATTGCAAGACTCTGCGCTTTTCCTGCGGAATTATTTCAGAAAATCTCATATAGCTCTTGCCTTTTCGGGAAAAATTTGAGATAATATATAGAACATCATGTTGGATTTTTATCCTCCGGCTGGAAGGTGATTCTTTGACAGACAATCAACAACTCGCGGCGCTGCTGTTCCCGGACGTGACCGAGACGGTCGACGATCTGGAACGTCGGTTTCCGCCGCGTCAACTGAAGGAGGGCGCCCGCGTCACGCGCTTTGCCCCCAGCCCTACGGGCTTTCTGCATATCGGCGGGTTGTTTTCCGCTCTCATTTCCAAGCTGAACGCGGCCACCACAAACGGCCTCTTTCTGCTGCGGATTGAGGACACCGACAAAAAGCGCGAGATCACGGACGGCGTTTCCGAAATCATCAAGGGGCTTTCCGCCTTCGGCGTGGACATCGACGAAGGCGTGGTCGGCTTTGAAAAAGAGATCGGCGACTACGGCCCCTATCAGCAAAGCCGCCGCGCCGGGATCTATCATGTCGTGGCCAAAAAGCTGGTGGAAGACGGCCTCGCCTATCCGTGCTTTTGCACCGAAGAGGAACTGACCGCCATCCGCGAAAAGCAGGAGGCGCTGCAGCTCGACACCAAGGGCTGTTTCGGCGAATGGGCCGTCTATCGTGACACGCCGTTCCAAAAGCAAAAGGAACTGCTGCAAAGCGGTCTGCCCTGGACGCTGCGGCTGCGCTCCCCGGGTCAGCCGGATCGGCGCATCGCCTTCGACGACCTGATCAAGGGCAAGATCGAAATGCCCGAGAACATCCAGGACGTGGTACTGCTCAAGCGCGACGGCATTCCAACCTATCACTTCGCCCACGCGGTGGACGACCACTTCATGCGCACGACGCACGTCATCCGCGGCGACGAATGGATCTCCTCGGTGCCGCTGCACATCCAGCTGTTCAAGGTCTGCGGCTTCCGCGTGCCCAAATATGCGCACATCGCGCCGATCATGAAAGAAGAAAACGGCGGCAAGCGCAAGCTCAGTAAACGCAAGGATCCCGAAGCAGCCGTGACCTACTATGCCGAGCAGGGCTACCCGAAAGAGAGCGTTCTGGAATACCTGCTGACACTGGCAAACTCCAACTTTGAGGACTGGCGCCGTGCCAACCCGCTTTCGCCGCAAAGCGCGTTCCCGTTCAATCTGAAGAAGATGAGCACCTCCGGCGCGCTGTTTGACCTCAGCAAGCTCAACGACGTGAGCAAGAACGTCATCGCCGGCATGGATGCCGACACGGTGCTGCAAAAGGCGCTCGTCTGGGCAAAGGACTATGACCCGCAGCTGTTTGAGCTGCTGCATCGGGACGAAGACCGGAGCCGCGCGATCTTCTCGATCGACCGCGGCGGCAAAAAGCCGCGCAAGGACATTGCCAAATGGAACGAAGTGCGCGCCTATGTCTCGTACTTCTTCGACGATCTGTTCCGGACGGATCTTTCCGAGCTGCCCGAGAACATCACAAAGGATCTCGCCGTCGCCGTGCTCGAAGCATATGAATCCGCCTACAGCGCCGCAGACGACAAGGAGCAATGGTTCGAGCGCATCAAGGCGCTGTGCGAACCGCTCGGCTGCACGCCGAACGTCAAGGAGTTCAAACAGAATCCCGCCGCCTACAAGGGCCACGTGGGCGATCTGTCCACGGTGATCCGCGTGGCGGTCACGGGCCGGCACAACACCCCCGACCTGTATTCGATTCTGCAAATTCTCGGGGAAGCGGCCGTACGCCAAAGGCTGCGCGACGCACGCGCCGCACTGGAAGGCTGAAAGAAAGGACGATACGATGGAAGAGACGACCTCCAATTTCATTCACGATTTTATTGACGAGGATCTTGCCGCCGGAGTCTATGACCGCGTACAGACCCGGTTTCCGCCGGAGCCGAACGGCTATCTGCACATCGGCCACGCCAAGGCGATCCAGATTAACTTCACCACTGCCAAAAAATACGGCGGCATCTGCAACCTGCGGCTCGACGACACCAACCCCTCCAAGGAGGACATGGAATATGTCGACGCGATCAAAGAAGACATTCAGTGGCTGGGCTTCCGGTGGAACGACGTCTATTACGCTTCAAGCTACTTCGACTTTATCCACGATTGCGCGATCCGGCTGATCGAGCTTGGCAAGGCCTATGTGGACGATTCCACCGCCGACGAAATCCGCGAAAGCCGCGGCACGCTGACCGAGCCGGGCAAAGAGAGTCCCTACCGCGGCCGCAGTGTGGAAGAGAACCTCGATCTGTTCCAGCGCATGACGGCCGGCGAATTTCCCGACGGCGCTCGCGTTTTGCGCGCGAAGATCGATATGCAGTCGCCCAACATGAACATGCGTGACCCGGTCATCTACCGCATTGCGCATATCTCTCACCACCAGACCGGTGACAAATGGTGCGTCTATCCGCTCTATGACTTTGCACACCCGCTGTCGGACTACAAAGAAGGCGTGACCCATTCGCTGTGTTCGCTGGAATTCGAGAACCACCGGCCGCTCTACGACTGGTTTTTGCGCGCGCTGGAGCTGCCGCAGCCGCCGCGCCAGATCGAATTCGCCCGGCTCAACCTCAACTACTGCCTGACCAGCAAGCGCAAATGTCTTCAGCTGGTCAACGAAGGCATCGTGGACGGCTGGAACGATCCGCGCATGGCCACGATCTGCGGCATGCGCCGCCGCGGCTACCCCGCCGAAGCGATCCGCGACTTCATCAGCCGCGTGGGCGTTTCCAAGGCCTATTCCGTGGTGGATTTCGGCTTGCTCGAAGCGTGTGTGCGCGACAACCTGAACAAGAACGCGCCGCGCTGCATGGCCGTGCTCCGGCCGCTCCGGGTCGTCATCGACAACTATCCCGACGGCAAAACGGAAGAGATCGAGCTGCCCGTCAACCAGGACAAGCCGGAGATGGGCACACGCAAAACCACGTTTTCCAAAGAGCTGTTCGTGGAGCAGGAAGACTTCATGAAGGAGCCGCCGAAGAAGTATTTCCGGCTCTTCCCGGGCAACGAAGTCCGGCTCAGGGGCGCCTACTTTGTGAAGTGCGTCGGCTTTGACGAAGACGACGAGGGCGTTGTCACCTGCGTCCACTGCACCTATGACCCCGCCAGCCGCGGCGGCAATTCCCCCGACGGCCGCAAGGTCAAGGGAACGCTGCACTGGGTCAGCGCGGACGACTCCGTTCCCTTCACGGCGAAGCTCTATGACCGGCTGTTCAACGCGGAAAACCCGTCGGACGAATCGAAGGGCAGCTTTAAGGACAACCTCAACCCGGATTCGCTGGTCGTGCTCGAGGGCTGCCGGCTCGAAGGCGGCGTGTCCGGCTTGAAGCCGGGCGACACCTTCCAGTTCATGCGCCAGGGCTACTTCTGTGTCGACACAACCTCCACTTCGGAAAAAACGGTCTTTAACCGGACTGTGCAATTAAACTCCTCCTGGAAATAACCAAGACGAAAGGAAGCATTCTCATGAAACTCGCATACCGCATTGCGACCCCGATTCTGGCGCTCGGCGCTGTGGCGCTCGGCTTTTTCCTCAAGCTGTTCACCTTCGTCGTCGGCTCCACCGACGACCAGATCAACAGCCTGGTCAACGCCGTATCCTCGCTGTTCAACGGCATTCACACGACCTATGAATACTCTGCGTTCGAAATCATCAAGATGTTGATCGCCGGCCCCGTGAAGGAAGACGCCGAAAAGAGCTTTTCCGAAATCGCCGCACCGATCATGTCCGACATCATCGCGTTTGCCGTGCTGTTTTCGATTATGCTGCTGATCATGCTGGCTGTTGCCGTGCTCGCCGCGCTGGCAAACAGCAAGAAAAAGCGCATCGCCGTCATCTGCACCTGCGCGGGCGGCCTTGCCGTTTCGCTGGCCGCCATCGTCGTCAGCAACAGCGCGTTCGCCAAGATCATTGCCGGCGAGGTCAATCTGACCGAGCTGGTCAGCCTGGTCAGCGACAACGTGCTTGCCACGCTCGCCACGGCGATCGTTTCCGTGACCAGCGCCACGCTTTCGGCCGGCTTCTACGCCGTGTTCGGCTTCTTCATCCTGATTATCATCTGGACGATCCTGTCGAATTTCGTCATCAAGAACCCGATTCAGAAAAGCAAGAGCTACAAGCGCAAGAACGTCAAGCGCACGGTGATCAAACCGGAAAAGAAAGCGTAAAACGCTTGAAACGAAGAACCGCCGATCCCTTTGGATCGGCGGTTCTTTGTTTTTTTAAATCAAACGTTAAACAGGAAGTGGACAATATCTCCGTCCTTCATCACATAGTCCTTGCCCTCCGACCGGACCAGGCCCTTGTCGCGCGCGGCGGCCAGGGATCCGCAGGCCATCAGGTTGTCGAACGTGACGATTTCGGCGCGGATGAAGCCGCGCTCAAAGTCGGAATGGATCTTGCCGGCGGCCTGCGGCGCCTTGGTACCCTTTTTGATCGTCCAGGCACGCACCTCGGGCGTCCCCGCGGTGAGGTAGGAGATGAGACCCAGCAGATGATAGCTGCGCTGGATCAGCAAATCCAGGCCGCCCTGCTCCACGCCGAGGTCGGCGAGAAACATTTCGCGGTCCTCCTTGGAAAGCGAGGAAATCTCGGCCTCCAGCCCGGCGCAGATCGGCAGCACCTCGCTGCCCTCCGCTTCGGCGATGGCACAGACGGCCTTATACTGCCCGTTGCTGTCGATGCCGGCTGTGAAGTCCTCTTCGCTCATGTTGCAGGCGTAGATGACAGGCTTGCTTGTCAAAAGCGCGGCTTCGTCCAGCCAGAGCTGTTCGGTCTCGTCGCATTCCACCGCGCGGGCGGGCTGTTCGTTTTCGAGCGTTTCCTTCACGCGGCGGAAAAACGCCACCTGCGCTCCAAGGCTCTTGTCGCCTTTCATGGCTTTGCTTGCGCGGTCGATCCGGCGGTCGATCAGTTCCAGATCGGAGAGGAGCAGTTCCAGATTGATTGTTTCAATGTCGCGCTTTGCGTCGATGCTGCCGTCCACGTGAATGATGTCGTCGTTTTCAAAGCAGCGGACGACGTGCACAACGGCGTCCACC
>JAEEGL015467957.1_pt1 | contig 11093 bp, 8 predicted proteins | sample 9134231 | NCBI WGS metagenome assembly JAEEGL01 (sample SAMN16246548, study PRJNA631951) | gut metagenome | biome: gut microbiome; feature: rumen; material: fiber-attached | host: Bos | place: Iran: Karaj | collected 2018-10
AATTCACTTGATCCATCCATTCTTGATGCTTCAACAAGTTCAAGAGGTAATGTAGCTCTTAAATGTTGAATCATATAGAAGAATGTTGCTGGAGCTGCAATACCAGGAATAATTAATACCCAGAATTGGTTTTTCCAACCAAATTCATTACACATTTGAACGAAACCAACTGATGCTACTTGTGATGGAATCATCATTATAGCAAGAATAAATGTTTCTGCTGCCTTTTTCATTTTAAAGTTATAAGCATAAATACCATAAGCACATAATGCAGAGAAATATGTTGTAACAATTGCTGATAGGGATGCAATTAAAAATGAATTCCATAAACCTAGCTTAATATCAGCAACATCTGAATAATTCCATAATTTTTTGAAATTTTCAAAGAAATGAGTAGATGGAATTAATGTAAAACCTGCTTGTAATTCTGCATGACTTCTTGATGCATTTACGAATAGTAAATAGAAAAAGAATAAACAGATAAATGTTAGTATAATCATGAACGCATATACAAGAACTCTTTGAGTAATCAATTTAGCTCTTGCTGCGCTATTTTCCTTATTATCGTGGTTGTTATTTTGAGCAACCTTATTATTATCATTGTTTTGAGCAATTTGTTTTTTATTATCGATTGTGTTTTGCATAATTATTGCTCCTTATTTGATACAGATTTAAATACTATAATACTTAATACTGTAGTTATTAAGAATAAGATAACGGCTACAGCACCAGCCATACCATAGTTTCTAACAGATAAGTATTCATTTAATAACATAACAAGTGTTTTAGATGTATTATCTGGTGCACCTACACCTTTTGTGAAGATTTGAGGTACATCGTACATTTGTAAACCACCAATCATTGATGTTATTAAAACATAAATTAGAATAGGCTTTAATAATGGTAATGTAATATCAAAGAATACTCTAGTTGATGAAGCACCATCCATACGTGCAGATTCAAATAAGCTTTCATCAATTCCCATGATACCAGCCATTAATAAAATAGTTGTATTACCGAACCACATTAAGAAGTTCATTGTAGCAATTAAACCTCTTGTTGACCATTTATATGATGCAACAAAGTCGATATTTTCTGTAGTCCAACCTAAGCCTTGTAAGATTTGGTTTACCGGACCTACAGTTGTAAATATTGCATAGAATAAGAATGCAAATGCTGATGCCATGATTAAGTTTGGCATATAGAATACAGATTTGAAGAAACCTGCACATTTAATATTTAATCTTGTGCTTGTAAAGAATAAAGCTAAAAGTAATGATACTAAAAGCTGGAATACAGCTCCTATAACCCACATTACTATAGTATTCCATAAGCACTTAAAAATCATTATTTCGCCACTAACAGCTGGTGAAAATAATTCTTTATAATTGTTAAAACCATTGAAAGTTGGACCATATATCTTCGCACCTTCTCTGAAATATTCAAAGAAGCTATAATAAATTGTTTTTATTTGAGGATATAAGGTAAAAATTAGATATGCAACGAAGAATGGAATGATAAATATATAACCCCATTTAGCATAGCTTACGGATTTTTGCTTAACTTTAGGCTTTGCATAAAAAGAATGTTCCATAAGTTTTTCCTCCTAAAAATTTAGCTTTTGAAAATGCGGCAGGATTACCCCCGCCGCATTCCCTAAAGCAAATAGTATTAATTTATACTAATTATTATTCAACAACTACTGTTGGACACTTAGTCTTAATATAAGTTCTGAAGTTAGCTAAAGCTTTATCTTTAGTTACTTTATCAGGAGTCTTTAAGAATTCAACAAATTTAGTTTGTAAACCTTCATTGCAATATTGGTCATAAATAGTAATGTTTTGGAACTTAATACCCTTAGCTAATTCTAAGTAAACCTTAGTATCGTTTTGACCGCCTAAGAAAGCATTACCGCTCTTATTAGCATCATATTCATCAGAAACTTTCTTGTTAACCTTTTGGTTGTTAGAGAATTGTCCATCAACCTTAACTAAATTTGTACAAATATCTTCATTATTGATAAATGCATCCATTGTCTTAGCAACTAAAGCATCATCATCGCCGCCTTCTGCAGCAAGCATCCAAGTACCACCCCAGAAATATTTAGCTGGTCCTTCAACTAATCCCCAGTCACCGAAGCAGCCTTTATCTTTGTCTTGAGCGTTACCCATACAGAAGTTATAGTACCAAGCTGGTCCGAAGTAGCAGAATGCTTTACCATCTTTGTACATTTCTTTTGTACAACCAACATCCCAGATACCTTCATTTAAAGTATATCCGTTCTTTGCATAACTTTCAGCTTGAGTCATCCAAGCTTCGATTTGTGTATCGAATTGTAATTTGTTGTCCTTGTCAACCCAAGGCTTTGAAACGTTATTAGAGAATGCACGATATGTTTCAGCATAAGATGCAGTCATTAATAAACCTGCTTCTTTCATTTGTGCAGCAACTGCATCAAATTTTGCCCAAGTACTAATAGCTTCTTGTACTACAGCTGGATCGTCAGAACCTAAAACTTGTTTAGCATATGAACGACGATAAATTACACCAGCTGGACAGCATTGGAAAGATACACCCTTACATACACCAGCTTTTGAAGAAGCAGCTTCTTTAGTATAGTTATAAATGTTAGAGAAGTCTTTAACACCAATCTTAGTAACATCCTTAGTATAATCAGAATCAGTATACTTTAAGATATAGTCAGCTTCTGCTAAGAATAAGTCAACCTTTTCAGACTTCTTAGCACCTGCATTTGCTTCTAATGCAGAGTCTAATGATTCTTGATAAGCACCATTGTCAGATGGAACGATAGTCCATTTAACTTCTTTACCATCTAAGTGGTAAACTTCTTGTGTAACCTTTTGATCGTTAGCTTTGTCCTTGTTTTCATCTGTTAAATACTTATTAAAGAAACCTTGGAATTCAGTATTCCATGCATAAATGTGGAAAACATCTTTATCTCCACCACAACTTGCAAGTGTTACTGCTGCTAAACCAACAGCTGCAGCACCCATTACATAACCTAAAACTCTTTTTTTCATATTTCCTCCTTAATCCCCTTTTCTTTGAAAAAATAGTTTTTACCGTATTGTTATTGATTTTCTTACACTTAAATTCACTTAAACGTTTAAGGTAGAAAAATCATAAATTATCTTAAAAAATCATACACATCGTGTAGAAAACGTTTTCGTTTCTACAAAAATAATAATAAATGGACGCTTTTTATGAAATTTTAAAATAATTTGTCTTACGCTATTTGTATAATAGCACTAAAAAAATCGTTTGTAAATACTTTTTTTAAAAAAACTAAAACGTTTTAGAAAAAAATTATAAATATTTAATCATTTCGTCATAAATTGGCCGATAATGTTCATCAACGAGACCAAAGTCCATTTCCTTATAGCTCCATAATGCTCTACCTATTCCATAATGTTCAAAAGCATTATTTATGTCCTTAATCCAATTTAATGTAGATTTTGTATCAGCTCTATCAATTACACCATATTCTCCACAGTAAAGACTTACACCATACTTTTCTGCACAATCTACTGCTTCTTTAAATAAATTAATGAAGAAATTTTTCTTTAAAGCCTTTAATGCCTCATCAGCTTCTCCTAAACCATGAAGGCTTGGAACTATATCTAATATTTCTTTATACTTTTCTTCATCTACAGGATAAGGCATTCTATAATCTAAAGGCATCTTATCCATCCAATATGCTCCTTGGTGAGTAAAAGCCATTGGTTCATAACAGTGAACATTAAAAACAATATTTTCATCATATGGCTCTGGAATAAATTTAACAGCCTTAACTGCAGAATATCCTACTCCACCAAATAATATTTTTACATCCTTTGCATTTCTTCTAATTACTTTAATTGTTTCTAAAGCTAATTCATTCCATTCATCAATAACATCAAAAGATGTAACCTCATTTAGCATTTCAAACATCATCATATCACTATATTTTGCATATCTTTTTGATAATCTATCCCAAATATCTAAAAATAAAGCTGTTAATTCCATATTAGAAAAGAAACCAGCTGAATATTCAATATCATCAAAAACATATCCAGGTGCCTTATGTAGATCTAAAACAACATTTAATCCATACTGTTTACACCATTCAATACATAAATCAATGTATTTATATCCTAATGGATTATCAACCTTCTTCTTTTCATCATAAATGCATTCAAAATCAACTGGTAATCTTAAATGATCACAGCCCATTTCCTTTATTCTTCTAATATCGTCTTCATTAATAAAGTTTTTAATGTGCTCTTCTGTTAAGCTACTTTGAGATAGCCATCCCCCTAAATTTACCCCTTTTACAAATCCTTTTAATTTAATCATTTTCCACTCCAAAATATAATTCAATTTTCTCATCGTATTTTTTATTTTTAACTAATACATCCTTTTTGTCCTTCAAAAAGTCACTATTGATTGTATTAGGATGATACATACATTCTAAGCATGCAGCATAATAAGGCATTGCCTTTTTTTCATTATTCATTATTTCATCTCCAACATAATTACATGTATATAAAACGACTGTTGGATAAGTTGTTCTAATTGTTAAAGTTCTTTTTGATATGCTGTCCTTTAATTTAGCATTATCCTTTAAAATATCATTTTCATCAAATATATAAGGAAAATCATATCCATTAGTATTATTAATAATTTCAGATTCTTTTAAATAATCACCTATTAAATGCTTATTTTTAAATGAATATATCTTTTCACATTTAACAATATCCTTTGGAATTAAATTTTCTATTTTTTCCATTTTAGATGCGTTAATCCATAATTCATGACCTAATATATCTCTTTTAGCATTTCCACTTAAATTAAAATAGCTATGATTAGATAAATTTAATAAAGTATCCTTATTAGATACACCTACATAATTAATAGTTAATTTATTAATATTCTTATATAGCTTATAGATGACCTTTAAATCTAAATCACCTGGATAACCAGCTTCCATATTTTTAGATAAATATGAAAAGACAACAGTAATATAAGAATCATCTTCCATCTTTTCATAATTAAATTCTTTAAAGCTTAATCCATCTTTTCCACCATGAAGGCCATTTGGATCATCTGATTCAATTTTATATTCCATTCCATTTAAAATGAATTTAGAATTAGATATTCTTCCACCTGTTCTTCCAATTGTTTTTCCAAAATAGCTTCCATCATATGGAAAATCATCCTTTTTTAAAGTTGTATATAATATAGATTCAGCATTTCCTTTATAATCTACTGTTTCTATATCATATATAGAAGCTCCAACATTACATAAAGTGACCTTTGTTCCAAAAATGTTTTCTAATTCAATAAAAGATACCATATTACACTCCCCTGTTCTTAATTATTTTTTTATATGCATAAAAGGAATCCTTTTTTATTCTTTGACCAGTTTTATAATCAACATAAACTAATCCAAATCTTTTTCTTAATCCACTACTCCATTCAAAATTATCAAATAGGCTCCAAGCAAAATATCCCTTAACCTCTATTTCCTTAGACACCTTTTCTAATTCTAATAAATATCTTTTCATATAATCGATTCTTTGAGGATCATGAACCTTAAAATCTAAAGATATAACATCCGCATTACATAAGCCATTTTCGCTTATTATAATTGGTAATTTATATCTTTTATATAAATATTTGGGTCCATAATATAAAGCTTCAGGTACAACCTGTAACCAATCAATATTACCTTCAGGATAACCAAAATCAAAATTATGCTTAACTAAATTATTATTATCATCTAATGAATAATAATTTCCTGAATAAATATTTTGATATATATAATCTAAAGGTTGACTAATTAATTCTAAATCCTCTTTTGTTATATTAGGTAAAACATCCTTAAAATCCTCATAATAAGATTTAGGATAATCTCCTAAAAATATAGGATCACTATAAATTGCTACAGAATTAGCATATTCAAAGCTTCTATCAACTGTAAAATATTTTTGATAACACTTTTCCTCTAATAATTTATTATTTCTATCACTAGGACACATAGGTCTTGAACAAGGTGCAAATCCAACAGTAGAATTATTTATATTTTTTCTTATTACCTTTGTTGCAATACCATGGCATTTTAATAAATTATGAATTGCTTTTAGCATTTCTTTATCGCTATATTTTATACCAGGTGCAAAAGCACATGCTGCATGACCCATATGCAATATACATTGTGGTTCATTAATTGTAATAAAATCCTTAACTAAACCAGATAATGCTTTTGTTATAACATCAGTATAGTATTCAAAATAGTCAACTATTTTATCATTTAAAAAGCCACCTAAGTCAGCTATCCATTGTGGCATATCCCAATGGTAAATAGTAACTACAGGTCTAATATTATATTTTAATAATTCTTTACATAATTTAATATAATAATTAATTCCTTTTTTATTAGGTTTATTTTCCTTAGTTATTACACGTGGCCAAGCTATAGAAAATCTATATGCATTAACACCTAATGCTTTTAATGTTTTGACATCATCTTTATATTTAACATAGCTTTCACAAACCTTAGTACCATCACTACCATCAGCAATAGCCCCTTCTTTTTTACAAAATGTGTCCCAGATAGATTCGCATCTTCCATCCTTATCAACATACCCCTCAATTTGATATGAAGCAGTTGCAGCTCCAAATATAAAATCTTTGTCGAACATAATTACCTCGCATAATAAAAGCAATGCCATAAAACATTGCTTTTTCATTTTTAAAATTTCTTTATTAAAAACTTAAAACTAAAAAACAATAATAGTAATTAATAAATAACAAATTAATTATCTTAAATTAAAAATCGTTACTCATTTAAATTTTTAACTGTCTTTCCCTCTTGTAGACAGCCCTTAACAACTATTCTTTCAGATAAAGTTGTTTTAGGATTTTCAATAATCTCAATTAATTTTTTAGTAGATTGTCTTCCAATCTCAATTGAATCTTGGACATAAGTAGTAATAATAGGTCTTAATAATCTAGATAGCTTAATACCATCGTATCCAACTATACTAATATCTTCAGGTATCTTTAATCCATGCTTTTCAATTTCAGTGATACCACCTAATAAAGAATAGTCATCTGGATAAATAATTACAGTAGGTCTATCAGGTAAAGCTAATAATTCTCTTGTTATAGCTCCACTAACCTGAGGAATATGATATCTACCTTGTTTAATATAATTTTCATTAACAGTGATACCATTTTCTTCACATGTCTTATAAAAGCTTGCGAAACGCTTTTGCGTAACGGCAGTATCATCACCCTTAATAAAAGCAATTTTCTTATGGCCCATCTTAACTAAGTATTCAACAATATCCTTCTCCCCTTGGATATTATCTGAAGCAACAGATGATTTACCATTAAAATCATAATCTATAGTAACTGTTGGAATTTCACTTTCAACAAGCTTAACAACCTCAGGATCTTTAAAATCAACTGAAGCGATTATTACACCATCAACATTTCTATATTTTGCATGATCATAAAATGTAAGTGGAGTCTTTTTTAAATGATGAGATATAAATGTAATATCATATCCTAATTTTTCTGCTTCGTTTTTAATAGCATTTAAAATTGATGAAAAATATTCATGCTCTAAGCCTGAAGATGTTTCATCAACAAACAACACTCCAATATTATAGCTTCTATTAGTTTTTAGAAGTCTTGCTGAAGCATTAGGAACATATCCCATTTCTTTAGCAACATTTCTAATGTATTCAGCTGTCTTTGGATTTAAATCTGAATTTCCATGTAATGCTTTACTAACTGAAGCTATAGATAATCCACACTTCTCTGCTACATCCTTAATCTTAACCATAATTTTTCCCAACCTTTTGATTTACTTAAACGTTATCGTATTTTTATTATAATTTATTATATTTTTAAATGCAAATGCTTTTTTTAAATAAAAAATAGTTGAAAAATCTAAAAAAATGTATTGATTTTATGAAAAAACTTGAATATAATATAGAAAATGGATTACTTAAACGTTTACGGAGAGTTAAATAGAGCGGAGGATTAAAAATGAAATTCGGACATTTCGATGACAAAAACTACGAATATGTAATTACAAACTATAATACACCTCTTCCTTGGATCAATTATTTTGGACAAGATGGCTTTTTCAGTTTAATGAGTAACACATGTGGTGGATACATGTTTTACAAGGATGCCAAGCTTAGAAGAATAACAAGATTTAGATATAATAATGTTCCAAGAGATTACGGTGGACGCTATTATTATATTAATGATGGCGGTACTATTTGGAATCCAGGATTCCTACCTGTTAAAACAAAACTAGATAGCTATAAATGTAGACATGGCTTAGGTTATACAGTATTTGAAAGTGAGAAAAATAATTTAAAATGCGAACTTTTATGCTTTGTTCCATTAAAGGATTTATGTGAAATAAATCAAATCACTTTGACTAATGAATCAAAAGAAACTAAAAAAATTACACTTCATGGTGTAATTGAATGGTGCTTATGGAATGCAGTAGACGATCAAACTAACTTCCAAAGAAACTGGAATATCGGTGAGGTTGAAATTGATGATACTACTATTTACCATAAAACAGAATATAGAGAAAGACGTGATCATTATGCTTTCTTCCATACAAATTTAAAGCATGATGGCTTCGATTCAGATTTAGATACATTCATTGGATTATATAATTCATGGGTTGACCCAGATGCAGTAAAAAATGCTAAATCATTCAATTCAAAAGCTTCTGGATGGTCTCCTATTGCTTCTCATATGTTTAATATTGAATTAAAACCAGGAGAATCAAAAACAATTATTTTCCAAACAGGTTATGTTGAAAACCCTGAAGATGAAAAATTTGAATCAATGCATGTAATTAATAAAAAGCGTGCATATGAATTACAACAAAAATACCAAACTAAAGAACAAGTTTTAAAAGCATTTGAAGAATTAAAGAACAAATGGGTACTTCTTCTTTCTACATTACATGTTGAATCAGATAACGAAAAGTTCGATAGAATGGTTAATATATGGAACCAATACCAATGTATGGTTACATTTAATATGTCAAGATCTGCTTCATATTATGAATCAGGTACTGGTCGTGGTATGGGATTTAGAGATAGCTGTCAAGACCTATTAGGCTTCTTACATCTAATTCCTGAAAAATCAAGAGAAAGAATAAAGGATATTGCCTCTATTCAATTTGAAGATGGTTCTACCTATCACCAATATCAGCCTCTTACAAAGCGCGGTAATGCTGATATTGGCGGTGGATTTAATGATGACCCACTTTGGTTAATTGCTGCTGTAAGCCAATATATCAAAGAAACTGGTGATTATACTATCTTAAATGATCCAACACCATTTAATAATAAAGAAGGCTCTGAAAGACCACTTATTGATCACTTAAGAGCTTCAATGAATTATATTATTACACATAAAGGACCTCATGGCTTACCATTAATTGGTAGAGCTGACTGGAATGATTGCTTAAATTTAAACTGCTTCTCAAAGACTCCAGGAGAATCATTCCAAACTGCTTCTAACTTTGAATCAGGAAAAGCTGAATCAGTATTTATCGCAGGTATGTTCGTTCTTTATGGAAAAGAATTTGCTACCATCCTTAAGAATATTGGTGAGGATAAAGAATCTGCCAATATTCTTAATGAAGTAAATAAAGTTGAAGAAGCTACAGTTAAATATGGTTGGGATGGCGAATGGTTCGTAAGAGCTTATGATGCATTCTCAAATAAGGTTGGTTCACATGAATGTGAAGATGGTCAAATCTTTGTTGAACCACAAGGCTTCTGTACTATGGCAAGAATCGGTGAAAAACAAGGCTTTGGTAAAAAGGCTTTAGATTCTGTTGAAAAGATTTTAACAAACGATTATGGTGTTGAAATCCTACATCCTTGCTATAAAGAATATCACATTGAATTAGGTGAAGTATCAAGCTACCCAATGGGATATAAGGAAAATGGTTCTGTCTTCTGTCATAACAATCCATGGATTGTTGTTGCTAATACAGTAATCGGAAATAACGAAAGAGCATTCGACGTTTATAGAAGAAACTGTCCTGCATATCTAGAAGAAGTTTCAGAAATTCATAAGACTGAACCATATATCTACTCTCAAACTATTGCTGGTAGAGATGCTCAAAATTATGGTGAAGCTAAAAACAGCTGGTTAACTGGTACTGCTTCTTGGACAATGTATGCTGCAAGCCAAGCAATCTTAGGTATTAAGCCTGATTATGCTGGTTTAATGATTGATCCACATCTTCCAAAAGAAATTAAGCATGCATCTGTAAGAAGAGTATTTAGAGGAGTAACTTATAATATCGAAATTAATAACAAAGCTACAGGCAAATATCAAATGCTTGTTGAAAATAAGACTATAAATGGAAATATTATTCCATATGAAAAATCTGACAAAGTGATTAACGTAACAGTTAATATATAATTTCTTCTCTTAATAAGGAAGAGGGGTAAAACTCAAAAAGTTTTACCCCTCTTCTTTTTTTAATTCATTTTTAATATTGTATCCTCATCTACATCATAAGCTTTCCAGGTAGCTTCGCCACCGACGCTTATATCATAAACAATTTTACCATCTAATAATCTTATACCTATAATTATTCCATATCTTAATTCATTTTTATAATGAAATGAAACAAATTCATTTAATTTAAATTTTGTTTCAATATTAATCTTGTTTTTCTTTTTGAATAGACCCATTTCGAGCCCCCCTGTCTGGCCAAAATATAGAAATAATAAATATAAAATAGAAAATTAAGCTTATAGATACTGATGCTAATCTTTGATATTGTTGTAATATTATTGTTCCAACAAAACCCAAAAGCAACAATATACCTAATATAGATGAATTTATTTTAGAAATAGTTCTGAAATTTCCTTTATTTAAATATTTAAATAAACCACCTAAGCCAGCAAGTATATAGAATAATGAAAAAATTGATTCTAACACTATAGTAAAAACAACGAGCATTGCTCCTTCTTCATACTTAATATTAGATATCATATCAATAAGTTGATAAAATCCTAAGGCAA
>JAEEGL015661468.1_pt1 | contig 11093 bp, 7 predicted proteins | sample 9134231 | NCBI WGS metagenome assembly JAEEGL01 (sample SAMN16246548, study PRJNA631951) | gut metagenome | biome: gut microbiome; feature: rumen; material: fiber-attached | host: Bos | place: Iran: Karaj | collected 2018-10
AATGACGGCCGAAGGCTGGAGCCCCGAAGCCGTCTATGTTAAAGCCGCTTACCTGAACGGCAAGCGGCTCACTAAGCCTGAAATCCGCTACGAAGACATCAAGGACGGCGCCTCCCTGCATTTCGTGATGAGCCGGCGGCCTGTCCGGAAAGCCTACAGACCATAATTTGGAGCGGGAACAGGGGCTCTCACTGATTGTTGACTCTCATGATGTAATACCAGAAGGTATCCTTGAACCTGTCCATCGACAGGCCGGTACCCAGGCGTTTCTTGAATTCCCGGTATCGGCTGAAGGTCTCCTGACTGACCGAGACTTCTTTCCAGTAGTTGTGCTGGATCTCTGACAGCATGCAGGCCGCTTCGGCAAAGGACTTTGGCAAGGATGGGAGCGCTTCGGTGCCATAGAACTCGTCAAGCAGCTGCCTGAAGTCGTCCGTCTTGCAATTCAGCAGGTACATGACGCCGAGATACTCGATGGCATTGTGATAGGCAGGCTGCTGCCGGATGACCCGTTTCAAGTCTTCTTCAATGCCATGCTCCAAGGCAATCTGGTCGTCGACAGTTAGCCAAAAAGGTATTTTTGGTTTACCTGCAAGAGGGCTCGTCCCTTCGCAGCTGGTCTCCTGCGACGGTAAAATGCTACAAAGGCGTCATCCGGATGCTCGACCGTTTCAACCCTTCTCTCCCGCTGGAGCGGATGGGATGCCGGACCTTGGAGGAAGTCTATCTGCACTTGTCCGGCCGCCATCTCGCCAACCGTTCGATCGCCTGGTATATGATCGCCTTGAAGTCGTTCCTGGCCTGGGCCGAGAAAAAAGGCTATCCCGTAGACGCGACTTTCCGCGATTTCAGCCCGCGGATCCGGACGGCGCCGAAAACGGTCGTTTTCCTGAATGGGGAAGAACTGATGGAACTGTACGGGCACGATCGGGAGGGATGGCCGGCGCGCTGGCACGTGGTCGCGGACTGGTTCCTGCTGGCCTGCTTTACGGGACTGAGGGTCTCCGACATCGCGTCGCTGCGCTGGTCCGACGTCCGGGAAGGGGCGCTGGTGGTCGTCACGCACAAGACGGCCGCGCCGGTCCGGATCGAGCTCAACCGCTTCAGCAGCAAGATTTTATCTTGCCTGCGGGAGAACGGGGACGAGGACGGATTCATCATGCCCCGGGTCGACCTGCGCAACATGAACAAGACGCTCAAGCAGATTTGCCGGGCGATGGGGTTCGATACTCCGATCACCGGCTACTGCTACCGCGAAGGAGGGAAAAGGGTCGAAACCGTGCGCCCGAAATGGCAGGAGATGTCCATGCACTGCGGGCGGAGGACCTTCATCTGCAATGCCCTGGCGCTCGGCATCAGCCCGACCGTCGTCATGCAGTGGACCGGACATCGCAACTACTCCTCCCTGAAGCCCTATATCGCCGTCAGTGATACGGAACGGGCACGGCAGATGGCAAAATTTGACGCCATGGGATGATCTCCTGCAACGGAAACCGCCTTCCCTGCATCTTTATCTTGTTGAGGTGTAATCTATGATTACATATCGAAAAAATGAGTAAGATGCTTTGACAATAATTATATTATTTGTAATTTTGCCAAGATTATATACGACTTTAAGCGAATTGCCAGATAACACTTAAACCATATACAACCATTTTACACCTAATTACAAATTATCTTTTATGGTAAAACGATTCGTTATTGTGATGCTTGCGGTCCTCACACTGGGACTGCAGGCGCTCGCCCAGAATGTCGTGACCGGTAAGGTCGTCGACGCCAAGGGCGAACCAGTGGCGGCAGCCGGTGTCCAGGTGAAAGGCACCAACGTCGGCGTGGTCACTGATTTGGACGGCAACTTCCGCATCAACGCGGGAAGCAATGCCAGCCTCGTTTTCTCCTCCATCGGCTACAAGACACAGGAGGTCCCTGTGGGCAGCCGGACTAATCTCAACGTCGTCCTGGAGGATGACTCTCTGCTCCTCGACGATGTCGTGGTCGTAGCTTATGGTACGGCCCGCAAGCGTGACCTCACCGGTTCCGTGGGTACCGTCGACAACAAGACCCTGGTCGCCCAGGCACAGGGATCCGTCACCCGCGCCCTCGAAGGCACGGTGGCCGGTCTCCAGACTTCCGCCATCGACGGACAGCCCGGCTTGGATATGGGTATCCGTATCCGCGGTATCGGAACGGCCAGCGCCAACAACTCCAACGCCCTGATCATCATCGACGGCGCTCCGGCTCAGGACGGCACCAACGTGCTCTCCTCCCTGAACAACAATGATATCGAGAGCATCACGGTCCTGAAGGATGCGGCTTCCACCGCCCTGTACGGTTCCCGCGGCGCGAACGGTGTCATCCTCGTCACCACGAAGAGCGGTAAGGCTGGCAAGACCAAGGTGTCCCTGCAAGCCCGTTGGGGTATTAACGCCATGGGCGGCAACAGCACTTTCACGAAGATCGGTGACGGTGGCTCCAGTGAGATTTATGAGACCTATTGGGAGGCCATTTACAACGACCTGTACTACGGCTTCGGCCAGGATAAGTCGATGAAGGGCAACGCCAATGCCGCTGCGCAGTACGCTTCCGCCCACCTGTTCGACTACTCCGGTACCCTTGACAAGTACAACGATCCCATCTACAAGCGCAATGGTCTGGGCAACCGCCTGGCCTACCGCATTCCCAGTGCACAGTTCATCACTACCGGCGACGTGGGTACGACGACCCAGTCCGCGACCCTCGCGGGCGCTTACCTGGTCAACCCCGACGGCAAGATGAACCCGGCCGCGGAGCTTCTCTGGTCCGGTCAGACCGCTGAGGAACTGATCACTAACCGCTTCCGCCAGGAGTACACCGTCTCGGCCTCCGGCGCTTCCGAGAAGATGGACTACCACGTCTCCCTCGGTTACCTCTCCGATCCTTCCTACATTGCTTCGTCCAGCTTCGACCGTTACACGGCCCGCGCCAACGTCAACGCGAAGATCACGGACTGGCTGAAGTCCGGTGCCAAGTTCTCCTACACGCACCGTAAGACCAACTCCCAGCCTACCCGTTGGGGACGTAACCCGGGTTATGTCACGCAGAACGCCTTCACCTGGGTCGACACGGGCACTGCGCTCGACCAGATGTACGTCCGTGACATGAACGGCGACATCGTCCTCAACGCCGACGGCGAGAAGGTCATCAACTGTAACTGGGGCCGCAAATACCCGAACCTGGGCAACACCTGGTCGCCCCTCGGGTTCACGTCCACCCAGTGGAGCTACAACCTGCCGCTGTTCTATACGCAGGCTCACGATACGATGCTCTACGACGACCTGACCGCCAATGGCTATCTCCGCGCCTCCTTCCTGAAGTACTTCACCGCGGAGATCAACCTCACCTATGACAAGACCTTCACGACCCGGACCCGTTTCTGGAACACCGAGAGTGCCCACTCCATGAACAGCCTTCCTGATGCCTACGGTTCCGCCATCTGGAAGAGGAAGCAGGACTACTCCACGCTGACCACCCAGCAGCTGTTGAACTACTCGCAGGAATTCGGCAAGCACCATGTGGACGCCCTCCTGGGTCACGAGTTCTACCAGTATGACTACGAGTTCATCAACTACGGTTCGTCCCACTCCCTGATCGACGACTTCGAGGGCTATGTCAACTTCCTGGGTACCGCCACGTACGGCACGTTCGGCGGCACCACGGGCGGCGGCCTCGAACTGTTCCGGATGGAGTCCTACTTCTCCCGGGCCAACTACATCTATGATGACAAGTACTATCTGTCCGCCTCCCTCCGTCGCGATGGATCCTCCAAGTTCAAACTCCCCGAGAACCGCTGGGGTACGTTCTGGAGCGTGGGTGCCGGCTGGCGTATCAGCGCCGAGCCCTGGATGGAAGGCACCAAGGGCTGGTTGGATAACCTGAAAGTCCGCGCCAGCTACGGTGTCATCGGTAACCAGAACGGCATCAGCTACCACTCCGGTTACCAGACCTGGAATTATGGTGTGGGTTCCTGGGATGGATCCGGCAACGCGACCTACCCGAAGACCACCACGCTCTCCAAGGCTGCCTGGGCGAACGACGCCCTTACCTGGGAGAACGTGAACACCACCGACGCCGGCATCGAGTTCACCCTCTTTGGCGGCAAGATCGCCGGTAACTTCGACTGGTTCCAGAAGCACACCAAGAATGCCCACTGGGATGCTCCGGTCTCCTTCCTCGCCGCAGGCCAGGCCACCCTCAAGCAGAACACGGCCGGTATCCTCAGCCGTGGTATCGAGTTCGAGATCAACTGGCAGCCGGTTAAGACCAGCGACTGGGACATCATCTTCTCGCTCAACGGCACGCACTACAACAACACGCTGACCAGCATCCCTGGCGGTAAGGACTACACCTCCGGTGCCGATGCATGGAGCATGAACGGTGTCGGTGCCATCACCGCCACGGAGTATCTCCGCGGCGTCGGCAAGCCTTACTACAACATGTACCTGTACAAGTACGGCGGCGTCGCCGGTAACCCCGACAAGACTTACTACGGCAACGACGGGAAACAGTATACCGGTTTCTCGAAGGGTGATCCCTATGCCGGTAACGCCCTGTTCTGGCACCGCGTGACCAAGACCGACCTCGAGAAGGGCCGCTTCACCGGACATGAGGTGGGCGACGATATCCTCACGACGGACAGCGGTCTCATCAGTGGTGACGACCGTTATGAGGTGGGCGATGCGCTGCCTGAACTCTACGGCGGCTTCTCGACCAACATCCGCTTCAAGAACTTCGACTTGAGCGTCCTGCTCGGCTACCAGATCGGCGGTAAGTTCCTCTCCGTCGACTACGCTTCCGCTGAAGCTGGTAAGTACATGACCGCCGTCAACATGAATGACAACGGCTGCGCCGCCATGACGCGCGAGCTCATGGGCAACACCTGGAGCGAGACCAATACCAGCGCCAAGTTCCCGATGCTCCGTTACACGGGCAATGCGGCTTCCGCCGGTGCCAACCTCGGCAGCTGGAACTACACCGACCTTGCGCTCTTCGATGCGAGCTATCTCAGCGTCAAGAACATCACGCTCGGCTACACCTTCCCGACCAAGCTCCTGAAGAAGGCCAAAATCAGCGGCCTGCGCATGTACGCCTCCGCAGACAACTCGATCCTCCTCTACAGTCACTCCGGTATCGATCCCCGCTGGTGTATGACCGGCGGTATGGAAGTGGGTGCCTACTCCTATCCTTACCTGGCTGTCTACACCTTCGGTATCAATCTTGATTTCTGATGACATTTCAAATGAATATGATTATGAAAAAAGCTATCATACTGACCCTCAGTGCTATCTTGGGTGTGTTTGCTGCGTCTTCCTGCGGTAAGATGCTGGATGTCGCCCCGCCCAACAACATCACTGACGAGCAGATTTCCGATCTGATGGTCAACGGCAGTGCGGAGACGCAGGCGAAGATCCTCGCCCAGATCGCTACCGGTATTCAGCAGTATTTCAACGTCTGGGCCATTCCCAACGTCGGAACGGGCGCCCTGGCGCCGTCGACCTATTGCATGCAGGGCATCGAATGGATGCGCGGCCTGCAGGGTAACGATATTGCCATCGGCCGTGACGCCAACACCAACGGCCTCTGCGGCAAAGCATTCTACGAGGGGACCTTCAACTTCCGCCTCTCCAACGAGAGCACCAACAAGGCCCACTGGTATGTGAACGGCCATATCATCAACAAGGCCAACTTCATCCTCTCCTACATGACGAAGGAGATGGCGGCCCAGAAGGCCACCTATGCCAACGCTCGTGCCGCGGCCCTGATGGTCCGTGGCTATGGCTACATGTGCCTGATGGAGGAATACACCCCGGCTTACGGCAAGATCGCCGACGTGAACGCCGAGAAATCGGGTCTCCCGATTTACGAGGAGTATTCTCCCGGCCAGACCCCTGTGGCCCCTTCCACCGCGAAGCAGACCTGGGACTTCATCAAGGCTGACCTCAAGGAGGCCGTCGAACTCACGAAGGCCTATGGCATCACGACCGGCTGGTCCAACCTCGAGGACCTCGACTGGGGTCTCGCGAACTTCCTCTATGCCCGTGCCTGCCTGCTCAGCGAGGACTGGTCCGAGTGCATCGCCGCCTGCAACAACATCGTCAACAGCAAGAAGTACTCCTTCATCAAGGAGGAGAACTGGGGCGGTCACAACACCGGCGCGAGCTGGTCTGCCGCCGACGTGGAGGTCCTTCCTGAGACCAACGCCTTCACGGCGCTGATCGTCAACCCCGAGTGTATCCTCGGCTTCAACGTCAAGTCCTCCTACAACCCCCACAGCGAGTCCGCCATCGCGGCCCACCACACCCGTCTGGCGAACCCGTTCGGCACCTACGCCGCTTCCACCTGTGCCCGTATCGACGACCGTCTGTATGACAAGATCTCCGCGGACGACTTCCGCAAGGATGGCTGGTATCCCGCTGAGATCGTCAACTTCAAGTATCTGGACCAGACCCCGGCTACCGTCGCGTCCTACTGCGCGATGAAGTTCGGTGCGACCTACGGTCTGAGCGAGTCGGACGGCAAGACCCACACGACCAAGGATGCGGCCGTCGGTATCAACGACTTCTGCAAGTTCCGTTATTCCGAGGTCGTCCTGATGCTGGCCGAGGCCTACGCCCGCAACGGAAACGACGGCCAGGCGAAGGCGACGCTCAACACCCTCCTCGCCGCCCGTACCCGCACTGGTGCGACCACGCTGACCTGCGACAACTATCCGTCCATGAACGGGCTCTCCGCCCTGCAGATGGTCCAGCTCCAGTATCGTATCGAGATGTGGGGCGAGAACGGCCGTGAGTACTACAACAACAAGCGCTGGGGAATCAACGTGGACCGTTCCGGATCCTCCGTACACGTCCAGAGATCCTATACGCTCGATGCTAACACGATGGTATGCGATATCATCGAGGAAGAGACACAGAACAATCCTAACTGGTAATCTATTAAGAATATGAATAAGATTTTTTCTTTCATCATCCTTTCTCTCGCAGCCATGCTGGCTTTTTCTGCCTGCGTGCAGGAAAAGATTGAAGTACCGAGCACGGGCGTAACGATCAGCCCGGCTACGCTGACCATGCTGGATGGAGACTGGAAGGAACTCACCGCTACCATCACCCCCGGTGATGTGAGCAGCAGCTTCCTGGTCTGGGCATCCTCCGACACGAAGGTTGTCGTCGTCGACCAGTGGGGACGCGTTTCCGCCATGTGGCCCGGCAAGGCCACGATTACGGCGACCAACGGAGCCTATTCCGGCAAGTGCGAGATCACTGTCGAGCCTGTCAAGGAAACGGGTATCACCCTCGAAAAGACCACGATGAAAATGATCGAGGAGGACACCGGGAGCCTGGAGTATCTCCTGACCCCCAGGAATGCCACCTATCAGGACTCCGTGAAATGGACGAGCTCCAACCCGGAGGTCGCGAAGGTTAAAAAGGATACGGGCGAAATCGAAGCCATGGGCATCGGTACCGCCGTCATCACGGCTACCACCTACTACGGAAAGACCGCCACTTGCACCGTGACCGTCGAGGCCAACATCCCGACCGAGCCTGAGACCAGCGAATACTGGAGGCCCGACAAGGCCGGCTACCGTGCCGTCCTGGGCGGTGACGTGGACGTCACCTCCGACTTCCTCACGTACTATGCGTCTGAGGGCGTCATCAAGTGGGGTGAGAACACCACCGGCAAGCCCCGTACCGCGACCATCGTTACCGGCAGTTCTACGGTTACCATCACGCAGTTCGATCCCAAGGACTTCGCTGGTAACTGGAAGATCAAGGCCCAGATCTTTGCTCCCAACAAGAATCTGGGTGTGACGGCCGGTACCAACAAGGAGATCCCTCTGACCATCGCTCCTCTGGATGAGAAGAAGGCGACCACCGCGGTCGACGGTAGCGAGACGATCACCAACAACCTCGCCATCAGCGGCCTGATCAACAGCTACGTCGCCGAGGCTGCCGTCGTGATCAACTACGCCAAGAAGTCCTACCGCTTCGGTATCTTCTTCAACGGCAAGAAGGCCCAGGCCGTCGAAACCGGCAAGCCTGGATTCAACTACGTTGCACTCCTTCCTGAGCTGGGTAACGGCTGGGGTACCTACAACTTCGTTCCTGTGCCCTTCAACGGGGAGCAGAACCAGGGCTGGCTGTGGTTCGTCGCTGACGACCTGAATACGATGCACTACGGTGAGGCCGACTGGTACAAGATGCCCATGATCAGCGGTGAAGAGACTGTTGAAAGGGATATCCTTGGCCTCTCGTTCGTCGCCTGTAAGGGTTCCACGCCGACGAAGGATGATTATGCTTCCGTTAACGGTTCCAGTGGATACGATGTGATCTACCAGTGCAACCCGAACAAGCCCGCTAAGGATCCGTTCGTCTTGAAGAGACAATAATCCCTGGCACTTATGATAAAAAAGACCGGCCCGCGTGGCCGGTCTTTTTTTATTGCTCCAAACCGAGTACCTTTGTAGAAACGAGCGTATCTGGCATGAAACATCTCCTGCTTTACGGCATAGTACCCGCCCTGTTCTTCCTGGCCGCCTGTTCCGGCACTTCGCCCGGGGAACCGGACTGGGAGGATATCATCTCCTCCTATGTCGATGACGGACACACGGCCGACTACGGCAAACTCACCCGGCTTAACCTGGCCCTGGCCGAGACCGGACAACTGGCTGATAAGGCTTTCCATTACACCCAGGCAGGGTCCGACGGCATCTTCATCCCCTGGGAACAGACGGTGGAAACCGGAGAATTGCTGAGCGACATCTATTGGTCGATGGGGCACGTCGCTTATGCGCAACGGATGGCGATGGAGACCACCGTACTGGATGACGACGACTATAATCCTGACATGATGAAGCGCCTGATCGAGACCAACCTCGTCTTCGGCGCCTACGACGTGGCAAGGAAATACATAGCCATCCTTGAGAAAGACAAATCCTTCCGCAAGGCTGCTGCTTCTTACCGGCGGTTCCTCGACGATGACGAAGCCATCGAAGCCGATCCGGTATTGGGACCCAAGCGGAAATGCATCCCGGACAAGGATTTCATCTCGCTGGTGCGTGGCATCGACGAAGATCTCAAAGATATCATTCGGGCCAACCCGTCACATCACAATACCATCGAGTATCTCGGCATCATCTACCTGCTGGACTGCGAGATGGACAAATTCAAGGAAGTGCTGGACGAGTTCTATGGTACGGAGGCCCTGCCGGTACTGCCGGTCTCATTCTCGGAAGCGGCCTGCATGCTCTCCGAGATCGACCGGGGGTACTGGAGACAAGTCGGCGTCAGCCAGGACCTTTACAACCGCTACCGCGAATTCACGAAGCGGCTGGGCACCGGCCTCCCGATGGACAAGTTCAAAGATACCTTTTGGTACTATATCATGAGAGTCAACAGCCAATGAGACGATTCCTTCCTTTCCTTGCGACCGCCTTCGTGGCTTTGGGATGCGCCCCGAACGTCCGGATCTCATCGGAGACCGACGCCCTGCCGGACATCTTCCCCGACTATGCGGGCGTGACGGTGCCGGTCAACATCGCGCCGCTCAATTTCCGCTACCAGGGCACGGAAACCACGGCGCTGATACTTGGTGCGGGCGAAACACAATGCACCCTCAAGGGGCCCGTCTTCGACATACCGATTGAGAAATGGCAGGCGCTCACGGCCGCGGGTGACATCCCGGCCCGCGTCTGCGTCAAGGAGCAGAGCGGATGGAAAGCCTTCCGGCCGTTTACCATCCACGTCAGTCCCGACCCCATCGACCCGTATGTCGCATACCGTCTGATCGAACCCGGCTATGAGACCTGGAACCGGCTGGGCATCTACCAGCGCTGCCTGGAGGACTTCACCCAGACGCCCGTCATGACCAATGAGGATACGGACCGCAACTGCATGAACTGCCACTCGTTCTGCAACCGAGACCCGGGCAGGATGATGTTCCACATGCGCGCCCGCAACGGCGGTACCTTTACCTGGAACGAAGGCAAGATTGAAAAGCTCAACACCAAGACCCCGCAGACCCTCTCCGCCCTGGTCTATCCCCGCTGGCACCCCTCCGGAAAGTATATCGGCTTCTCCGTCAACGACATAGCCCAGTTCTTCCACTCGACCAACCCCAACCGCATCGAAGTCTATGACTCCGTCTCGGACGTGGTAGTCTATGACGTGGAGAACCATCAGATAGCCACCTCTCCCCTGCTGACGGACACAACCCGGCTGGAGACGATGCCCGCCTGGTCGCCGGACGGCAGGACGCTCTATTTCTGCTCCTCCGCCCAGCCCAAGGTCCCGGAAGGCTACAGGGACATACGCTACAGCATACGCTCGATCGCCTTCGACCCGGAGGCTTTCAGCTTCGGGGACAAACTCGATACGGTCTATGACGCGATGACGAGTGGCAAGGACGCCACCTTCCCCCGCGTCTCCCCCGACGGTCGCTTCCTGCTGTTCGCAGAGACCGCCTACGGCTGTTTCGCCATCTGGCACAAGGACGCCGACCTGCGCATGATCGACCTGCAGGACGGCAGTTTCCACCCACTGGACGAAATCAACGGCCCCGACGCGGACAGTTACCACTGCTGGAGTAGCAACGGCCGCTGGATCATCTGGGCCAGCCGGCGCCTGGACGGGCTCTACAGCCGCCTCTTCATCGTGCACATCGCCGAAGACGGCACGGCCTCCAAACCCTTCCTGCTTCCGCAGAAGGATCCGGGCCTCAACGAGCTGCTGCTCAAGTCCTTCAACGTCCCCGAATTCATCACGGGTCCGGTCACTTTCGACCCGGCGGAGATGGCCCGCATCGCCAGGACCGACCCCGGCATCAACGTGAGTTTCAAAGAATAAAATATGACCAAAGCATTCGCAATCGCCGCCGCGCTCCTGATGGGCGCCTGCATCGGCCTCCAGGCCAACCCCGTCCACAAAGTCAAGACCGCCCAGGGCACCACGATCGGCGTGGAAGCCTGTGCGGACGGCATCTACCGCATCCACGTTTCTCCGCGCAAGGACTTCTCCGAGTCCCTGATGGAGCGTTACGGCCTGATCAAGACCGACTGGACC
>JAEEGL015955055.1_pt1 | contig 11093 bp, 7 predicted proteins | sample 9134231 | NCBI WGS metagenome assembly JAEEGL01 (sample SAMN16246548, study PRJNA631951) | gut metagenome | biome: gut microbiome; feature: rumen; material: fiber-attached | host: Bos | place: Iran: Karaj | collected 2018-10
AGAGACAGGATCTTCTTCATTTCAGGTTCCTCCTTAAATTGTTAGGTTAACAAATTAACCTTTATTGCTTACATTTTAATTTGCCTTTTGGCGTTTGTCAATCTCTTTTATCTACAATATATATCCTTTTTTTCGGGAGGCTGTTTTCATCGCGAAAACAGCGGCGTTTAAACCGGAAAAGGAATATGTAAGGTTAACAAAATAGTTAACGGATAAATCGGAAACGGACTTTCGTCGGTTCGGGCGAAAAAGCATACAAAAAAGGGCTGCCTTCACGGCAGCCCTTCGGGTACTTTTTACAGGGGTTTTACCTGGCGAAAATTTCATCCAGGGCATCCTGCACGGTCTGGCGGTAGGTCTCCTGGAACTGGGCGGGCGTGAAGTCCCCGTTCAGGAACTCAACGAGAGGCAGATCCTCCATGACCACGTTCACGAAATCGACCATCTGCTTTTCGCCCATTTTCTTCATGATTTCAAAGTTCCAGTCCTGCAGGTCCAGCTTGTCGCTGGTGGTGGTGTACCACCACTCCAGCTCATCGGGATTATCCCGGAGACTGACATCGTCATGGTACCAGTTTTCATAGGCGCGGAACACATCGTAAACCAGTTTGGGATCTTCCACACCGGCGGGGATGATCCAGTAGGAACCCGCGGCGATCTTGGTGGAGTTGGTTTCCGCATTGCCGCTGGGGCCGACGGGGTAGTCCACAAAGACCATGTCGAAGTCCAGGGTGCTTTCCGCTTTTCCGTCCCAGTTATAGTCGTCATAGTTGGCCATGATCCAGGCGGCGGTGGTGGTGAAGGCAACCTTCTTGTCCCGGTAAAGCCAGCGGCAGACGTCCCAGCCGTTTTCCGCGGGGAGGGGATAGGCGGATTTATCGGTGACCCACAGATCCTGCAGGAACTTCAGGGTTTCGCCGATCTGGTTGGAGGAAAGGCCTTCGGTGGGGGTGGCGGCAATGTTTCCGCCGTTGGACATGTACCAGTAGGGAAGAATGTCGCCGATCCAGGCGCCGTAGCCGTAGACATCGGTCACGTCATCCCCGTCGGTATCCCGGGTCAGCACCCGGCAGTATTCGCGGAACTTGTCCCAGGTCCATTCGCCGCGGGCGGCCAGGTCCCGGGGATCCTCCAGGTTCGCTTCCTGGATCATCTGCAGGTTGAAGGCCAGGGGCAGCGTGGCGGCAACCTGGTCCTCAGCGCCGTTGACGGTCAGCAGGGAAACCGCGCCGTTTTCCAGGTCCACATAATTCAGGACGGTATCCCCGTGGGAGAACAGCGGATCATCCGCGTCCAGCACGGTGCGCAGGTCGGTGGCCAGGCCGTTCATCACGGCGGGGACACCCCAGCCAAGTTCCACCATGTACAGGTCGCAGTCCGGCGCACCGGCCAGGATGGAGTTGTTGATGGAATCCTGTACGCCCGCGTAGGTCATGTTTACGAATTCGAAGGTGACGTTGTATTTTTCCTCGATTTCCTTGACCAGGTCAAAGCGCATGAGGTCGGTATCCTTGCCGGTGGCGGCGGGGTTGTCTTCCCAGGAAGCGTCGTCGGAATCATAGTACAGATCCCACCACAGGCCGATGGTCAGGTGGCGGGGCTCGTCAGCCAGCGCCACGGCGGAGACCAGGGACAGCACCATGGCCAGCGCCAGCATTACGGAAAGAAACCGTTTCATATCATTTTCCTCCTTGATGTTGTTGGGAATTCATTACTGTACCGGGGTACCCACAGCCACGCTGTACACATGCCAGGCGGAAGCGGCTTCACACTGGAGTATGGTGCCCCAGGTGCTCTTGTCCTCGCCGCAGGCTGCCGCGATCTGCTCATAGGTGATCTGGGCGATGCTGCCGTCAGCCACATCGGCGCCGTCGTTGCCCACGCGCATCCAGCCGGCGGCGGCTCCGGGCATGACGATCCACATGCTGCCGTCTTCGGATTCATAGGACACGGTGACAACGGAACCGGGAACCAGCGCGTTCAGGAACGCTTCGGTCATTTCCACACCGTCCTGGGCCCAGGCAGCGGCGCTCTTGTCAAAGCCTTCCAGCGGAACCAGGCCGGTGAGGGCCTTCAGCTCTTTGGCGGTGCCCACGCGCAGGGAATACACTTCCCAGGCGGAGGAGCCTTCGCACTGGAGCATGGCACCCCAGGTGCTCTTGTCCTCGCCGCAGAGGGCAGCGATCTGCTCGTAGGTGACATAGCACTTATCCCCGATGATGGCGGCGGCGCCGTCGTTGCCCACGCGCATCCAGCCGGCGGCTGCCCAGGGCATGACGATCCACAGCTTGCCGTCCTCGCTCTTGAACTGCGCTTCGATGACAGTGCCGGGAACCAGGGCATCCAGGAATTCCTGGGGCATTTCAAAGCCGTTCTGGGCCCAGGCATCGCCGGAGCAGGCAAAGCCGGGGAATTCCACGGCGCCGGACAGGACAACCTGGTTGACGCGCCTGCCAACGCGCAGGGCGTAAACTTCCCAGGCAGAGGAGCTTTCACACTGGAGCATGGCGCCCCAGGTGTCCTTGTCCTCACCGCAGAGGGCAGCGATCTGCTCATAGGTGATCTGCGCGATGTTCCGGCTGTTGTTGACGGCCGCACCGCCCTCGTTGCCCACGCGCATCCAGCCCGCGGCAGCCCAGGGCATGACGATCCACATAGCGCCGTCCTCGCTCTTATATTCCACCTCGATGACGGAACCGGGAACCAGGGCATCCAGGAATTCCTGGGGCATCTCAAAGCCGTTCTGGGCCCAGGCATCGCCGGAGCAGGCAAAACCGGGGAATTCCACGGGATCCGCCAGGGCGCTCAGGTTGCTCAGGTCCTTTTTCGCGCCGGCTTCCGCATAGATGGCGGAAAGATCCAGGGGCAGGGCGTTTCCTTCCGCATCCAGGAAGCTGATGTTATCCAGGTAGAAGGCCAGGGGTGTGCCCTTGGCGGTCTGGAGGTTATCGGTTTCACGGCTGATGGTCAGGGTGTTGCCCTGGCCGGGGACGAATACTTCGTCTTCCGCCAGCCTGGTCACAACCGTATAGGGATTCTTTTTCGCCAGGTATACGGACCAGTCGTGCTTCGCCTCGGCGTTGTCCGCGCCGGTGGTGGTATAGACGACGCCGGAGATGGCGTAGAATTTGCCGTCCTCAGCGGTGTCGACAGCATAATCAATGCTGACGGCGCGCACATCGGCCAGCTTATCGCCCAGCAGCCCATCCAGGTTCAGGGCAATGTAGGGCACCTTGCCCTGGGGGACAACCTTCAGGGCTTTGGAGCCGTTGAAGTCTTCGACTGAGAGAACGGACGCGTCCGCGTTGCCCTTGGCCGTGGAAAGGCCCAGGAAACCGAAGGCGCCGTCTTCGAAGTCGATTACGGCGGGAGCGGCGTTTTCAGCCGTTGCCGCGGGGTACATGCCAATCGCCAGCAGGGCGACCAGCAGCCAGGAAATGACCTTTTTCATGAGAGTTCCTCCTTTTATTTTTTATGCTCTGTCACGGAGCAAGGTCACCGAAGGGAAAGGGTCAGCCCACAATGCCGGAGCGCTCCACGCCCTCAATGAAGCGGCGCTGCAGCAGCAGGTAAATCAGCACCACGGGCAACAGCACCAGCACGACGCCGGCATTGAAATACAGCTGCTGCTCCCGGATGGTGAGGATTTTTTCGGCATTGGCGATGACGTTGATCAGCGAGTCCAGCTTCCGGGTCACGAGGATGCTGTCCGGAATATTGAAGGTGTTGGAAAAGAACGAATCGTTATACTGCCAGACGATGGAGAACACAGCCACGGTGATGATGGCGGGGGCGGCGTTGGGGAGCATGATCCGGAAATAGGTGCGCCAGGCGCCGGCGCCGTCCACCAGGGCGGCTTCCTCGATCTCCCGGGGCAGGCCCCGGAAAAACTGGTTGAAAATATAGATATACAGGCCGGAACGGAGACCGCAGCCGAAGACGGTGAGGATGACAGTGGGCCAGGGGGTCTTGAGCAGGTTCACGGTGTGGTCCCCGATACCGAAATAACGGAAGGTGATGTACAGCGGGAACTGAATGGTATTCATGGGCACCACGATCATGACCACCACAAAGGCAAAGAGCAGCTTTTTCAGCGGGAACTTATACCGGGCAAAGCCGTATCCCACCATGGAGCAGGTAAGCAGCTGCAGGAGGGTGACCGCGACCACGTACAGCAGGGTGCTGGCCAGCACCGGCACGTAATCCAGGTATTTCACGGCCATGGTGTAGCGCTCCAGGGTGGGGCTGATGGGGATGGTGAACACCATGGGATTGATGGAATCCTGCCTGGAGAAGAAGGACTGGGCGATGATGCCGATGACCGGCGCCAGGATGACATAGCTGATGCCGACGATGATCACGAAGCGGAAGAAGCCCAGCAGGCCGTTTTTGAGCCGGCCCAGCAGGCGGCTTTTCCGGTCATCGTAAGCGGGGGAGGACCGGAAAGACGCCAGTTCCCCGGACCATTGGGTGATTTTCTGCATGGTGTCCTCCTCAGTTGTAATAGAATGCGCGCTTGTTCAGCAGGTAAACGATCAGCCCCAGGATCAGGCAGGTGACCAGGGTGGAGACCAGGGAGAATGCGGAGGAAAGACCGTAGTTGTAATTCCGGTAGGTATCGCCGGCCAGGGTGACGACCTGGCTGGCGGTGAAGCGGTCCACCAGGGTATAGATGGTGTTGGTGATGATATGGGGCATGACCATGGGGATGGTCACCTTCCACAGGGTTTCATAGCCGGTGGCGCCCTCGATCTTCGCCACTTCATACAGGGAAGAGGGGATGGACTGCAGGGCGGCGATGAACAGGATGATCTGGACGCCGGAGCCCTGGATGATTGAAGCGATGCGGTTCACCGCGCCGGTGATGTATTCCAGGACTGACGGCGGGAGAGCCAGGTCGCCGAAGAGCTGAATGTAGTAATCCACCGATATGGCGCCGGAGACAGCCATTTCCGCCGAGGAGGAGGAGACGCCCGCCGTCATGAGTTCCGCCGCGCGGGTGATGGCAGCGCCCACGGCATCCGCTCCCAGGATGACCGGCAGGAAGAAGATGGCACGGACCAGGGCGCGCCCCCTGAAGCGGCGGTTGAGCAGCAGGGCCACAAACAGGCTGAAGAAGATGATCATGGGCAGGTCAATCAGCATGTCGATGACCGAGGAGGTGAGCACCTGGTTGAAGGAGGCGTGGGCGGTGAAAGCCTCAATGAAATTGGCGAAGCCCACGAAGGTTTCCACCTTCAGGCCGGTGGCCGCGTCAATGCTGATGGTCCGGAGGCTGAACCTGCCCAGCTGGATCAGGCAGCCCAGGTAGAAAACCAGGAAACCGATGAGCCAGGGAAGGATAAAGCCGAGGCCCCGGAGCGCGTTGCGCTGTTCAAAGGAGATCCGGAAACGCCGTTTTTTGCGCAGGGCTGTCACTGTTTCTCACCTCCGGTAACCAGGTAATTCATGGGTTCAACGGTATACCCGCCGGCGGCCGCGGCGGCGGAACCGGTGTTGACATAGATGGTGACGCCGTTGGAGTAGACTGTTCTGCTCAGGGTGTCGGACAGGCGGTCAAAGGAAACCATGGCGGCGCCGCTGACATGGCGCAGGGCACCGTTGACGAAGCGGTAGGCCTCCGCTGCCTTTTCCTTCCAGACGGAGAAGGTGGTGGAGTACAGGCGGTTCAGCCCGGTGTATTTCATGTCCGCCGCGTCCCGGGCGGTAAAGGTGAAATGCACGGAAGCTCCGTATTCGACGAGGCGCAGCAGGTCCAGCCGGCTGTCCGCGCTCTGGGCCATGTTCAGGGCGGTTCCGGCATAGCCTGCGGAACCGTGGACGATGAGCTGCCAGAGGGGGATCTCCTCATCCAGGATCGGATAAGCCGTGCAGGACATGGGCGCGTTCAGGACATGGCGGACATAGGGGAGACAGTAGTCGTTGCCGCCGGTGACCAGGAGCCCGCGGCCGGCGGACAGGGTTTCAAAGGCGCTGCGGACGAGATCCAGGTCCGCCTCCCGGGAGATGACGCCGGTACGGCGCTTGTCCGCGTGCACCTCCAGACCCAGATCCCGCAGGCCCAGGTTCGGCAGGTCTAGCCGGTTTACGGCATTGGCCAGGCGGCGGGCATAGCGCGGCAGGAAACGGGGGGACAGCAGCTTGTAACCCAGCTCGGCATAGCCGAGGGTGCCGGTGCGGCGGAGGGAGACCGGGCCGATGAGGCCCAGGTCCACCACATAGCCTTCGGCATAGTAGCGGCTGGCTTCCTCACTGGGGACAAAGCCGCGGGCAATATCGGAAACAAACTGGAGGGCGGCGTCCGGATAAAGGGCCCCGCCGTTTTTCTCCAGGGCGGCACTGAGGCTGCGGAGCCCCTTTTCGCCGCCCAGGGAGCCGAGAACGCTGACCCGGTTGACAGGATCGTGATAGTAGCCGCCGTTCATCCAGCCCTGGAAGTTCATCTGCTGGTTGGCGATGCCCTCCGACGCCAGCTCCGCCGAGATTTCCTCCGCCTGGGCGAAGGTGGTCATGGGCAGGACGCGCAGGTACTGGATGCCCAGCCAGTGGGCGGTTTCCTTGATTCCGCCGATCACATCGAAGTAAAAGGGAATGTCCCCGGTTTCCGGGAAGGCGGATTCCCGGAGCTTTCCTTCGGCAATCATCCGCTCCCGGCAGGCAGCGGCCAGGCCGTTATAGCCCGCACGGTCCGCGCCCAGGAGGGTATAGCGCACGGCGCAGTCCACGGGATACAGGTCCTTCTCGGCCACAATGACGTCTTCCCCGGCGACGGACAGGATGTCCGTCCGGCGGAGGTTGAAGGTGAAGTAAGCAAAATTGAAGCTGTTATTGCGCCCGGCGGTGTCCGCAGTGACGGAAGCCAGGGAGGCACCGCGTTCACAGGAGGCCAGGACGCTGCTCTGCTCCCGGCAGATGCCGAAGAGGGCCAGCCGGACGGTGCGGGCGTTCTGGGTGGCGGTGAGATCGCTGTCCGCCAGGTCCAGGTCATAGATGTTTTTGCTGTACTGGGCGGAGCCGGTTTTCCCGTTGTTGAAGCGCAGGAGGGCGCCGCTGCCCTCCGGCAGCACCAGGGTTCCGGTTTCATCGCTTCCGGCGGCGCCGAAGAAGGGCAGCAGCTGGATGGCACGGATTTTTCCGCTGCCGGATTCAGCCAGCCCCTCATAGGGCAGGGTGACCTGCACGCCGTCGGCGGTCAGGCGCCAGTCCAGGGTGACGGTGAAGGAAAGGGCGTCCTCAGTTTCCTCTCCGGCGGCATCCTCCGGCCGGAGGGCCTGCATCTGCTCATAGTCCTCCAGGGTGAAGCCCGCGCCGCGGGCGTCCTGGTCGATCTGCTGGCGGTTGCGGGCGGTGACGCCCTGGGTTTTCAGGCTGTACAGCCCGGTATCCTCATGAAACTCATAGGATTTAGCCGCCTGCTTCCTGCCGGCGGAAGCAAGGACTTCGTACCATTCCGGCGTCAGGAGGTCCGGCACCAGGAAGAGCTTTTCGCCGGAGAGGTTATAGATCACGCGCACGCCGTCAGGCAGGGAACAGAATGAAACCTGGCCGTTGGCCACGGCCCTGGCATAGCTGCTCCAGGGAGTGCCTTCCCTGGCATTGGCGTCCAGATAGGTGAGGATAAACTGGCTCTTCAGGTTTTCCAGGTTGCCGGCGCGGGCAACGGGATCGCTGTCCGCCTCCCGGGGATTGGAATAAACGGTGACGCTGCTGCGCCTGTCGTAAACGGCGGTTTCCGCCGTCTTCAGGTTTACATACAGGGCCACGCTGTCGTTCTGAGCCGCCAGGGAGAAGCCGGGCACGGCGTTCAGGCTGTCGGGAAGGGGAGAAAAATCCGCCTGCTCCGTCCATTCCGCCGGGGGAATCACGAGAGATTTCCAGGTGTCCTCTCCGCGGTATTCCCTGAGGAACCAGACCAGGATGCCGGCCAGGAACAGCAGGACGAAAACCGCCAGGAAGATGCCGGCCCGTTTCAGGCGGGACGGGCGCTGATGAGTGTCTCGGGTATTTTTCATGCTGCCCCTCCTGTCAGAACCGGAAAACCAGTTCGGTGTAAATGCTGCGCAGGAAGGTATAGACCTGCACGGTGAAATGGATGACCAGCAGCGCCAGGAAGATGATGACCAGCACCGCTGCCAGGGTCAGGAACAGGGTGACCAGGGTTTTGCCGAAGGTATAGTTGTGAATCTGCATGATGCCGATAACCATCATGATGAGGGACCAGGCGGTTCCCGCACCCAGGATGAGGTAGTAGAAGGCTTCCTCGTTTTCCGCGATGACCCGGGAAACCAGGGTGGCCAGCACGGTGGCCGCGATCATGGGAAGCAGGGCGTAGCCGATGACGGTGAGAATATCCCGGAACCGCCCCTCCCCGTCCATGAGGCAGGTGACGGACCAGTTGCCCGCGCACAGCACAAAGAACAGCACGAGGACTCCGAAAAGCTCCGCCACGGAGTTGACGCTGCGGGGCTCAATATCATTGACAATAAAACCGGCGCTGATCCGGTTGAGGGAGAAAACCACGGAATAGAGAATGACCAGCAGCAGCGCAATGGCGATACTGCCGCGGTTCTCATGGCGGATCCAGTAGCAGCCGTCCGACGGGTGGCTGACGGTGTGGAAGAGATAGCGCCATTTTTCCCGGCTGAAAAGATCTCTCATGCGGCACGGCCTCCTTTCCTGCTTTTCCCGGCCCGCAGGCGCGGCCGGACGACCCGGAACCAGGCCAGGAGCAGGGCCGCCAGAAGCACGGCGGCGGTCAGGATTCCGCCGATGCTGCTCCGGAGAAGCTCATTGCGCCAGCGCTTGAAAGCCACGGAATAATAATCCCGGCTCATGCCGCGGCGCAGGTAGGTGAGGGCTTTTTCGTTATCGCCCGCGGACAGGTAGGCCTTGCCGATGCCGGCGTTGGCCAGCTCGTTGTTCTCATCCAGGCGCAGGACCTTTTCCCACAGGGGCACTGCCCGGGCCTCGTCCCCGTCATGGCGAAGGGATACGGCCCGGTCGATCAGCTCCCCGTATTCGGTCCGGGCAAAGACGGAGACGCAGGCCTGCTGCGAATCCAGCACCAGCAGGCGGCTGTCCAGCTGCTCAATGGCCGCGGGGGCGCTGAAGGTGCCGGCCTGGGTGCCGATGACCCCGAAGATATAGAGCAGGTTGCCCTCATGGTCATAGGTGAAGATCCGGCCCCGCCGGGCGTCCAGCAGGGAATAGATGCCATGGCCGCGGTAGACCACGTCCACCATCTGGCTGGGACCGGCATACTTGCCGACGGAGCCGAAGGACAGGTCTCCGCCCAGGTTTTGCTTCGGGCCTTTGCGGATCACGTCCTGGCCCCGGGGGTTCAGGCGGCGGACAGCCTGGATGCCGTCGGTATCCTTGCTGGAGGCGTAAACGAAGCCTTCCTCGTCCACGTCGATGCCGGTGAACTCAGTGGGAATAAAGAGCTGCTGTTTCGCGCGCTCCTCCTTGGTGGAGAACTTGCGCCAGAATTTCTCCCACGGGCTGATTTTGACGCTGATGGTGCCGAAGAACCCGGTGAAGGCCCCGTCCGCCGTGAAAACCATGATGCCCTGGAACATGTTCTGGGCGACGCAGTAAACACGGTCGGCATAGTCCACGGAAACCCGAAGGGGGGTGAAGATGTATCCCTCATCCAGCACCTCGCTTTCGGGATCCCGGACGTATTTGACGAAGCTGCCGTCCTGCTCCAGCACCACAATGCGGTGGTTCTGGGAATCGGCAATGTAGAGCTGGTTTTTCTGGGAAACGGCCACGCCGGAGGGGGAACTGAAGGACTGCCGGCTGCCGCCCTCCGTAAAGCCGGTGATGACATTTCTCACGGTTTTCAGGTCGGGGGAGAGCACCACCAGGCGGTTGTTTCCCGTGTCGGCGATATACAGATCCCCCGCGGGGGAAACGCACAGGTCCTTCGGGGAGCGGAAATCTCCCAGGGGTTCCCCCTGCCAGGTGAAGGAGGAGCCGGTGACGCTGAAGGCGGGCACAAAGGGCGCCGGGGTATACAGGATATTGTTCCAGTGGTCAAAGTTATAGGAGTCATAGGGCAGGGTATCGTCCGCCAGGGCACAGGGCCGCAGCAGGACGAGAACCAGGAACAGGAGCGGGAGACACCGGAGAATTTTTGCTTTTGTCATCTTCCTGCGGCCTCCTTATTCCTTCATCCCGGAAGTGGTCATGGTTTCCAGAATGGAACTCTGGCAGAAGAGGAAAAAGATGATGGGGATGGCGGCAATGATGAAGGTGACCGCCGCGCCGGCGCCCGCGCGGCTGATGCCGCCGGTGGTGATCTGCTGCAGGGAGTACTGCAGCGGCTTGAGCTCCTCAGAGCGCAGGAACATGCTGCCGGTGTTGCTCCACATCTGCTGGAACTGGAAAATGGCCAGTGTGAGCCAGGCGGGGCGGACGTTGGGCATGACGATGCTCCAGAAGATCCGGAATTCCCCGGCGCCCTGCAGGCGGGCACTTTCGATGAGGCTGTCGGGCAGCTGCTCCATGAACTGCTTCATCAGGTACAGGCCCATGCCGAAACTCCAGGCGGGCAGGATCAGCGCCCCGTAGGTGTTATTGATGCCCAGCCAGGAAATAATCAGGTACTGGGGGATCTGGGTTACCGTCCAGGAGAACATCATGGACAGCACCACCATGGAGAACAGGAGTTTGCGGCCCGGGAATTTATTCTTGGCCAGGGGATAGGCCGCCATGGAGGCCACAAGGACATGGCCCAGCATGCCGCCCAGGGTGATGATGACCGTATTGAGCACATAGCGGGAGAAGGGAACCCAGCTTTCATTCATCAGGACAAACAGGTCGCTGAAGTTGGAAAGGGAGGGATTGCGCACGAAGATGCGCGGGGGAAACTGGTAGAGCTCGTCCAGGGGCTTGAGGGCGTTGTTGACGATCATGACCAGGGGCAGGGCCATGAACACGCCGCAGATGCCCATGAGGATGAACAGGGCGGTGCTGCCGGCGCGGGAACGGTTCAGTTTCCGCTTCCGGCCCAGGCCCCGGGCCATTTTTTTCTGCAGCTTCACGATTTTCGGCGGAAGGGGCGCCGCTTCAGGAAGTACGGGACGGAC
>JAEEGL017055517.1_pt1 | contig 11093 bp, 10 predicted proteins | sample 9134231 | NCBI WGS metagenome assembly JAEEGL01 (sample SAMN16246548, study PRJNA631951) | gut metagenome | biome: gut microbiome; feature: rumen; material: fiber-attached | host: Bos | place: Iran: Karaj | collected 2018-10
AATAAGTTGCATATTATTAATAATTATTATATTACCCCATATAATCCGTAGTTGAAATTTCTTGAAAATTATTATGCGACTGTGGAAAATGTGGAAAACTAACAAAAATCCCCGCTGTTTGGGCGGGGTTTGTGTGCTTTTAAATAATTATTAGGCAATATCCTTCTTGACGATATGGAGGCGGCGCTCACGGCCTTCACCAGTACTAAAGGTTTCAATATCTGAATAGTCGCTTGCATAGCGGTGAACGACGCGGCGATCAGCAGCATTGAGGTCAAGAATCTTTTCCTTACCCGTACGGCGAACATCGTCAATCCACTTCTCCGCCTTGTGCTCGATTTTATCAGCACGCTGGCGCTTATAGTCGGCGATATCGATATTTACACGTGTTACCTCGGCATTGCGGGCTACTAACGTCATCATAAGTACATGCTGAAGTGCACGTAAATTGTTGGCGTTTTTACCAATCAATAACGAATTCATACTAGTGGATGGAATAGAAAGCTGAATTACATCATCTTCAATAGTTGAATATACCGCAACATTAATACCAAAGAAGGATAGTAGATCCTCAAGGTATTTTGCCGCAAAACGGATTGATTCATCGGTGTTCATATAAATTATCTCCTTTTCTTTTTATCCGATGCCTTAATGCGGGTGATATGTTCCTTGGAGTTTTTATTTTTATCTTTAGACGCATAATGCGTGGTTTTTGGCTTACTTACTTCAGTTTTATCCTCGACGATTTCCGCCTCTTTTATCTTCTTAGTGGCGTCACGGAGCTCTTTAAGAACTTTCTTATCAGCAGCTTGCTCCATCTGCTCGAGGTTGCGATTAAGAATAATCTTTTGGAGGAATACAGTAATCATATTATTAAGGAAATAATACATAACAAGTGCGCCTGGAAGGTTAATCATAATGAAGAGCATCATGATTGGCATCATATAAGTAGTCTGAGACTGTGCTACAGCATTAATTTCATCACGGCTAGCTTCCTTGCCATCTGCCGCTTCTTTCATGAGATCCTTCATTGTGCGGCGTTTCTTGCCGCTCTGACGGGTAGGATCTTGTTGGCGAGCCATAATAAACTGCGTAATAGCGCTAGCAATAGCAAATAAGAACACTACGACTGTACTAACAGATGGACTCTGGAAAATTTGACTTGGAATAACCGACAAATTAATTGTATTAAATAATTTAGGCTCAAAATCATAAACAGCTTCTTTATCCTCAGAATAGGCAGCGAAGAATTGTTTTTGTTTATCAATAAGTGTATTAACATTCGGCAAATTACGAATTGGTGGATAAGCAGAATGCTCGACGTTATATTCAATATGATTGCCGTTCATACAGCGGCCGCGAGCAACGTTATATTCATCATTCACAGCACAAGGTTGGACGGAAACACTAATTGCGGTAAAGAGTGCGATGAAGATTGGAAGCTGGATAAATAAGGACAAAATCGAACGAAAAGGCTTAATATTGTTGCGCTTATAAAGATCCATCATTTGAAGCGATTCAAGCTGACGGTTACCTTTACAATTCTTTTTAATTTCAGTGAGTTCTGGCTGAATTTTGCGCATAAGCTTGGTCTGCTGAAGCTGACGCTTCATAAGTGGCCAAGTGAGGAGTTTTACGACGATAGTAAAGATAATAATAGCGAGACCAAAATCACCAACAACGCTATATATTACAAACAAGATATTTACAATCGGACGGACAATTAAGAAATCCAACAAATCAAACATATAACTCCTCTTTCAGATAATTATATTATATCCGCCTCTTTAAGTAAATCGCGGACAAGGGTACGTAACTCTTTAAAATCAATATCTAAAATATCTTTCGAGTTCACAATAAAAATACAGTCCACTGGCTTCTGAATATTCGGAAGCGCGGCACGGATCGCTTCGTAAGTACGACGACGAATACGATTGCGGCCAACAGCAGACTTTAGTATTTTTTTACTAACTACAACAGCGTAGCGTTGTTTATTACGAGAATTATCAGCAAAAACTAGAGATATTCTAGAACCTCTAATAGTCTTTCCGTTTTGGTAGGTATATCTAACACCACCACGCGAATGAAAACGATAACTCTTCTTAATCATTCGATTAGGCCGTTAAGCGTGCACGACCTTTAATACGACGACGAGCAAGAACCTTGCGACCATTAACGGTAGAATTGCGCTTGCGGAAACCGTGTTCAACTTTGCGCTGACGTTTGTGTGGTTGATAAGTACGTTTTGGCATGAGTATTATCCTGACTTTATAATTATTGTTTTATTAAAAGAATTATGTCTATTATAATGATTTTTTCCACTTTTTTCAAGGGTTTTTCCACATGTCCGCTTCCCTGTTTTTGATTGGGTTGGGGAAAAACTTAATCTGTTATAGTAAATCAATATTAGAAAATATTATTTCAGTCTACAAAAACCTGTGGAAAAGTCATATAATTGTCTCTATAGGAGGAGGTCAGTAAGATGCCAAACGAATGGCAAACAGTCTTGGATGAAATTAAAAGTCACGTCACCGACATGGCTTATGGTACATATTTTACGAACCTCAAATTTATTACAAACGAAGATGGCCATCTAACATTATCCGTGCCAAGCATCTTCGTGAAAACGTCAATTGAAAATAAATATTATCAGATTTTACTAGACGCAATTGCGGCCGCTGGTATTGAATATGATGATCTAAAAATTATTTTGAGTGATAAGAATAATAAAACTACAGTTAAAAGAGCGGTAGAAATATTACCGAATACTCCAGTCCAAAAAACATATAGCCCGAGTATGCCTTTAATTACTCCTAATATAGTAAAATCTTCTTCTGGGAACGGTTTAAATCCTCATTATCGCTTAGATAATTATATTGTTGGTAGTAATAATGATCTTGCGGTTAGTGCAGCTAAATCTATTATTGAAAACCCAGGTACTCGTTATAATCCATATTTCTTATATGGTGGTCCGGGTTTAGGTAAAACACATTTAATTCAAGCGATTGGTAATGAACTTCAAGAAAAACACCCAGAAATGCGGGTTCTTTATGTAACTATTGAGCAGTTTTATAAAGACTTCGTGAATGCGATGAAAAAACATCTTGATGATTTTTCTGAAAAATATCGCAATGTGGATGTTTTAATTGTTGATGATTTCCAATTTATTGAAGGAAAAGATAAATCACAGGTTGAATTTTTCCATACTTTTAATGAATTACATCAAAATGGTAAGCAAATAATTGTAAGTAGCGATCGTTTACCGAATCAAATTGCCACAGTTGATGAACGCTTAGCTTCACGCTTGGCAATGGGTATGCAAATCGATATTCAGTTACCGGATTTTGAAACACGTTGTGCAATTATTAAAGCTAAAGCTGAGTTAATGGGTTCAGAAATAAGTGATTCGGCGACTGAGTTTTTAGCAAAGAATATTCAAACTAACATTCGTGAGCTTGAAGGTGGATTAAACCGTGTATTATTAATGGCTGAGATGCGAAATGTAACACCGGATGAAATTTTATCTGAAGGCATTATCGCGCCAGAAGATTCAATTAAACGTCGTTCAATTTCAACTAAACAAGTCGTGGATAAAGTTGCAAAGTATTACAACCTAACATCTAAAGATTTATATGGCGAAAGTCGCGTAAAAGATATTAAAAACGCGCGACAAATTGCGATGTATTTAATGAATGAACAACTTGGTCTTAGTACCGTAAAGATTGGAAACGAGTTTAAGAAAGATCATACAACAATTATGCATGGCATAAAAGTAATTAAGACTCAGTTAAAGACTGATTTTAATTTACGTACTCAAATTAGCGACCTACGGGAGAAGATTTATGCTAATTAAAAGTGGAAAAGTTGTGCAAAATACCGTTAAAAAATGTGCGCAAAACTGGTGGAATAAAAATGTGCAAAAAAACAGAAAAAGGAGTTTTACCCAATTATTAAAGAATTCCACAGAAGTTTTTCAGAGTTTTATCGACATACTTTACACAAATAAAGAATTAATTAATTATCTGTTAAACTTAAGTTTTACACATTATTCACATAGTTCTACTATAACTACTACTACTTATTAATAATAAAGGAGGAAAAATGCAGGTAGAGGTTTTACAGGACAGACTCGCAAAAGCACTAAGTGTAGTAAGTCGAGTAGCAGCAAGCACAAAAGCAGGTTTACCAATTTTAAGCAACGTACTCCTTAGAGCGGATGATAAGCAGTTGACTCTTACCGCAACCAATATGGAACTTGCAACAGTTGAGTATGTAAATGCTAAATGTATTAAAAATGGTACTATTACAGTTCCAGCAAAGCTATTAGCTGAATTTGTGGTTAATCTTCCAAAGGATACAGTTAAATTAACCGCAAAAGGCGATAAATTAACGATCGCAGCTGGTCAATATAAATCGACGATTAATGGTATTTTAGCGGATGACTTCCCTGAGCTTCCGAAGATTGATGAAAAAAGTGCGGTAACATTTAAAATTAATGTGGATATCTTTAAGGAAGCGGTTAATCAGGTAATTATTGCGGCAAGTAATGATACTACTCGTCCAGCATTAACTGGTGTGTATTTTAATACATTTGAAGGATCACTCTATATTGCAGCAACTGATGGTTATAGATTAGCGGATAGAAAGTTTGTTGATAAAGTACAAAGCGAAATTGCAGCAATTGTGCCACGCGATGCTCTTCAGGAAGTATTGCGTTCAATTGCGGATAATATGGAAGAAATTGAAGTATTAATTACTGATTCGCAAATTGTATTTAGGATGGGTGAAATTGAAATTACTTCTAAATTAATCGATGCGAGCTTCCCTGATTACCGTCAATTAATTCCAAAAGATATTACTTCCGAGCTTGAACTTGATAAAGCAGAATTAATTCGTATGACAAAAGTTGCGGCATTATTTGCGCGTGATTCTGGTGGATCAATTACCTGTGAAGCAAAGAAGGATGAAGGTGCTTTCTATATTAGTGCAGTAGCAAGTGAGTTAGGTGAAAATACATCTTCGATGAGTGTCTCGGTTCCAGAAGATGGAAAAGTAGCATTAAATTCACGCTACGTATTAGATGCGCTAAATGCGACGACAGAAGGTAAAATAATCTTCGGATTATCCGGAAAATTAGCACCAGTTGTAATAAAAAATCAGAAAAGTAATGATTATACGCATATTATTATGCCACTGAAGAGTTAATGGAAGTTGTTCAAAAAGTAAGTCTGAAAAATTTTCGTTGTCATGACGAATTTGAGTTGGATTGTAATCGACCGACTACTTTAATTATTGGTGAAAACGGAAGTGGAAAAACTTCTATTCTTGAAGCAATATATTTAGCGCTGCGTGGAAAAAGTTTTAAGGCGACTGATAAAGAAATAATTAAACATAATGAGGAATTTTATCGGGCGGAGATCGATTTAATTGATTCGCAAAAAGTGATTATTCGCTGTAATGGTCTTAAAAAAGAATTTGAGATTGACGGTAGAAAAAGTTTAAGATTACCAAAGAAAAATCGTTATCCAGTGGTATTATTTGAGCCGGATAATATTTATTTAATTAAATCTTCCCCTTCGAGAAGGCGTGATTATTTTGACGAATTATTTAAACAAATTGATGATAATTATGGTGTTATTTTATCGAAATATAATAAAGCGCTAAAACAAAGAAATGATTTATTGAAAGTTGAAGAAGTCTCAATGGATGATTTCTTTTCTTGGAATGTAATGTGCGCAAATTATGGTGCAGAAATTGCGCGAAAACGTCAAAAATATCTCGAGTTAATTAATGAAGATTTAACTGATATTTATCAGAATATTGCTGATAATAAAGATGAATGCGAGATTAAATATCTTGGTGAAATATGTGATGAAAATAAATACTTACATATTTTGGAGAGTAATTTTCAGAAAGATTTATATTTAGGTCACACTTCTTTTGGCGTGCATCGAGATGATTATGAATTTGTTTTTAATCATAAAAAAGCGGATGGATCTGCTTCTCGTGGCGAGATGCGTTGTATTATTTTGGCTTTAAAGTTTATTGAATCAAAAATTCTAGAAGAAGAAACTGGTAAAAAACCAGTAGTGTTACTAGATGATATTTTTTCAGAGCTTGATGAAGCGCGACAAAAACATTTGATTAATAATTTTAAAAACTATCAGATGATAATTACTAGTACGGCTGTACCAGAAGAAATGAGAATCGATAAAAAACTTTAGCCTTTGAAACGCCAGACGCGATAGTTACCGCGACCAAGTACATCTACAAGAAGAATTTTCTCAGTTAACTCACCGGAGTGGTTACCATATGATGCTTGCGCTACGTAGCCTTTACCATCTTTTTCGACATACATTTTTATATGACCTGGAACCGTTAAAACGTCACCTGGTCGCAAGAATGAAGTGTCTTTTGGATCAGTATATGTGATCTCTTCCCATTTATCGGATTTTTCGAGATGTGGGATTGATGAGCTTTGAACACCGCAACATGCGAAGTCTGGATCAACGCCGGATTCGCGAGCAACAGTTGCTACAAATACATCACAGCTAGATCCACCCGGCATTACGTGGCTTAATCCATGTTTAGTATAGGCGGCTTTATAAGCTTCAGTTGGAGTCATTGTTCCAACATGTGGGTCACCAACTGGCCATGCGAATTTTAGTGCGGTTTCATTTAGCGCCATATTGCCAGTACCGTAGCTATTTTCACTACAACCGGTGCCAGATGCGAGGCCGCCGAGAGCTTTATAAACAATAAACGCACCATATTTATTGCCGGCTGGATATGAAATAGTATTTTCACCAGCCTTAATTTCACCCCATGTGGTTGTGTTATGGCTTGGATCACGTTGTTGGTCGGATTTATTCACAACATATGGATCACCTTCACCGTAATTTGCTTCTGCTTCTGAAAAACCTTGGTCACGAGCTTGTTGTTTATATTTTTCTTTAGCTCCATTTACGAGGAAGAAGAAGTTTTTTACGTCTTTTTCGTTAGAGAAAGTAGTTCCGCGGCTATAGAGGAATAATTTTTCATTAACTGCATCTTTACCCATTTGAACAAAAGTAGATTCATCGACAGTACCAGTATTATATGTTTTTGTGACTGAGCGGAAAATGCCGCTAGCTGTACTGTTATTTAATGAAAGTCCGTTTTCGCGATAATGAATAGCGGCAATCGCTTGCCATGGGATAGTAGTACCTTCGACGATTTGCTCATATAAAGACTTATACTTACTAATCGCGGATGATTCTTCGCTAGTTAAGATAGTATTACCAGCGTAATCCTTGGAGTTATCTGCAGTAGAACCAGCGGATGGGCTACTAGTAATAGTTGAGCCATGGAATTGGTTATACCACTTCTCTGCATCTTCGGCGCGGTCCATATGATGTTCGATGGTTGGGTTACGTGGGATTTCAACATGTTCAAGGAAGAATTTAGCCGAATCGAAAACGGTTTTTTGGTTAAAAATACCAGAATAACTTTTATGACTTTTTAGTTCGTCGTATAGGAATGATAGTTCAAGTGAAAATAGGTTATCACCTTCTGCTCCGGCAACTTCTGCAAAAGCGTCGCCGTTCATACCATAGATATTTCCGTTTTTCATACTGTATGTTTGAGGGTTATTGAAAAACTTTAATAAATCCGGTGCCTGTTCTTTAACGTAGTTATACATACGAATACGACGACCGAATGACCACTGGATTAAACCAAGACCGTAGGCCTTGTCACCATTAGAGCCGAGATCCATTGGCCAATATTTACGATATTGGCTACCCTCATGTTGGGCTGGATTAAAACTAACACTTTCGTGTTGCATATTACCCATAATGCCGGCGGCTTGTTCGTCGGTAAAACCTAGTGAAGTTAAGCCAGACCAGACTTTTTCTGCAGCGGTTGTGCCATTAATGGTGGCGCGGCCAGTTGTATTACCCGATTCACAGTTTCCGGATGGGTTGTAATAATAAATACCATTTTTGTTGTAATAATCGAGAGTATCTACGCCTGGTTTATTAGCGGCAAAAGCTGGCTGATCGATTAAAAGCGCGGCGAGAATAATTAAGATAGCTGATTTAAGGACGTTTTTCATACAATGTAATTCCTTTTATCAATGAAGATTTCGGCCGGATTAATGGTTATGACGGGATTGTCGTTTATAACTGCGTCTTCGAAATGAATTATAGCTGGTTCTGGGTTTTCCTGATTGAAGCTAAAACGATCGGATGGATTATATTTAGCGAGTTCAGTTGAATAACGGGTAAATTCTAGGAGGAGCGCAATATCATCTTTAGTTTGACCAGAAATACGAGCAAGTGTACCCTCAAATGATGTATCTAGAGGATGAGATGCTTCGTAGCGGGATTCGTAAGCAAGAACTGGGTTACTGCCACCAGTTTCATTTTCCATGCCACTTAGGATGCGCATATCTTCAATATAGCGTTGATAATATTTAAACTCACTATTCCAACGTGGGTTGGAGCTAGAGTTTTCACAAACAGAACCGGTTGCCCATGGTTCATTACTGATATCTTCTGCGGCGTTAATAACGTTTAGGATATCGTTTACAAATGGAAGGTTATTGCCGACGATACCGAAATCGGTTTGGAGAGCATTAAGAATGTTTGCATCTTTTACACCCCATGGAGATTTGCGGTTTTTGCAGAAATTGACGAATTTTGCGAGTTCGGAACCGTCTTTAATTTCGCCATTACTATCAAGGTTTTTACTAACGACATCCTGATAAGTTTGATCGTCTGGTTTGATATCGATAGTTGAGTAATCTGTGGTGACGATTGGAACTCCATAAATATCACATTGAGTACCAGGAAGGTTGCGACATTCAGTGTGTTGAGAAGTGTACATTAATTCTTCATCTGCTGCGGATGAGGCTGGAGTGAGTCGGCGAATTGATCTCGCAAAGGCATTGTTGACTGAAGTAAGTGATGAAAGAATACTGCTTGTATTTGAAACGTAGGCGAATTGCGCAAAGATGGATCCAAGGAATGTGTTCGGACTGGAAACATCAAATGGACTACGCTTGAGGCGGTCAACTTCAGCTTCTTGGTTGAGTGCTAAAGTAGTGTTGCGGTTTTGGGTTTTTACAGCGTCGGAGTCGGAAGGCATATATGCACTTCCCTCTGTGGCGAGCTGGAAATTAGCATTAGATGCACCGAGTGAGAATAATTCGCCAGCAGGCACGCCAGTATAAGTTTCAAAGATATTGCTTGCGAAGATTTTAGCGACATACGGGATGATGGCGCTAATAATTGCGCCAACAACGCCGGTTATGATGATGCCGCCGACGGTTTGCATAATTGCACCTACGACAAAAGTGGCTAATTTACCGCCAGGGACACCGTTTGAAGCAAGTGAGATGATAGCAGAAGCGGCCATGACGCCGGAACAAGCTACGTTAGTGGCGCCAGTACTAACTGCGATGGTAGTGGCAGCTTTAGTGATGTTATCAAGCGAATATGGTGCGGTTTCGGATGCTGGTGAAATGGTTTTTCCCATGACTAATTTAGAGCCGGAGGATTCAAGCATGTTGCCAGTGACGTCTTTTTTGGTCGTAGTACCATCAGCATTTACGTAATCAACTTGAGAGGTAGTTTGAGTAGTCATGAAGTTGAGAGTTTCATTAATAGCTGATTGATCACCCTCACCTGCCATAGCTTTACTAATTGGCTCCATGAGACCTAGGAAATAAGCAATTGATTGATAAATTTGATAGGCGGAAACTGTGACGGCGGCGATGTTTGCGATACGGAGTGCGGAACAAACTGGAACGCCGACCGTAGAAACTTTAGACGCAATACGGTTAACCATAGAGCGAGCTTTTACTTCTGGAGTGGAGCCATCGACATTACCGGTATCTATATCACTACCATTATGTTGAGTATGTTCTTCTCCAGTATCTTCATCTTGGTAGCGACCAACGGTATTTACTTTGCCATCTGCACCAACAACATAATGTGAGACTGTGTCTTCAAAAGCGTCGGTGTCGGTTTCGAGATCGCCGGTAGATTTATAATCGTCAAAAATGTCACGCGTTGCACCTTTTTGGTCGTAGTATTTTATGGAAACATCATCAAAGAAGCCCGCAATACGGCCACGTTTAGCATCATAATAGGCTTCGCGGAAATTAGCATTTGAGGCGAAAGTATCTTGGAATGAGCTGGCATCAACAATTTCATCGCCATATTTTAGAACAGTAGAAGAACCTAGAACGGCTTGACCAGCCTTAAAATTACCACTGGAGTCGATATGCCCAACCTCTATGCCGTTAGATTTGAGACGACTCTGCATGTATGGAGTAAAATACGTGTATTTTTTGGTGAAGTTACTGATTTTGATTTGGCCGCCACCGTCGAGCATATAGGACATGAGGCGAGTATTACGGAAGTTATAAGAACTATATTGTACATCCGTAGCATTAGTATATAGAGCGGATAGATGTGGTCCCAACATTGATTGGGCACCAAAGAAGAAAGCACCACCTCCGAGGAGGAGACCAGAAATGACTGCCATCGGCCCAGTACGACGCAAGAAGCTTTTCTTCTTCCCTTTAGTGTTTTTGCCACGTACGGAATTTAAATAATTGGACGAAGGTTGGTTTTTCTCAGAATTTTTGACAGCCTCAGTGGCGGAATTTCCGTTAGTTGATCGAGAAGATGATCTCACAGAAGAACCGCCAACAGTTGGATTTTTGCTGGCACTTTTTTCGGCGTCCCGGAGGCTCTGACGAGCGATGTAATCCGGTCGAGTGGTGGCGGTTTCCATATTGTTGTATGGGTCGTGCTCACCTCTGTAGTGGGTTTTATCTGGTGTGGAGACCATAGATGTATATATTTTATAATATTTTCAGAAAAAAAGCAAAAAATCCGGCCATTTTGACCGGTATTTTTTGTATATATATTATATATATTATTTTCTGTCGTTCGGGTTTGTTGTAATGAGGCTTTCCTCAGTTTCAGAAGCGACGACTTGGATATGAACGTGGTTCTGACCGGCGAAGAAAAGACCTTGACCGACTGGGAAGTTTGATAGACGTTTGCGCTCCTCGTCGGTAAGCTTGAAGACGTCGGATA
>JAEEGL010824941.1_pt1 | contig 11092 bp, 10 predicted proteins | sample 9134231 | NCBI WGS metagenome assembly JAEEGL01 (sample SAMN16246548, study PRJNA631951) | gut metagenome | biome: gut microbiome; feature: rumen; material: fiber-attached | host: Bos | place: Iran: Karaj | collected 2018-10
ACAAATAGTAAAACCATGATTGTATTCCATAAGAACACTTTCAATCATATTATGGTCTTCATCTTGTAAATCAAACAAGTATTTTTTTGTACCATCTTTTGATTCTAATTTTTTAATAATTTTAAATAGCCCAATAGAATAGTTTTGTTTAAGTTTTTCACGAAGTTCTAATGATAAATTAGTCATATCATCAAAACTTGTTACTTTATCTTGAAACAACCATTTAAAAATCTGTTCAGCTCTAAATGGCTTTTCACCAATATTTGTTAATTCATTTTTTAAATCATCTAAGTTAAAGTTCTTAATATTTTTTAAAATTATATTCCTATCCTTTCTTCTCACGTTATATCACATATCGCCTTTTTTTACAAGCTTTATTACATATTTTTATGTAATTGTTATATAAAAATATAAAAATAAAAAGAACAGCCCGGAAAATTACTTCCGGGCCGTTCTGCTTTTATTGGATATGAAATTTTACATTAGAAAGGCAGATCGGCAAGGCCAGCATCCGTGGGCTGGAATTCCCAAGGAATGCAAACGCCGATGCATTCTTCTTCGAAGGTGTTACCGTTGGAACGGCGAACCTCGAAAGTGGACACGATAACATCCCTCATCTTACGAACATCCAGAGGACCATCATCGCAGGACAGCAGATCAACATCATGAATGATGTAAACGATCTTCTTTTCACGACCAATGATAAGGCCTTCATAGCGTCCCTTCAGATAGAAAATTGTCCCAATGGGGCATTTCATCAGGAAGTTATGCTTTTCAGAAGCGCTCATACCAGTCAGGTCATAATACTTCTGCATCTGGAACCTCTGCTGGACAGCATACCGCGGGAAATCGAAGCCGAAGCAACGATACACGATATTAACATAGCCAGCGGCGTCATAAGCTTTCAGGCTGCAGCCCCAACCAAACCGGTTGCCCAGCTGGTTAAAGGCGATATCCAGAATGTTTGCCTTTGTGAGATCCATGTAACCAAGACTTACGTCACGATTCCACGGGATCAGCGCCATAACTTTGTAATAGGAACCATCAGTATTGCGGCAGGGAAGCCACACTACGTGATTGTACCAGGAGCCATTGCGCTCGCCATACCAACGAACCAGCTCGTCACGCGGAACTTCCTTAAGGACAGTGCCCATAAAGAGTTCAACTTCATCAGTTTCTTCCTGGCTAATCATAACTTCAGTGTTAAAACGATCTCTCGTAACAACAATGAAATCACGAGCAGTAATATCCACCTGCCAAGAATCCAACCACTCATCCTTAGAAGAGCAAATAGCGATATAATCGCCATCAACCCAACCAGAGCAGTTCTTGGAGCGGCCATAATAGTAAATGTGTCCATTTACATTGCAGCTTTCGCTAACAACAAAAGGATCATTAATATTAAGGGCAGCCAGAGGATTAAAGACATCAGGATACATATCAGGATTGAAACCAAAGAAATCAGTGGTGGGCCAAGTCGTGATATTGCAACGGGTCGTAGCGACTGCATACTTCAGTTCACCAAGCACAGTGCGCCCAGCTTCATAAGTAGCAATCATAGCCTGCTGGTCAATACCAGACATATCGGCTTTGGAATCAATGGGCTGGAATACAAACTGAGGAATGGAAGTTACGAGTTCAATCTGAACGCAGTCAGTGTACTCAAACTTACCAATCAGGTCAGCATTGTAAAGAGCCACTTCTTCCTTGGTCATCAGGATTTCGTAAATATCGGGTTCACCGTATTTCCAGAAATCAGCGATAGCCATGTCGGGATAGATTCCATAGGGAACAGTGGTATTATCCACTTCTTCGGCTTCCTGCCAATAGAAATGAATATGACCTTCAGGGGTTTCGGCCGTATCGGCATTAGCAACAACGGTGCAACCAAACAGGGAAACCAGAACCAGAACCAGAGAAATGATGCGAATAACGATGCTCTTCATTTTTTTGTCTCTCCTTTTTATTCATTCATTTTTTTGTTTTGGAATAGTTTTCGGTCGGTCGGATAGTACTCGAGTTCAATACAAAGTTGTTGGACTAAGGACCGGATCTAGATAAATGAATCGCTCCACTTATATCAAACCGTCCTTTTTTGAACTTATCTCTCACAAAAAATCACCCTTTCTATTCTTTTTTCAATGTCCTCATCAAACATGGATTAACCCATTATTTGAAAAATGCAACTTTGCATACAATTATATTATACCACAGTTCATAAACATTTTCAAATATTATGTAAATTTGTATTAGTAATGTAATAATAAAAAAATCAAACTACTTCGACACAGCTCTTTCTCAAAAATAAATAAAAAATGAGCCTCTTACATTTTTGACAGAGGCTCTTTTTTTCAGTTCCGGAATTTTTTATTTATTTTTTCGAAAGACTGGTCTGCAAGTTTGATTTTTTATTATTATTTTATTATTATTTTATTATTATTTTTTAAATAAGTCTTTAATAATACTGCGACCTGTCTTACGTAATGTATAACTTATTTCATTTACTACTGTTCTTTTAGCAAATTTTCCCACTTTATAGCCAAATGAATTTTTACGTTCTTTTTCTTCTTCTCGTTCTTTCGCTTTTTGTTCTCTTTCTTGTTGCTTTTTAATTTTCTCTTCTTCTTTTAAACGCTTTTCTTCTTCCTTTTGACGTTTTTCTTCATCTTTTAATCTTTGTGCTTCTTCTTTTTCAGCATTAATTTTTTCATATTCTTCAGATAATATCTCATAAGCTGATTCTCTATCAATTAAAGTATCATATTTTCCTTTAAAATCACTACGAGATAGAACTAATAATCTAACATCATCTTCTATTGAACCCATTAAACTTTGAGGTGGTAAAATTGTTGCTTTTTCTACCATGTTAGGTTCACCCTTTTCATTTAAAAATGAAATAAGTGCTTCACCTGTTCCTAAACCTTGTAATACTTCTTCTGTATCAAAATCAGGATTTGATCTAAATGAATCTGCAACAGCTTTTACAACTTTTTGCTCACTTGGAGTATAAGCTCTTAATGTATGTTGAACTTTATTTCCAAGTTGAGCTAATATATCGCCAGGAATATCTTTTGGTGTTTGTGAAATGAAATATAAACCAATTCCTTTAGATCTAATTAACTTAACTACTTGTGTTACTTGAGTCAACATATAATTTGGTAATTCATTAAATAATAAATGTGCTTCATCAAAGAAAAATACAATTTTAGGTTTTTCTAAATCGCCTACTTCTGGTAAATCATAAGATAATTTAGTTAATATCCATAATAAGAAACAAGCATATAATGTAGGTTGTTTAAATAATTCAACACAATGTAAAATATTTATTTTACCATAGCCTTTATCATTTACTTTCATAAAGTCATTTATATCTATTGCAGGCTCTCCAAAGAAATAGTTTCCACCTTGTTCTTCTAGCATTAATAAATTACGTTGGATTGTACCAATACTTTGTGATGCTACATTTCCATATTCTACTGTATATTCTTTGCTATTTTCTGCAACATATTGCATTAATAAACGTAAATCTTTTAAGTCTATTAATTCATAGCCTTCTTCTCTTGCTATTTTAAATATTACGGTTAAAATGCCCTCTTGAGTATCATTCAAACCAAGCATTCTAGATAAAATAGTAGGTCCAACTTCTTGAAGAGTAGTTCTAATTGGATGACCATCTTTTCCAAAAACATCCCAAAATGTAACAGGGAAACCTTTAAATTCAAAGTCATTAATTCCTATTGAATCTAATCTTTCTTGAATTTTATCATTGTTTTCTCCTGGCATACATGTTCCTGCTAAATCGCCTTTAACATCCGCTAAAAATACAGGAACTCCCATACTAGAAAAACTTTCTGCCATAACCTTTAAAGTAATTGTTTTACCACTTCCACTTGCTCCAGTAATTAAACCATGACGATTTGCTTTGTCAGGAACAATGTACAATTCTTTGTTTTTTCCACTTTTACCAATTAAAATTTTGTCATCAATATACATAAAACTCTCCTTATAATATATTAAATTTTTAATTTCCAGAACCTTTTACATGTTTATCCATCATTTCACTATCATTTGTAACATCACCATCTTGAGTAATATCTATTTTATCACCTAAATATTTAGGTTTAACTTTTAATATACAACTTAAAAAATCTTTATTGCGAGCTAATATTTCTCTTAATTCACGAAGTTCTGCATTAATATATGTTCTTAAATCAGAATTGAAACCATATCCTTCTATTCCTAAAGCATTTGCGTTATAAACTGCTCTATATAAATGGTATTGTTGAGTAATAATAATTGCTTTCTTTACTCCGAAAACTTCTTTTGCTCTAAACATAGTATCATAAGTTGAAAATCCAGCATGGTCCATAAATATGTCACTTGAAGGAACGCCTTTTTCAATTGCATAATTCTTCATTATTTTAACTTCATTATAATATTCTTCTCCATGATCTCCACTCATTAAAATTTTAGGAGCTAAGCCCTTTTTGTATAATTCAATAGCAACATCTAATCTGTCTTGTAAAACTGGACTTGGACCATTTCCCCATATTGCTGCTCCTAAAACAATTATACAATCTGAACCTTTAGCTTTTTCGAAATCTTCTTCTTTAACTAAAATTCCAGACTTACCTTTTATTAAAACATAATAATTAATTCCTAAAGCTATAGCTATTAGAAAAATAAAAAATATTAACATAATTAAAAGCACTTTCTTATATGTTTTCACTTTAAAATCCTTTAATTAAACTATATTATTTATATCATAAATGTTAATTTTTAACAATACTTTCTACTAATAAAGCAACAAAAAAGCAAGTAGATAACTACTTGCTTTAGATGCATAATTATATATTATTCTTTTGTTGGAGCTCCTTGGTATTCTGAAGCACCTAATCCTAAGATTAATAAGAATATTGTTTGTAAGAAGAATAATCCTACAGCGAATCCTGTGCCTTTTCCATAAGCTTTTGCTGTATTTCTTGCAGAAATAATTGCATAAGCAAATACACCAATAATTAATGGTAATCCTGCTACTAATGCTAACCAAGTTATGTTTGCGCTTGATCCAACGTTTACTAAAATTGTTAATACTACATAGCCAATAAACCATTTCCAGAAATTCATTCCTATAATTTTCATGAATACATAAACGTTATAAATAGGAATAATAGATTTCCATCCTTTTTCTCCTGCTTTTGTGAATAATCTCCACCAAGCAATAATTTGTAAGATTGCTATAATAAGTCCTACAATTCCTACAACTACCATTGCTCCTGCAAATGCTCCAAACATTCCACCGATTAATGCTGAAGATTCATCAGTAGTTAAATTTGAGTTTGCTGAAATATAGCTAGCAGCTTCTGATAAATTTGAAAATGTGATGTTTTCCATATGAAAACCTCCTAAAAAAAATATATAAATATAAAATAATATAAACAATTTAATAACCATTACAATTATACATAATATTCATAACTAAATCAAGTGTTTTTGTAAAATAATTGTAACATTTTTTAAGCGGCATCTTCTTGCTCTAATTTATCAAATTCTAGAACTTGCTTATCAATTTCGCCTTTTACATTCTTCATTCTAATAGCATTAATTATTACAACAATTAAACTTATTATTACAAATAGATAAAAAGTATCTACTCTATTTAATAGCATAGCACCCTTTAATAATTCAGTTCCAAAAGCAACTCCAAATATCCCTAAGAATACAGATTCACTAACTCCAATTGCTCCTGGAAGTGGTAATCCGGAAACTGTAGTATATAATACTGCTTGCATTGTAAATAATTGGAAAAAGCTTAATTCATTTAAGCCAAATGCCCTATAAATAAAATATGGAACTGAATGATAAAAACATATCTGTATAAATACCCTTAAAATTGCTTTTGCAAATTCTGCTTTATGGGTTTTAATAAATACTGCATTTTCATTATATTTAGCCAATCCATCTTCAATACGTTTTTTCTTTAATTCTATATTTTTAGCTTTTGCCTTTTTTAATATCCATACAAAAAAGTTAACTAATTTAGCAGTTATTTTTTTAGAAAAAATACTAACTAACATAAAGAATAAAGCAATTGAATTAATTAATACTCCAACTAAAAATAGCCATATTAAACCACTATTTAAAATTGAAGGATTAATAATAGCACATATTACTCCTAAAGATATTGTACTGATTTGAAATCCACATAGTTGAATTAATAAAGCAAGTGTTGCTTTAGGTCCTGGAATATCTTGTTTACTCATATAATAAATCTCAACTGGTTGTCCACCACTTGCTGCAGGAGTAATTGCACTAAAGAAAAATCCTATCCATGTATATTTTAAACAACTTAATAATCCTACTTTTTCACCTAATGCCTTTAATACACATTTAATATTAAAAGCTTCTGATAAAAAGTATAACATCATAATACCAACTCCAGCTAAGACAAACCAATCATTAGCTGAAACAATAATATTACGAAGTTCATTCATATCTTGGTCTTTAAATAAAAACCAAAAAGTAAAAACAATTAAGCCGATAAAAATAATAATATTACGTATCATTTTTAAATCAGCTCTAATTCTTAATTTTTTAATTAAAGATCTACCCATATATTATCCCCAAATTAAACTTCTTCTAAAGCTTGCAAAATAGCAATAGCTAATTGGTCTGCACAAGAAGTTCCTCTATTATTACAATCATTACCACGTAAAATCATAGCTACTTCTTTAGCATCTTTTCCTTCAACTAACTTACCAATAGCTTTTAAATTACCATTACAACCACCTGTAAATCTTAAATTATAAATTTTGCCATCATCAATATCAAACTCTATTAAAGATGAACATACCCCTTTAGGTATAAAAGAATAACTTTGCATAATAACCTCTTTTCTTATTTTTTCTATGATATTATATAATAAAAGACTAATAATATCAACTACTCTATACTAACATTTTCTATAGGATTTACTTTTGTTAAAGTGGTTTGATATCCTATTTGATAAATAAAGAATAATCCAACTATTTCTAAAACTAATAATATAAAACAAATTGCAACAACTATCTTTCTTTTCTTTTTAGATTTAACTATTACAATAATCATAATAATAATTGTAAAAACAAAAACACCTAGAATAATAGCCATATATAAGGTATAAGGTATTTTTTCAACAGAACTATTTGCAATAATATTAGTTGTATAAATTAAACCATCAGCATTATAACTTACTTGTCCTAATACTTGATTTTTTGCAATTGGAGCTTGTATATCTTCTTTTAAATCAACCAAAGCTTGAAGATTTTCAACGTCTAAAGAATTAGGAACTATTGTTGAAATATCTGTATCAATAACTACATCAAGTAGTTTTGTGTCTTTTGTTCCTTTTCCAACTTCTAATGACGCTACTTTCTTGCCTTGCTCACATATTTCCTTAATTGAATATGAATTATAAGTAAATTCAAATAATTCTTTTGTATCATAAAAACGTTCCGCTAAACCTTTAATATTTGTTCTTCCACCTAACACAACAGATATTAAGTTTATTCCATCTTTAGAACTACTAGCAACTAAACATTGTCCCGCAGGAGTTGTAGTTCCTGTTTTGATTCCTGTACAATATTCATAATAATATGTACCAGGAACCAATAAGTCATTAGTAGTTTTTATTGTTCTTTTTCCAGGATAAATATCTGTTGAAGGTAAAGTATAACTTGTTGTTTTTACTATTTCATTAAATAATTCATGCTTTTGACATTCTCTTGCTACTAAGAATAAATCATAAGCAGTACATACATGATTTGTTTCATGAATTCCATTTGGATTTACAAAATGTAATTTTTCGCAACCCAACTCTTTTGCTCTATTATTACATAATTCAGCAAAAGCCTCTACACTGCCACTTACATGCTCTGCTAAAACATTAGCTGCCTCATTTGCAGAAGGAAGTAAAAGCGCATATAATAAATCTTTAATTGTAAGTTCTTCTCCTACTTGCAAATTAGCATTTGAATATCCTTCTGGAACTAAACTAATTGCTCTTTGTGATACAATTGTTGTATCTTCCATTTTACAATTTTCTAATACAAGTAATGCTGTTAGTATTTTAGTTGTACTTGCAGGATATAATTCTTCATGAGCATTTTTTTCATAAATAACTTTTCCAGTAATAGGTTCAGCAATATAAATTGCTTTACAACCTAAAAGCGGTAACCCTTCTAATTCTTTTTGTTTTTCAGGATAATATTTAAAAGTTATATTTGGAATGTATTCTAAAGTATCTACCTCTTCTGCATAACAAATTATAGGAAATATCAACATACATATAATTAATAAACTAATTATAAAAGTTTTCTTCATATAATGCTCCTAGCTTTTATTATGAATATCGATTTGTTTGAATGGAACTTCAATATTATTTTTCTCTAATCCAACTAATATATTTCTTAAAGTATCTCGTCTTACTTGTAATCTATAGCGTTGGTTACAATCAACTAGTATGTAATAATCTATACTTGAATCTCCTAATTCATTTACACCAACATATTTACAATTATTTACATTTTCTTGAGTTTTAACTAATTCAACAATATCATCAATTGCTTTTTCAGCTTTATTTAATTTAACTCCATAAGGCATTGGAATAGTAACATATAATAAATTAGAAACGACATGTATTTCTTCTATATTTCTATTTGCAATTGAAACAACATTACTTGATTTTAATTCTTGAATTTTAGTTGATTTTAAACCTATGACTAAAACTTTTCCTTCTATATCTTTATAACGTACAATATCTCCTACTTGAAAATAACTATCAGAAATAATGCTTAAGCCTCTAATAATATCTTTAAGCCAATCTTGAATTGCAAGACCTATAACAACACCGGCAAGTCCGACACCGGCAAGTAATGAGCTAACATTTACACCATTTACTCTTAAGATTAAAATAATAGCAATAATAATTACAACATATCTAATTATACTTCTAAATAATCTTATATAAGTTTTTCCTTTTTTACTATCTATACTTTTACCTTTAAAGTTTTCACTTTTTAAAAGTATATGATAAATAATTTTATATATAACTACACTTGCTATTACTACAAAAACTGAAAGTACATATTTATTAGAAATAACTGGTTCTATAAAACTATATATATTTTCCATTTTCTTCTCCTATTAATCTTTAGTTAATTTATTATATAAATTTAAATAAGTATCAAATTCAGCTCTATTATATGCATAACATCTGCATAAACGAATATAAAGTACTACCAAGAATAAATTCTTTTTATAGTCCATATCTCTATCAAAGTAACTTAAGATATCTTCTACTTTTACGTCTTTAAAAATATTTACATTTGATAAAATTGCGAAATAAAAATCATATAAATAATCACCAACAACTGGCATTGGATCTATTACATATATTTTCTCTTTATTAACAATAAAATTATGTGTTCCAAAATCACCATGAATCAAATATTTTGGAGGATTTATATATCTAATATTTTCTATTGCTTTATTTACTTTATCCATTGAAATATTTAATTTTCTAATCTTATCTGATGAATAAGTAACATTTAACTCTAAAAAATCCGCCCAATCTTCACATTTATCTTCATATAAATAACCATAAGGGGCTTTAGAATATTTTCTATAATGCTTAACAATATCATATACTTGTTCAATTACTTTATTAAAATGAATTTTATTATACTTGTATAATGTACCTTCAACAAATTCACAACAAATATATTTATATTTATTATTATGTAAAATAACATTTTGAATTATATTATAATTGTTATACTTTCTTAAAAACTCTAGTTGTGATTTATAATATAACTCTTGATTAAATATTTTTATTAAATATTTACCTTTTAAACTGAACACAACAGCACCTGATACACCATCTGTAAAATAGTGCATATCTTTTTCAGTAAATTCAATATTTAATTTATTAGATAAATCATTTAAAATATCTTGAAGCTTTTGCATAATAAGTATCCTTAAAAATTAATTTTTTATTATAAATACATATAATAACTCTATTAAATTATATAGCATAGTAAGATTAAAAGTCAATTGAATAATAGAATTTAATAATAATAAAAAAGGGCACCCTCAGTTGAAAAGGGCGCCTTTTGTGGTGATATGAATAAAACTTAATAGATAGTAACTACTGTTCCAGGAATGAGTGTTTTGAGAATTGTTACCATGTTTTCTTCAGACACAGCAACACATCCTCCGGTTGGATAATCCGGCTCTTTCCAGCAGTGCAAGAAAATTGCATTTCCAGCATAAGGAACGCAGGCAGAATTATATCCCAGATCAACTAGATAGGCATATCTTATTGGATAGTCCATCAAATGTTCATCTTCAGAATAATCTGCATCAGGATCATCACTACGGTAAATAAGTGTATTATACTTTTTACCATTAGATCCTGTCGCGCACCAGTACATGTCGTCGGTGATTTTTGTATATGGTAGGATACTTCCTGGGTCATCCTTAATACCATACGCTTCACCGATTGTCCACGTGCCAAGTGGAGTCTTGGTATCTCCCTCAGCGTGCTTTGCCGGACCGTTCTTACCAATCATAGCATCGCATGTAAAAATTGGAACATACTTGCCATCCTGAGCAACGTAAATGGTTAATACGGCATAGCTATCGTGCGTACACTTAATGCCAAGTCGCATTTCACCATTTCTCTCCTCAGAGATAGGCTGGCCGAACAACGTGTGTTCGTACTCATCCTGGGTACAGATATTGTTATTAGTCATGTACCCATCGGTTTCTGGCTTTACGTCTTCTGCACCAGCAGAAATACATAACGTGGTAGCCACTGCCAACATAAGGAAAAATGCAGTAATGTGTTTTATCATGTTATCTCTCCTTTTCTTATTATTGGTCATACCACTAATCACCACAAATATGGTAAAACCATATTAATTATAACATCTATCGCCCGTATAGTCAATTTTTAAACTATATAAAAAGCACTCTTTAATAAGAGTGCTTTTTATATAGTTAACTTTTCTTCTCTTTTATTCTATTAAACTTCTATAATATAAATGATATA
>JAEEGL010948468.1_pt1 | contig 11092 bp, 2 predicted proteins | sample 9134231 | NCBI WGS metagenome assembly JAEEGL01 (sample SAMN16246548, study PRJNA631951) | gut metagenome | biome: gut microbiome; feature: rumen; material: fiber-attached | host: Bos | place: Iran: Karaj | collected 2018-10
AACAGCGACTTCGACAGCTTCCATCTGATAGATACCACAACTGGATCCGACATTGACCTGCTACAACAGCCGAGTTACACATTCAGTGTTTCGGGACAAACAGGGGAGAGGCACTTCAATCTTCGCTATAAGCGATTGGAATAGTAAGCCCGTCACTTGTAGAAAGCCAAACGGCCGCTCTCATCGAGGGTGGCCGTTTTTTCATCTCTAAACTTTTAAACAACTCTAAACTCTAAACTCTCAACTCTCAACTAAAAACTTGCAATTCTCAAAAACCCTCCCTACTTTTGCCCCGTTAAAAACATAAAACACAAAAATTTAAAACCTATATGTTATGAAAAAAATGGTTTCTTTAATTCTGCAGGCTTTTATCTGGATTTGCGGATATGCCCAGACCATCGATCCCGCTTTGAGACAGGAGATGGAGCAACGAGGAGACGATGAGAAAATCAATGTCGTCGTCATCATGAAGTCACAGTACGACCGACAGCAGTTGGGACGCCGTGCTGCCAATTACGTCACGCGATCCGAACGGCGGGAGTTTGTCGTCAACGAACTGAAACAATTCGCCGAAGCCTCACAATATGATTTGAGAAGGTCTCTCGATGAGATGGAAAGGAACGACATGACCACGGCCCCGAAAATCATCTGGATGGCCAATGCCTTGTATTTCTCCGCCACCAAACAGTCCATCAACGACCTGGCCATGCGCAGGGACATCGAAATCATCGGTTTGGATGAAAGGCGATATGTGCTTTTTGACGAGGAGCCGAGACCTGTTCGCATGACTCGTGCCATCGCCACTAACGTCACCCAAGTGAACGCCAACCAGGTTTGGAACTTGGGCTATACAGGACAAGGTGTGGTGGTGGCCGTCATCGACACGGGTGTCAACTACAACCATCTTGACCTTGCCGACCATCTTTGGGATGGAGGTGATGCATATCCTAACCATGGGTATGATTTTATCAATAATGATTACGACCCCATGGATGATGCAGGCCATGGTACACATTGCGCAGGTACAGTTTGTGGCGATGGCACGGCTGGTACACAAACAGGTATGGCACCCGATGCCACGTTGATGTGCGTGAAAGTATTGGATTCCCAAGGCTATTCAACTGCCGCCATTACTTGCTACGGAATGCAATGGGCTGTGGAGCACGGTTGTGACCTGTTCAGTATGTCGCTGGGTTGGTCAGAACCAACTTTTGCTGAACTCAATCTATTCCGTAGTACTTGCGCTGCAGTACTGGATGCAGGTGTGGTGGGTGCGATTTCCGCAGGTAACAACGGATACTATGTTTATGATTATTTACCTATTCCTTATAACGTGGGCACTCCAGGTAGTTGCCCTCCTCCTTATATGGACTCCATTCAGGCGGGCAATCCGGGTGGTTTATCCTGTTCGATTTGCGTGGGTGCAGTTGACAGCAATGATGAAGCCGCTGGTTTTACCTCACGAGGCCCGGTCACATGGTTGGATACCAGGTTTCTTGACTATCCTTATACAGAGGGTAGCAATACGGAATTCGGTCTTATTCGCCCTGATTTGTGTGCTCCAGGTGTAAACATTGTATCTGCTGATTACTCAAGTGATTCGGGTTACATCACCATGAGCGGTACATCTATGGCTGCACCCTGTGTGGCAGGCTGTATTTCACTTTTGTTGAGCAAATATAATGATGCTACTCCTGCTGAGATTTGCCAACTCCTTGAAGAAACGGCGGTTTCTTTGGAAGAGGGCAAAAGCAATACCTTCGGCTATGGCCGCGTGGATGCTTTGGCTGCTGTAAATGCTTTGGGTTATGGTCCATTGAAGCTTGTATCCTTTATTGTCAACGATACGTCGGGTAACGATGACGGCCAGCTCAATGCTGGCGAATCGGTCACCCTGGACCTTACCCTATTGAATGATTCCAACAATGCCCTTGACGGAGCTACACTAGTGCTTTCCACTCTTTCAGAAGATGTCACCATCACAAATGGTACGGCAACACTTCCTCATTTTGATGCAGGTCAGACCCAAACCATCGAAGATGTCTTTGCCTTCACTTTGAGTAATCATGCACAGGGGAATAGTGAGATTTGGTTTTTTGCAGAAGTTCTCGTTAATGGAGAGTCCGTTGGCCTCATCAGATTCAGTGTCACGGTCTATGGCTATACCTTGAAAGTCGATGAAGTCACTGTATTGAACGATAATAATGGGAATGGTGCGCTAGAGGCAGGCGAGACTGCCGATTTACATGTTGTTATCTCTAATGTCGGCAACAAAACGGCGACATCCATTGTGGGTATCTTATCCACCTCATATCCATACCTAACTCTTAATGATACTATCGGAACTTTTGGAGATATTGAAATTGAAGGACGAGCCTCGGCCGACTTCAATGTCACGCTTTCGAGCGATGCTCCTGATAGTTACATATTAGACCTTTCGCTTGATATCGTTGACGGGAACGAAATGCATAGCCATTTGGATTTTGAATTATTACATGGAATTATTGTCTTTACGGATTCCATTGTGGAATCCCTCTGTGTGGCCAACTGGGACACCAACGGTGATGGTGGATTGAGTTATGATGAAGCGGCTGCTGTGACAAGTCTTGGTACAGTGTTCAGTGAGAATTTTGCTATTACTTCGTTTGACGAATTGCAGTATTTTACCGGATTGGATTCCATCGGAGAGATGGCTTTTATTTATTGCATTAGCCTAACTTCCTTAATCATTCCTAATTCGGTAGTCACGATAGGAGATTATGCTTTTTATAATTGCACTGATTTGTCTGGTTCCTTGACCATTCCCAATTCAGTGATTACAATAGGCGAGAGAGCTTTTGCTTATTGTGACCAACTAACCTCATTAACTATCGGCAATTCCCTCTCTTTCGTAGGTTTTGACGCTTTCGATTGCTGGAACTTGAATGCGGTCTACTATATGGGGAATATCCCACAATGGTGCAATATTTCGTTCCCAAATTCTTACAGCAATCCGCTTTACTTTGCTAAAAATTTGTACATCGATAATGAATTGGTAACCGATTTGGTGATTCCCGAAACTGTGACGGAGATAAAAGCATTCGCTTTTTATGGTGCTAGTTGTGTGACATCGCTAACCCTTTCAAATTCTGTGACTTCAATTGGAAGAGCTGCATTCGGTTATTGCTCCATAAATGAAGTGTATTACATGGGAAATATCAGTCAATGGTGCAATATTCAATTTAGTCATTATGAATCAAATCCTCTGTACTATGCACATAATCTGTACATTGACAATGAATTAATAACCGATTTGGTGATTCCCGAAACCGTAACGGAGATAAAACCGCATGCATTTTCTGGAGCTAACATACTAAGTGTACATTACACGGGCAGCATCGGGCAGTGGTGCAATATTACATTTGGTAATGAGAGTAGTAATCCGATTTATCGTGCTCATAATCTATATATTAATAATGAATTGGTAACTAATGCAGTAATTCCTGAAACGGTAACTGAGATAAAAGCGTATGCGTTTTATGGGGCAACATGCATCACCTCTTTGACCCTTCCCAATTCCGTGGCTTCGATAGGCGAAAATGCTTTTTATAGTTGCAGTGGCTTGAATGATGTGTACTATATTGGAGATAATGGTCAATGGTGCAATATTATATTTTCAAACGGTTACAGCAATCCGCTTTATTATGCTCATAATCTGTACGTTGACAATGAATTAATAACCGATTTGGTGATTCCCGAAACCGTAACGGAGATAAACGATTATGCATTTTATTGTGTCACTTTTTTGACTTCTCTCGTCCTCCCGAGTTCCGTCACCTCGATAGGTAATTATTCATTTGCAAATTGCAGCAATATTAGTTCTATTATAAGTTTCGCTGAAACCCCTCCTGAAGTAAGTTACTACACTTTCTTAAACATGAACAAGGACTTCATTGTATATGTTCCATGTGGCTTTGAAGCAGCGTATAGTTCTTTGTCTTGGGGAGAGTATTACAATTTCCTTGGGTTGTGCGAAGGAACGGTCACTGTGATAGCTGACCCAGAGGAAGGTGGTGTGGTGACAGGCGGTGGAACATTTGAAGGAGGTCAGACTTGCACCGTTACGGCCACGCCTGCTGAGGGTTACACCTTTATCAATTGGACAGTTAATGGGACAATTGGATCTAATGATGTTGAGTTTAGTTTTATTGTGGCTGGCGACATGGTTTTAGTGGCTCATTTTGTGCCTGAGGGTAATATTACCTTTACTGATTCCATTGTAAAGAACATCTGTGTTTCCCACTGGGATGCCAATGGTGATGGTGAATTGAGTTATGTTGAGGCTGCATCGGTGACGAGTCTTGGAGAAGTATTCAGAGGCAATACGGCTATAACTTCGTTTAACGAGTTGCAATACTTTATCGGATTGTCTTCCATCAGCAACAATGCTTTTGAGAATTGTTCTAACCTTGCATCCTTTGTATTGCCGAGCACTATTAATGTACTAGGCAATTGGGCTTTCAAAGGTTGCGTCGGCTTGACGGGTTCACTGACCCTCCCGAATTCCGTGACTTCCATAGGCTATTATGCTTTTGAAAATTGCAGTGGTTTGACGGGTCCACTGGCCATCCCAAATTCCGTGATATTAATAGGCGGTTCTGCTTTCTATAATTGCAGTGGCTTCACAGGCAGCTTAATCATCGGCAATTCTGTAACATCAATAGGCGGTGGCGCTTTTTCCAATTGCAGTGGTTTAACGGGTTCACTGACCATCCCAAATTCCGTGACTTCGATAGGTGAGGGGGCTTTCTCAGGTTGCAGTGGCTTCACGGGAACACTGACCCTCCCGAATTCCGTGACTTCGATTGGTTATCGTACTTTTTACAACTGCAGTGGCTTGATGGGAACACTGACCATCCCGAATTCCGTGACTTCAATTGGTGAGGGGGCTTTTTCGGGTTGCAGCGGCTTCACAGGCGATTTGGTCATACCCAATTCGGTAGTCACTATTGGAAGTAATGGACAGTATGTTACTGGTGCTTTTGAAAATTGTACTGGTTTTTCCGGTACTCTAACGCTTTCGGATTCTTTAACAATGATTGGAAATAAAACTTTCATTGGATGCAGTGGTTTGACGGGCTCGCTGATTATTCCGAATTCTGTGACCTTGATAGGCAGCTCTGCTTTTGCGTCCTGTAGTGGTTTCTCTGGTGACTTGACCATCCCGAATTCTGTGACCTCAATAGGCGGCGCTGCTTTTTCTGGTTGCAGTGGCTTCTCTGGTGACTTGATCATTCCAAATTCTGTAACCTCATTAGGCGGTTCTGCTTTCTATAATTGCAGCGGCTTCACGGGTACACTAACCATCTCGAATTCCATGACAACGATAAGCGACCAAGCTTTCTACAAATGCAGTGGTTTGACAGGTTTATATATCCCGAATTCCGTGACCTCGATAAGTTATGGCGCTTTCTGGGATTGCAGCGGTTTCACGGGTTCGCTTACTATCCCCAATTCCGTGACTTCTATAGGCAGTTATGCTTTTTACAACTGTAGTGGCTTCACGGGTTCACTGACTCTTCCTAATTCCGTAACTTCTATAAGCAGCAATGCATTCGGCAACTGCCGTGGCTTAACGGGTTCACTGACTATCCCGAATTCCGTGACTTCTATAGGCAGTTATGCTTTCTACAACTGCCGTGGCTTCACGGGTTCGCTGACTATCCCGAATTCCGTGTCTTCCATAGGTAACTATGCTTTTTACCAATGCCAGGCAATCCCTATGATCATAAGTCTGGCCGAAACTCCACCCACAGTAGGTGATCAAGCTTTTGGCTCGTGGAGCTCAAATACCTTTGTTAGTGTTCCTTGTGGCTTTGAGGATGCATATGTCTCCCAGTCTTGGGGAGGATTCAGTAATTTCCATGGAATGTGTGGGGGCACGGTCACTGTGACTGCAGACCCAGAAGAATATGGCATGGTTACAGGCAGTGGAACATTTGAGGCTGGACAAACCTGCACAGTGACAGCAATAGCTTTGGAGGGATATGCTTTTACTTATTGGACTTTAAATGGAGTAAAGACATCGTATGATGTTGAATACACTTTCTATGTGGCAGGAGATATGGAATTAGTGGCGCATTTCATGTTAGATGGTAATATTGTCTTTGCTGATTCCAACGTGAAAAGCATTTGTGTTTCCAATTGGGATACCAACGCTGACGGAGAGTTGAGTTATATTGAAGCGGCTTCGGTGACGAGTCTCGGAGTAGTATTCAAAGGCAACACAAGCATTACCTCGTTTGAAGAGTTGCAATACTTTATTGGATTGTCTTCCATCAGCGGTGATGCTTTTCGTAATTGCACTGGCTTGACCGGTTCGCTGATTCTCCCGAATTCCGTGACTTCAATTGGTGGTTATGCTTTCTACAATTGCAGAAACTTGACTGGCAGTTTAACCATCCCCAATTCCGTGACCACGATAGGATATGATGCTTTCTATAATTGCAGCGGTTTCACAGGTTCCCTAACCCTTCCGAATTCCGTGACCTATATAGGATCTGAGGCTTTCTACAATTGTGTTGGTTTCAACGGCAGTTTATTCATCCCGAATTCCGTGACCAATATTGGTAGTTATGCATTCTCTTATTGCAACGGTTTTACTGGTAATTTGGTTATTCCAAATTCTTTAACTTCAATTAATTACGCTGCTTTTATGGGTTGCAGTGGTTTCTCTGGCAATCTAACGATTCCCAATTCCGTGACCACAATAGGCAAGTATGCCTTTTCTTGGTGTAGTGGATTTACTGGCAATATGACCATTCCCAATTCTGTGACCACGATAAATGATTGTGCTTTCCGAGGCTGTAGCAATTTGACTTCCATTACCATACATAATGAGACACCGCCTACACTAGGTAATGACGCATTTTATAATGTTCCCAAGGCCATCCCTGTTTACGTTCCCTGTGGAAGTGCAGAGGCTTACCAATCAGCGGCCTATTGGAGTGAGTTCACCAGTATTCAGGAAGTTTGTTCACAACAGACTGTCACGCTTTCCCAAGGCTGGAACTGGGTTAGCCTGTCGATAGAGGCGGATCCCGCCATGACGCTCCAGATGTTGGAGGAGGCCTTGGGCAACCATGCCGAGCAGATTAAGGCGAGAAACGGGCAATATGCCGAATACGACGATGAAGAGGAGGAGTGGTTTGGCAATTTGGCAGGACTCACGTGTGAGAGCATGTACATGATCCATGTCGCTAATGATTACACGATAGCGCTGGAAGGCACACCTGTCAGTTCCACATACCACGAGATCACCATCGCTCCCGGCTGGAATTGGATTGGGTTCCCTTGCACTACTGAGATGAGCGTTGCGGATGCTTTTGTCGACTTCGAAGCCGAGGAGGACGACGAGTTGAAGGGAAGAGGTTCCTTCACGACCTTCGAGGGTGAGGGATGGTTTGGCGGATTGACGACCCTTCAGCCTGGGCAAGGCTACATGTACTATTCCAACAGCAACGTGGTGAAGACCCTGATCTTTTCCTCAGGCGCGAAATGATAGGTTTAATTAAATGAATGAAAAACGGCTGCTTTCGTTTGAGGGTGGCCGTTTTGTCATCAATTTCCACATGATTTGTTTCCAAAATTGCTAGTGTGAAAAGATATTTTCCATATATTTGCCCCCAAAACCACGGTGAACAAAATGAATAAGAGAATCCTTAGCCTGCTGTTGTTCCTTTTGACGGCAACATTTGCCGCAAAGGCCCATCCTGTGGGTATAAGCACTGCCCGTGAAGTGGCGTTGAAGTTCGTGAACGCCAATATGAAAACACACCTACGAGGCGCAAATGAGCTTCAGTTGGAAACCACTTACAATAACTCCCGAGGCGATGCTGCCTTCCATATTTTCAACACACCCAACGGCTTCGTCATCGTCTCCGCTGACGACTGCGCCACACCAATCCTCGGCTGTTCCGAAGAAGGCCAATTTGATGCGAACGACATCCCAATTCAGCTGCAGGACTATCTGCAAAGCTTTGTGGAACAGATAGAATACGGCATTTTGAACCATCTGGAAGCGGACGAAGACATTGCCAGTCAGTGGGCATTGGTACAGGCAACGGGTCATCTCATTGATCAAAGAGCCGCCACTGCGGTTGCACCTCTGTTGACGGACACTTGGGGTCAGCGTTGCTATTACAACGACCTCTGCCCTGAAGACACAAATGGCTATTGCGGACATGTTGTTGCGGGTTGTGTGGCCACTTCTTTCGCCCAGATTATGCACTATTGGGGCTATCCTTCGGTTGGTACGGGATCACACTCTTATAATCCAAACAATTATCCCACTCAGACGGCCAACTTTGGCGCCACCACATACGACTGGGCCAACATGCCCAATAGCTTGGATGCTTCATCCAGTCCAGCCCAAGTTAATGCTGTGGCTACGCTGATGTGGCATTGCGGTGTGGCGGTTGAGACGAGTTATGGCCCTACTGAATCTAGTGCTTTCTCGACCTATATTGCTTCTTCTTTCGTGAACTATTTCGGTTATTCTGATGAGTTATCCGAAGTTTTCAGAGACGATTATAGCAATGCGGAATGGATGGCCATGATGAAGAGTTGTCTCGACTTGGGCCGCCCAATTTATTACACAGGATATGAAGTAAACAGTTCAGGTGGTCATGCTTTCGTTTGCGACGGCTACAACACCAATGACCTGCTCCATTTTAATTGGGGTTGGAACGGTATCAACAACGGCTATTTTGCCAATGGTGCTTTGAATCCAGGTCACCATGCCTTAAATAGTGGCAATAAAGCCATCATTAACATCCATGCCTATTGCACTCCGGGTACAACCTATCAAGTGACCGTATCGAGTAAACCATCTAATGGAGGAACAGTGTATGGTACAGGGATTTATGACTGTGGAGCTGACTGCACTTTGACTGCAGTCCCCGCCGATGGATACGTGTTTCTCTCATGGACGGAAGACAGTGAAATCATCTCTGCAGAAACGACGTGCTCTATTACCGTGATGGAGGACAGAAACCTATTGGCTTACTTTGCCGAAGAAGGGTCGGTGTGTAATGTCATCTTCGAATTGACGGATTCATATGGGGACGGATGGAATGGCAATTATTTGCTTGTTGACTATGGCGAAGGCTTAACCGAACGTTTAACCTTGGATGGCGGTTCTTCGGTCTCTTATTCTCGTACAGTTGTAAACGGAAGTCTTATTGCACTGAGTTGGATTTCAGGTGCTTCTATAGATGAATGCTCTTTCGATATCAGGTTTGAAAATAGTGTTCTGATCTACCATGGAGGTAATCTCAGTCCTGGTTTTCAGCATGCGTTCACCCTCGATTGTGAGGCTGCCTTTGCACCTCATGTCATTTCCGTTATTGCAAATCCCCAGGAGGGAGGTACAGTTGCAGGTGCAGGCACTTATGAAGGTGGCACTGTCATAACGGTGACGGCCACTCCCGATGAAGATTACCTATTTGCCTATTGGTCGGAATATGGGGAACCGGTTTCGTCGGAAGCCGCCTATTCTTTCATTGTTTCCTCTGATCGCGACCTGGAGGCTTTCTTTTCATTGCCATTGAATGTAACTGTTGCAACCAATACGATGGCGGGAGGGACGGCTATGGGAGCGGGGGTTTACTATTACGGAGCTCCGGTCACGCTTACTGCGGCAGCCCATCCAGGCTATGTGTTCCGGAGTTGGACCAAGAACGGAACAGTGGTGTCATATCTTTCCAGCTATGTCTTTTCTTTGACCGAGTCGGCTGAGTATGTGGCGAACTTTGAGCCTGCGGAAGGCAAGGTCATAGGCGATGCGACCTGTTCTTGTCCCTATCTTCCCTCATATTATTATTATTCCTTGTCGGAACAAATCTACACGGCAAATGAGATGGGCGGTGCCGCTGCTGAGATTACCAGCGTGTCGTTTTTTAACACAGGCAGTCTTACCAGGACTCGCAATCTGAAGGTCTACATGGTTCATACCAGCAAGGCCTCGTTTGCTAACGCTAACGACTGGATTCCCGTGACGAATGCAGACTTGGTATTCCAAGGCTGTGTCACCCCAACCGCCCATGATTGGGTGACCATTTATTTCGACACGCCATTCTCCTACGACGGAGTGTCTAATTTGGCCTTGATTGTGGACGATAACACAAACACCTATAGCTCATCAAATGGTCGTACCTTCGGGACGGAAAAAAGCCAAGCCATTTGTGTCTCTGGTTATAACACGAATTATAATCCTAGCCATCCATCCAGTTACGCAGGTACGCTGCTCACGGTGAAAAACCAGATTGTCCTTGGCATCACGCCATCGGCCATCACACAGACGACCGAATTGTCTGCTGGCTGGAACTGGTTCAGCCTGCCCATTGAATTGAATCCTGTTGAGGTGCTTCAGATGCTGGAGGAGGCGTTAGACAGCAATGCAGATCAGATCAAGGCGAGAAACGGGCAATATGCCGAATATGATAATGAAGAGGAAGAGTGGTTTGGCAATCTGACAGGGCTCACGAGTGAAAACATGTACATGATCCATATAACCAACGCTTGCACGATAGCACTTCAAGGCCCACCTGCCCGTTCAGCATTCCATGGCATCACCATTGCGCCAGGTTGGAACTGGATGGGATTCCCCAGTGCCATGGAAATGAGCGTTGAGGATGCCTTTGCCAACTTTGAGGCCGAGGAAGACGACGAGCTGAAGATGAAGGGGTCATACACGACCTTCGACGGTGTGGAATGGTTTGGCACCTTGAATACACTGAAGCCAGGTCAAGGCTACATGTACTATTCTAACAGCAACGTGACGAAGACCTTGGTTTTCCCTACGTGTGCGAAACACCAAACAATCCCCTAAAAATATCCCATGAAACATATTGTTCAAATCGCGTTAACCTTGATGTTCCTGATGCCCTTCTGCATTTCAGGTTATGCCCAGACCATCGACCCTGTCTTGTTTGAAATAATGGGGCAAAGCCGCGACAACGAAAAGATTCGGGTGTTTGTTGTCATGCGGCAACAGTATGATCAGGAACAGCTTAACAGGCATGCTGCCTTTTTCACCACTCGCGCTGAACGG
>JAEEGL011252316.1_pt1 | contig 11092 bp, 9 predicted proteins | sample 9134231 | NCBI WGS metagenome assembly JAEEGL01 (sample SAMN16246548, study PRJNA631951) | gut metagenome | biome: gut microbiome; feature: rumen; material: fiber-attached | host: Bos | place: Iran: Karaj | collected 2018-10
CACCCCGCAGCATATCGAGCGTTCGAAATGGTATGCTGATGAGTATCACTCCTCTGCAGACAAGCGGTTATTCGAGGAGCGGTATATGAAGATCGGCGTGCCCGCCATGATGCTGGAGCGCCGTCCCGACAGCCGCCTGGCCAACTTCTACATAGAAGAAGCCTTCTACAACGTGCAGGCCGCCCGTGCTGCCTTCTATCCCAGCATCACGCTGACGGGAGAACTCGGATGGTCGAATAATGGCGGTTTCGTCAATCCCGGCAAACTGCTGCTGCAGCTCGTCGGCCAGCTCTCGCAGCCCATCTTCGCCCGTGGCCAGATCAATGCCAACTACAAGACGGCCCAGCTCACCGAGGAGAACCTGAAGAAGAAGTATGTGCAGGCCGTCGTCGATGCCGGCAACCAAGTGAACGAAGCCATTGCCGACTGTCGGGCAGCCCGTGAGAACCATGAGTACTACCACCGTCAGGTGGAGGTGCTCCACGAGGCCTACAACGGCACCCATGAGCTGATGGACAACGGCAAGGCCCAGTACCTCGAGGTGCTCACTGCTCAGGAGTCGCTGCTCAACGCCCAGCTCAACGAGGCATCGAACATGTACAACGGTGCCCAGGCCCTCATCTCCCTCTACATTGCCCTCGGCGGCGGAACGAAGTAAAGGTAAAAGGGTAAAAAGGTAAAAAAGTAAAGAATAATCGAACATGATGAGAAAGATATTTGTACTGGCAGTAGCCGCCGTGATGGGTACACTGAACGTGAGTGCCCAGCATGAGGAAGGCGACCTCACCATCCAGCCCCGTGTTGGTATCACCATGAGTAGCATGACCAATACGGACGGAGCCAAGACAAAGCTCAACGTGACCTATGGTGTGGAGTTTGAACGCTTCTTCAACGACGATCTCAGTATCGCGGCCGGAGTCCTCTTCACCGACCAGGGTGCTAAGTTGAGTGACGACATCACGATGAACATTTACTATGGCCTGCTGCCTGTCACGATTAATTACTACGTGCTGCAGGGACTGGCCCTGAAGGCCGGTATCCAGCCCGGCTTCAGGGTGAAGGCCCGTGTGAATGCAGACGACACGAAGATCGACTTCGACAGCTTCCTCGCGTCGCTCTATCCCGGCGAGGATGTGAAGATGAGCACTTTCGACCTCGCCTTTCCCGTCGGACTGTCCTACGAGTTCCGCGGTGTCACCCTCGATGCCCGTTATAACTTCAGCGTCATCAAGCTGATCAAGGGTCTCGATGAGTCGGTGCGCAATCAGGTCATCGCCGTCACCCTCGGCTATAAGTTCTGATGATTATTAGATTATAATATACATCTTTCCAACCTCGCTGTTCGTGATGAATGGCGAGGTTTTTTGTTCACAAGGGAGTCATCAGACAGTAAGACACTGGAATGATCTTTCGCCATTTATTTTGGAAGGGAAATCGTTTCCAAGTTTCTTGCATATCTTTATTGGTTTGTAAGTTTCTGATATAGTTTGAATAGTTCGGCTACACACTGGCTTTCGGTGAACCGGCTGCTGGCTTTCCAACCATAGGCAGCCATTACGGCGCGGTCGTTATCTTGGTGGGCTTTACGAAGCTCTACTGGCATCGTCAATTCGTCATAGAGGTCAGCCAACGAAGATTCAGGATAGAGGGCACGAGCATCCAATATGGCTTGTGCTGTTTGTTCTATCTTTGCCTTCTGTTCTTCTGTGGGATTGGGCCAAGGGAAGTTGTTGTAGACAACATCCTTGCTATAGCGATAGTCGCTCTTTAATCTTCCACAAACTGCACGCATCCACGCCATGTGAACGTTGCTTTCTAACACTCCAAAATGGAATAGAGACGCATCTGGGATAATTTGTACCGCATCACTCGTTAAGATATCAGGCGTTAAGAACCCCATAGGAATGTATCTTCTATTTTCAGATGAATGTCTGGGTACAAGAATATATGTTGTTTCTGGCATGTTCTCAACATGAAATCTTGTGGGAGTATCTGCCAGTTTCCTTGTACCAGCACTGCTGCTTGATAGGCGGAATTCCTTTACTGATGCGACACGTTCCAAACAATATGGCATTTTGTGTAGTTCAGCAGGTGAACAGTTACCAAGCCACAAACAATATCGGGGCGTATTATGCAAGAATTCTGTTGCACCAAGGAAAAGGCGGAAATAGCTTGCTGCCATTGGTTCTTTCTCGATGAAAGCATCCCTTTCCTCTTCATTAAACAGGTAAAAGCCCCCATCAATTGGTTTGTTGCCAATACCAATCTGAGGAACATGGCAGAGAGGTTTTGAACGGCTTTCTATAAATACATTAGGTGCATCGAATAAATATGCATTGATATTATTGGTTTTGATGATGCGCTCTCCATCAAAGATGGTAGATTCTGTTGTTTGAGCATAAGAGAATCCCACGATAATGCAATGGACGTGTGCTTTTAATGTAGCCTCACTATCCCAACGAAAAGTGCGATGGGCAAAGTTGATTCGGATGCCTTGTTCGAATAGTTTCTCCCAAAGATTGGCTACCTGCTCACCTTGGCAAATGCTGTTGGTGGATACGAGGGCTGTTCGGCATTTAGGATTCATCCTCATCACGTTTGCAGCTTTTCTATACCAACAACTGACATAGTCCAGATTTCCAACGTTTTTCCAATCCTTGCCGAAAATGTCCATTACATCATGTTTCTGACTTTCGCTCATGAGCCTTGCTCCAACAAATGGAGGATTACCTATTATATAATTAAGGCATTCTTTGGGCGCTATGTTTGACCAGTCTATGCGGAGCGCATTACCTTCTTTGATATTTGTATAACTCTTGAGTGGTAGGAACTCAATGTCTTGTTTAATAATGCGCTCTGTTTCTGCCAACATCTGAGCCTCAGAAATCCACAAAGCAGTAGTGGCAACTGTCACGGCAAAGTCATTAATCTCGATGCCATAAAACTGCTGAATACTGACCTTTATGGGATTGACAAAGGCACCCATCATCGTCTGACCGTAATAGCGCTCACGGATGGCCTCGTTTTCTAAACGACGCAGGGAAAGATAGGTCTCAGTAAGGAAGTTGCCAGAGCCACAAGCAGGGTCAAGGAAAGTCAATGAGGCAAGTTTTTCCTGATAGGCATCGAGCTTCTTCTGGCGTTGCTTCTCTACCTTTTCTTTTAATATCTCATCCAACTCACGACGCAGGTCATTGAGGAACAAAGGATCTATCACCTTGTGAATGTTCTCGATACTGGTATAATGCATACCACCACTGCGACGCGTCTCAGGATTGAGCGTACTCTCAAACATAGCTCCAAATATGGTGGGAGAAATCTCGCTCCAGTCGAAGTCAAGGCTGGCATTGCGCAATAAGGTCAGCTTGAGTTCCTCAGTAAATTGAGGTATTTCGATTTCTTCTTCAAACAGTCCACCATTCGTGTAGGGAAATGCTGCTAATTCTGTCTGTAGGTATTTGCTACGCTTTTCTGTTGGGGTTTTCAGCACTTCAAACAAATCACGCAAAGCTCTGCGAATGTCCTTTGCCTCATAAATCACAAGGAATTTTTGGAACTGATCTCTTGTGAAGATGCCTGCATCCTCAGCATAAAGGCAGAATACCAATCTTACACAAAGGATGTTGAGCCAGCGAAGCGCCTCTGGTGAATTGTCATCGTATTGTTTCAGAAGAGCATCGTATATGTCAGCTACTATGTCACTGGCCTTCTTCGATACCTCCATCTCTTTGGAAAGATGCTCACTTTTGGCATCAACAAGGAACTGTAGGCGATAGTATTCCTTGCCTAAGTTCTCAAGCAGTATCTGTTGCGGCTCGCCGTTGGGCTGTTCCATGTCATAAACCAAGAACTCTGAGAAGTTGCAGGTAACAATCCATCTTGGGTGATCCGATACAGGCAGACCAAGCACATATTTACGTGCTTGCAGAAAAGGATTCTGCAAAGAGCCGTTGCTCTGACGAATACCTTTACGCAAGTCCTTGTCTATTGACTTTTGTTCAATAAGGACACGAGTGGAAGGAATACGCCCATCAATGAAATTGCTGCTATCAACCATATGATGTTCTTCAAAGCGAATGAATCTATTGGTCGGTGTATCTATGCCAAACACATTACTTAAAAGGTCAATCCAGAATGGCTGTGATTCACCTCTCTCATATCCTCTACCTTTCCACCGCTCAGCGAACTCGGTAGCGGCAGTAGCCATTTGTTTCTCAGTTTTCATTAAACTGTTATTCGGTTTTTAGTGCACATGCTGACTTATCGGGATTTGTGATGGGCAAAACCAACGGGCCTCCGAACATAGAAAAGGCGTGAACCGCCTTACCTACACCTTGAGGCCGTGAGAATTGCCCATGTAACCAGATAAGTCATGTCCACACCCAAAGGTGCAGACATTAGTGACTATCTACGGTTACATTATCTTAGAAATTTCTCACGTTTCAAGATGTTCCGTATAATCAGCTAATGCTGTTATTAATTACCCATAAAGTCGCACCGGCACCTCCACTGAGGCATAGCGCCGATGTTCGAGGGCAAAGATACGAAGAATATTTGGAACGACAAAACGTTTTCTGGAATATCTATCAAGAAAGTTTGGAAAGTGATTCTCTTTTAGACGAAAAACTGCGAAAAAGACTCCAAAAGTTTGAAATAATAGAGAAATATGCAGATTTTGCAACGAGTTGTGACTACGGATAAAGCGGTACAACTTTCTTTTCAAAATGATCGATATGATGCCGCATTTTGGGTAGTACATGCCAGACTGCGGCAAGTTTCTCAGCACGTTTTTTTACCGTATCTTCCCCTTTTGGCATATTGTGTGTCAAATAAATGCCAGCGAGCATCAAAATGAATTCACGCTTGGGCGTACCCTCTTCCGCATCGGGAACGATGAAGGTCTTGAAGATAAAGTTGCCAAGCGGTGTCATCCGCGCATAAAACATTGAATGCTTCAGATAGATAACGCCAGGTATGTTGCCATCACCGTCGGTAAAAGGATAAAAGACACCTTTACGCATCTTCCCTGCTTTGAAAAAGATACCGCAATCATGAGGGTTGAATATGGTTAAGTCCACAACATCTTCAGCCTTCATATCTGCAAAAAATGCCTCTTGATAACTGTTGATATAGCGTTCACGGATGCGGCGAACAGCATGGGGGATAACTTCTACATAGTACTGATGGGGGGTGTTCATGCCACGCAAGTAGAAATAAGATTTAGTGCCATAGTCATTCTCTACCTCACAATGAAAGACACTCCACCACAGTGTCGTACCTTCCACGCAGTAAACCCCTATACTCCAATAGTTTCCATTCTTTGTAATATGTTTTCCGCGAATCCATAAAAACTTGTCTTTATTCATTCCGATACGACCCTTAGGCATCATCCCAAGAAGTTTCTTACCAAGTTTTTTAGTTTGGCGTTTCACCGATGTCCAATCGTCCATCAGTTCTTTTAATGTCTCTTCGTCGGTATATGTTGGCAATATCATAATTCCTACGCATCCCAGCTCCATAGGCTGATGCTGTGGGCAAAGATACGAAAAAGTTTGGAAACAAATGGGCTTTAAGTAAAAAAAATGAAAATAAATGGAGAATTATTTGGAAGATAAACGAAAAATACCTATCTTTGCAGCGTCAGAACAATAGTTTTGACTACGCCGCTGAGTGCGGGGAGCAAGACTTGATCGACACTACTCCATTTTAAAGTCACTTTCGGGTGGCTTTTATTTTTCATATCTCTTTCGAAATACGCGATTAAAATCGGAACTTTGCACTTGGACTCTGTTTACAGACAATACCTTTTTCCTTTGAATATCAATACTTCTAACGCATCCTGATTAGCTTCAAAATAGGTTTTGATGTCAGAAGCCAATAAACGTGCATTATAGTCTGTTAGCATATTCAGTATTACACGATTCGTCTGTCCAATGGAATCAAGCAACTGCGTTCCCACAGAGCCTTTGCCATGAACGGTTTTCAAATCATAGAGTCCAAGGATTCCTTTCTTCTCAAATATGAAATCAGCCGTGCGGCAACTCCTCGGATTAGGTAATATATAGACACGATAGCCATGCTCTACAGCCTTGCGCGCTGCATTGATCAGATTTTCGAAGTCATCACTTTGTTCGCTAATGGCACTGTAAATGTTGGTTTCTCCCTCTACGGGATGGAACTCTCCATAGTAGATTATTAGTTTCAGTTGATTGATAAACCGGGCACCTTTCAGATAGTGTAGCTCCTGCAATTCGTCAGCCATACCTCTCCATGGGGTCTCCGCAACCATCAGTACAGAGCCATTTTCTTCAAACGGTTCAAATTCAAATATGTTGTCTTCAATGATGGCCGGTTTCATATTATGTGCAAAGATACGAAAAAGTATGGAAAGAAATTCTCTTTTGGACGAAAAAGTGAAAATAATTGGAGAATTACTTGGGAGATAAGCGAAAAATGCCTATCTTTGCAGCGTCAGAACATTAGTTTTGACTACGCCGCTGAGTGCGGGGAGTAAGACCTTATCGCCCCTGCTCCATTTAAAAGTCACCTTTGGGTGGCTTTTTTCTTTTCATATAGCCTTCTAAAGATGCCGGTTGAAACTTGGAAATCGCGAGCCGTAATGTCGCGGGGCGCGAGCCGTAATCTCACCATCGACGAGCCGTAATCTCGTCGGAAATCTCCTTCAATTACCGCAAAAAAGCTATTTTGCGATATAGAATGAATTATTATCCGAAAAAAAGTTGTAAATTTGCGAGCAAAAATATTTGAATATGGATTACATAGATTTCCCTCGTAGACTGGTTTATAGAGAAAGAAGAGGTCTTGAAGACTTCGTGGAAGAGCATGAAGAGAATACTTTGTTTATTGACAACATGCTTGACAACTACTATTTTAGTAATGCTAATGGTAAGGAACGGGCACTTCGTTGCTTCAATAGCGCATACTATCTTTGCACCATTATCTTGCAATGTAAAAGTCGGCCTGAATGGAACTTTGCAAAGTATTGTGAAATTGCCTATTGTGGGGAAAAGAATAATGACGTCAATCAAGCATTTACACTCTCGCTGGTCTACATTTTTCTAACGCATACATATTATGAGATCTCATGTAAAAAGTTCTTGAAGAAACTACATGATTATTTTCATGACATCACGCATTTCCTCGTAAGAAATGACCCATTTTTGAATGATTATGATTACAACGATGTATGTAATGATTTACAGAAAGGACTTCCTGACAATTTTCTCATTGCCGAAGAGTTTATCCCCCGAAAGATAGACAAGGATATTTTCAAGGATGTGGATGGTCCTGGAGATTGGTGGAGCAGGTTGACAAACTATTATGATAGGCATGAAGTCAGAAAGATTGTGGATTTTCTAGGCAAGGACGAAGAAGAAAAGCATTTGCTAATTGAACTTATCAGCCGAGATGCACAACGTTATTATGGAGGAAATAACTATTATCATGAAACGTTAAAGCCCATCTTGGACGAGATGGATGAATATATCTATCATGAATATAACGATGCTAATAATCAGGCCATAGCAGAAGCCGAAATTGAAGAGTTGCAACATCAAGGCGACCTAAGACCACTGCAAGCCCGAATAGCGGAACTGGAGGCTCAATTGTACAACCCGCAACAGGAGAATGGGGAAGATGAAAATCTTCGTGAGAAACTGGCAGATGCCCAAAAGACCATAGAGGACCAAGCTCAGACCATAAAAGAGCAACAGCGCCTGGTAGATGATTATGCTTCAAAATACGATCCAAAGGTGCTAAAGGGTAAGGAAAGGAAACATATCCTTACAGGTAAACAGCATGTGATTCTGTGTTTGGCTGTTCTGGCGGAATTCAACCGAATACCAAATGCAAGAACAAATTTGAGTTATCAATTAAGTTTCGTTGCGAGCCGTAATGAAAGTACAATGAAGGACTATCTGAAGGAGCGAATAACGACTGAAGAATGTGAAGAAACTGCAAAACTGTTTGAAGCCGAAACACCTTTTATTGCCCAGCTTATTAAGGATTTACCAGAGAAATTGGATAAAGATAAATCCGAAAAGAATAGGAATAAAGTGTTAAAGAAACCTAAAGAATAAGCCAAGTGGAATCCACTTGGTTTTTTCGTTGCTTTTAGGTGGAATCCACTTGGTTTAACCCTCTTGATTCATATTCGGCTTTTTTGTAATTTTGCACTCGAAAAAACGTTCCTCGGGTGCTTTCATACTGTGTGAGTAAACCCAGGACGCAAAGAGTAAGGTATTATATACATTATTTATATATGGATTATCAAATGACTCAGCAACCAGTAGTCAACGAGCGATTCACGATGTGGGGTCCTGGCTATATTAATGCGCATGGAGTAGCAGTGCTATCGGCCAAGCGTAAAATGGATATTGATATCGCATACGCGTACCAATATATACGTGATGGATGGGCGAAAGTGGCCCAAGACGGGCTTATAAATATGATGTCCACATCAACGAACAAGGAGCAGCAGGTATACAAGGCACTGAATTTCGAAACCGTTTCGTTTGCCGGTAGGTTCTCCTATCGCAATGCGAAGAGTCTGATAGAGCCCACTCCTTTCATGACGATTGATGTTGACCACTTAGGCAGTACGGAACGTGCGCGCGAGGTGCAACAGCTGTTTATCAACGACAAAGAGGTTGAGACGGCTTTATGTTTCCTGTCGCCGCGACAGGAGGGCGTAAAATGGGTCATCCGCGTACCGGAATGGTGCGACCGCCCTCTCTATCGTGACCGCTTCTATCTGATGGTCGATTACGTTGGCTATGAGTATGGCATTGTGGTTGATTCTGATGGCAGTGAGGTTCATCGCACTTGCTATTTGAGCAGCGATCCATTGTGCTATTGTAATCCAAGATATTTATAATCATCATTAATAATAATAACAATGAAACAGAATTCTTACACAGATTTGGAGCACTTGCATATCATTGCAGAGCGTTTCCGTGAGTCGGGCTTAGTCTTATCACTCACACACAAAGAATGGGTCACCATTGGTATGGGCTGTGCTTCGCTGGGCGAGGCGGCTCGTGAAGACTTTCACACGATTTGCCAGTGCTTCGAGGGGTATTCCTACGAAGAGAGCAATTCAAAATTCGACAATTGCCTGAGGACTACCCGCGGTGAGGTGACATTGGGATCAATCATCCTCTTTGCCCAACAGCATGGTATCGATACCAAACTCCCGCGTGGTCGCCGCCCAATGACATCTGCCGAAGCTGAGGAGAAGCAGACCAACAAGATTGAGCGCATTGAGGAGGAACTGACTCGTAATCGACAATGGCGCTACAACATCCTGACCGATAAACCGGAGTATAAGGATGACGGCAAGGACTGGCAACCGATGGGCGACCGCCAATTCAACACCATTATCTCGAAACTTCGCAAGATGGGGCTGGGCATTCAGGACAAAGCGCTGAGATCACTCATTGGCAGTAGTGATTTCTCTTTCGACTTCAATCCTGTGGAGGAGTACTTGAACAGTCTGCCAGTATGGAATCCAGAGACCGATCCGGACTACATACACGAGACGTTTGCTGGTCACATGGAACTCAAGAATCCAGAAGACGAGGGCTATGTCGACAAAATGTCGAAACACTTCATGGTAGGCATGGTTAAGCTTTGGCGAGGCGAGATAGCAGAGAACCCCACCATGCCCGTTCTGAGCGGTCCTCAGGGCTTAGGCAAGACTTACTTCGGTCGTGGTCTGCTGCCGCCTGAACTGGAACGCTATGTGGCCAACGTAGGGCCAAACGACCCCGTCAACAAGGACGCCATACTCATGCTCAGCGAGAAGTTGCTCATCGTATGTGAGGAGTTCGAGATGACCTCAAAGTCAAAGAGCGATATGTTCAAGTACATCCTCAGTTTGAATAAGTCAACGGTTCGCCGTTCATACGACCGCTACAGCGAAGACCGTCTGAGAATTGCGTCACTCTTTGGTTCGAACAACCAGACGGCATTCATCTACGAGCCAGAAGGAAGCCGTCGTTTCGTGGGCATCGAACTGACGGGTTTGACAAAGCTGTGCGATAAGCCCATCAACTACACAGGCCTCTACTCGCAAACCATGTATCTGCTGAAGGAAGGGTATCCGCCTCATCCGAATGCCGAGGAGATTGCTATGATTGCTGAACACAACAAAGCATTCCAGCGTCTTGATGATTGCGAAGAGGCACTGCTGACCATACTTCGCAAACCTGAGGAGGATGAGACTCCAGAAGTGGTTTTGGTGGGTGAAATTCAGAAAAAGCTCCATGTGGATGGTTTCCGTGGCCCTACTTATTCGGCTTCCAACATCGGAAAAATGCTTCGCAGAATGGGTATCGATACACATAAAAGCCGTCGTGGCTCGGAAGCCTATGTTGTCCTCCTGCGTAAAAAAGGTGAGACGTCTGTTCCTGTCGTTCAAGGCGAACCTAAACAAGCAGAACTGCCATTCTAATCATTGATGTTAAACGTGTGACGGTTGTGACAGTCGTTTCTGTCACTTCTCTAAAATAAATCCCTAAATCTTTTCAATAATTGATTGTTGATTTAAGGATTTATTTTTTTACTCTATCAGATTCTGCCGTCACTGCCGTCACGCTCTTTGGAATACTAAGCATTTCTTGCTACGAAGCCTTCCAACACTTTTTCGATGGCCTTCAAAAAAGTGTTGGAAGGCTTCGTAAAAAACGAGGGTGTAACAGATACAAAAAAGATATTATCCAAACAAATAATTAGGCGAAAAATGACAAAATCCAAGGAAATAATTATGTTAAATCTGACAAAATCCAAAGAAATAATCCAGAAAGCTTATATAATATAATAATGAAAAATTTTGCAATATTTTAATAAAATAATAGCTCAAAAATTTGCATAATTCAATTATTTTTCGTACCTTTGTACCATAATAAAAGGCGGGAATCGGCCACCCGAAGCAGTTGGCCGGACGATAGTTTAATACCATGAAATTTTAAGAAATATGGCATTAAAGATCAAAGCGAAGGAGAAGAAGCTTAAGTTCTCCAAGGACGGACCTGAAGTGTACCGTTATGTGATGATCCCTGACCTGTATTCG
>JAEEGL011713542.1_pt1 | contig 11092 bp, 8 predicted proteins | sample 9134231 | NCBI WGS metagenome assembly JAEEGL01 (sample SAMN16246548, study PRJNA631951) | gut metagenome | biome: gut microbiome; feature: rumen; material: fiber-attached | host: Bos | place: Iran: Karaj | collected 2018-10
CCTACGAAAGTAGGGCTTTTCGCTTTAAAGAAATCTAATATTAAAAACAGAAAGAATAAAACATCCACACTCCAACAACAAGCGCCCCGAGCAATCAAGCCCGAGGCGCTTTTGAATTTTTTAAATCCTTCGACTTTACCCTTCGGCAAGCTCAGGGACCTTGTAGGTTGGTGAGCCAGTCGAACCATACTCAGGATGACACGTCTGAGCAGCACTCAAGCTAATTCTTACTTTTCTTTTTTGCAGATTTCTTCTTGTCGCTCATTTTTACTCGGCGTGAACCCGCACGAATGCGTTCCCACGGAGCAAAAGACATGGTTCCGAAGGTAAATCCGAAGAACCACACATTAAAAGCCACCCAGATAATCGAAGCGCAGCCAATGCGCCTCCAGTCCACAATGACGCTCATATCGACCACAAGAGCCGAAAGCGCAAGCAAAGATGCAATCAAGACCGGAGCTAGCATCCTTTTACCCGCCTTTACAAGCGCACCCGCCTGCGGAGAACCTTCGCCAAGTTCCTTACCGGCAACCATGGCACAGGCGACAACGCCCGAAAAAGCGATGGCGCTAAGTACCGCCCACATGAGCCAAGCCTTCCCCACCATCAACGGGAACCAAGCCAAAAATCCGGTCAGCAACAGCCACGAAAGCGCAAACGGGAACAGGGCGCAAGCGACACTCCACTTGACAAAGAGCACGAGCAAAAGCGCCAAGCCCGCAAACACGGCAAAGAACACGAAAAGCATGTCCTCATCGCCGCCAAGCGCAAAGAGCGCGCCCACAAAAGCAGCAAGCGCAAACAGGCCACCAAAACCTCCACGCATACCGCCAAACACGAAATAAAGGACAATCATGGAAAGGGCGGCAACAAGAATGTACTGCGAAGAATGCCAAGCCGAAACAACATTCGTGAATCTAGAAATCCACATGCCTAGCGCTTCGGAGGCACCAAGCGGGAACGAAGCCATCTGTTGCCAACCCGTAGTCACGAAAGCCACAGAAAAGCCAATCATCAAGAGCACAAAAATTAAACGAAAGCGGAGTGAAAGTTCCAAAAGTTTCTGAACCTTACCCGGTTTTTCACGCAATTCCATTGATTACCTCGATATCAACAATTTTTGTTTTTTGGTCCAAGTTTGAGTTGTTGTTTTCGTTTTAGATTCCGTAGAATTAAATGCATCCGAAATCTTGGTTTTGCTCCGCACTACATAGTGGTACAAACCATTCGCCAACAAACGTCCGAAATTATCCCTACCATCCCAATGCGTTTCGCCAGATTTTGCATTCTTGATGACCTTAACAAGCCTACCATGTTGGTTATAAATAAAGATGTTTACATCTGGGTCCGAATCAGAAGACAGATTCTTGAAGTAGAAGGTTGTCCCTTTTTTGCCCATCGGGTTTGGAACGTTGAATACATCGGCAAGTCCCGCCTGCATATTTTCCGTAATTTCAACATGAACAGATTTTGTCGAAACATTCCCGAGAACATCCAAAGCTCGCACCATGAACGTATAGGATCCCGGCGGATAAGATTCCGTCGTCAAAGACTTGCGAGCAACAGCGCGTTTTGAGGACTGTTCCAAGAACGGAGACGGATGATACGGATTTTCAAGTTCAAGCATTTCGAATATAATACCTTCATCAGCCTGTTCTCGGTAATCCAAAGCCGTTTCATCTTCAACAACAACTTGCAAGCATGCCGGAGTCTGGAGCTTGATATGTTGATTATCAACAAATGAAGTTTTTTCGCCTGAATTGCACAACTGAATCTTGATTGTCGGCGGGGTTTTATCGTTCAATGAATCAGCATAATTCGAAACACCCGTAATCTTGATATTTTTTTCGAAATAGCGACCAACAGCCACATCGTTCGGAGAATAAGCCCAAGCGCGGAATTCCACAAGAGAATCACCAATATTCAGTTTTTTCGGGGTCACAAATTCCGTTTCAAAGCGGCCCCCGACAACAGGAACAATTTCCGAATAAATTAGCGAGCCATCATATTTGACATCGGCATAATTTGATGTCGTTATCATATCGAGGTGTTTGGTGTAGCGGCCCTCTCTCAAAGTCAGAGCAATATTTCCCGAAGACATTCCCGATACATTTCCAGACAACTTAACTTTATCAAGAGCCTTTATCGAATCCACAGGAGAATCTAACGAAATCTTCAAGCCAGCTAACGGCATGCGAATTACAGGTTCACCAATGTACACGTAATGTTCTGTATTGAATACATTACTCGTATAAGTCGGAACCGATTTTTTATGCAAGAAAACGTTGTCCTTAGCCTGCATATAAGCCAAGCCGAGATAATTGCCATTTTTAAGCAACGCACGGCTTATAAAATTCTTGGCAAAAATGTCATTGGGGCCAGCATACGTCTCACGCGCAGCACCAATAGCCGCGATGGCCCCCGCTTGAGGCAAAAGTACAAAAGCTTCCGTCATCGATTTGGAATCACCTTCATCAAAGCGGCCTACCGTACAAGAGAAGGAATTCAAAACCGTATATCTTTTTTTATTCGAAAGTCTAGAGAGGTACGAAAGTTTCATCAAACCCTCTGAAGCCCACGCCACCTTGGAACCATGACCATAATACGCGGACAACAGCGCACCCTGATTCATAATATTCAATAAATCATTGGCAGCATCCAACTTTTGCCCTGCAGCATCGGCATCGTAATTTAAAAGATAAACTTTCTTTATGTTCATTCTAAAACCAAGAGAATCGGCTGTGGAATCCACCAAGTTTGCCAAATTTTCTTGATAGATGGTATGGTCCATCGGGTCCGGAGAATTTCCATTATACGCATCATCGGCGGCAAGCAACAATGTAGAACGCCACTCGCCATGATCGAACCTCTGGATTTCATCGTAATCTCTGGCCTTTTCATTATAACTTTCGAATTCCTGCGTAGAGGAAACAGGCAAGCGTCCCACAGCCAGATCCGTATCGTACGGTTTACCACTACGGACAACTTCACCGGAGTCCAAAACGCCAAAGAAGTCTTCCGTCACCGTAGATTCTTTTTCATACGGAGGGATATAGTTTTTACCGTGCTTGCTTCCACGGTAATCATAATGGCCAGACCCGGCAAGCAAGACAAATCGTAAATTCGGGCACACACTTCGAACATAGGCGATATAGTTTCTGATTGCAATGGGCGATAAAGCACCGCCGGTGTAATACCTATAAATGTTTTCAATCGGCACAACCGCAGTCACAAGTTTCGAAGCCGACTTTTCTCCAGAGCGGAACTCCGCCAATGCCTCAGCCTGCACAAGGAATTCCTCTGGCGAAATAATGAGATACTCCGTCTTCGATGAAATTTTGGCAAGTTTCTGGACCGAATTTTTCGACGGCGCAGGAATGCCCTTTACACTAAATGCACGACTACGATTTCTTTCGCGATACAGCAAATAGCGGACATCTTCATCGGCTCCAATGCTATCAATTGCAGCTCCATCTGCAATTTTCAAAAGGCCGACAGGCGCCAAGTTCTTAAATTTCATCAAGCGGAGGTCTGAATCCTTGCCCACCGGGATGCGGATAACACCCGTTGCAAATCCAGGCAGCATCCACTCCGCAGAATCAATGGAAACTGCAGACGGATCCCACTGGTAAGCCACAGAATAGCCGTCAAAGCGATCGCTCTGGTAAGAGTTATCATGGATTGTTAGTTCATACTTGTTATCCTTATCCTTCAGCGCATTTGTGGGAATGCCGAAATTGCCTCCAGGCAACAAAGACCCATCGCCCCAATAGAATTCCTCGCCACGAACCTTAGAATAAGAAGAACCATTCACCTTCAGCTTAAAGCAAATGGAATTCAGGCGCTTGGTATAACTACTGTCCGAGATAACCAAGCTAGACCCCTGCGAACGAAGCGGGAAAAACGAAAGAGCGACAAAACCTTTACCACCTGAAACAAGGCCAGGCAAATCAGTCGTAGATTTGAATTCCAAATCCTCTGCGGACAATTCAAGCGTATCCCCAAATTCACGCCATTTCCAGAAGTATTCCTTACCCGTCGCTTTGTCCCAATCCTGCCCATTACCGAAATAAGCATCGCGCAACAGTTCATCTCTTTCGGCACGTACATAACGGAACCAATCGATATTCTTTGCGGAGGACTTCGGTGCGGCAAGCGTTTCAAGGCGAAGCCCCTTCCCCGTTTGCTTATAACCGAAAACAAAATGCTGATAATAGGAATACGGCGAGTACGAATGGAAATAAGCCATGTTCGTTTTGGGCACATTTGAAATCTGCGTCGGCTCCGAATCCATTCGTTTCCAGAAAGCGTTTCCGTAACCTACAAAATAGAGCGAGTCGCCTTCATCAAAGTTTCCATTGGAATTCCGGTCCGCAACTTTAATAGGCAGTTCAAAAATTTGGTTGGGGGAACGAAGAGCCGCACCAGGAGCCATATCAGGGAGAGTATCCGGCGATGCACCATACAAGCAAACCTTTTCGACAGGAACGGCATCGAGTTCATCTTGACGCCCAACCCTCAAAAGCGCTGTGCGGATAGCACTATAGTCAACAGCGAAAAAACCGTCTTCACTAAACGTAGCCATGTTCTCGTCGCCCACAACCAGTTCAGCAAGTTGAACGACATCTTCAAAATCCGAAGACGCTTCACGACGCAACGCAACATTAGCGGAGGCTGTTCCAAACTGAGCTGCAGCTGCAGCGTTTTCAACCAGCATGAGCGCGCGAGCCCCCGGATTTCGACCGCTCACCTTCGCTGGTCCAAATTCGACATTCAGTCGGAAATTCTTGCGAAGAGCAACCGAGCCACCATCCTTGACGTAAAGCGGAACAAACACATCGACCATCCACAAGTTATCCTTGAGGAACGGACTCGAAACGTCAACAGACGGAATCTTTGCAGGCATAGACTTGCAAGGCGAAGCCCCCAGCGAAACAACCTTGTTGGTTGTCACCGAGACCGAAGGTTTCGCATTCGACGGGAGTGCCACGCGGTAATGGCGAACGGGCACGTTGCTGGCATCCACATTAAAGGAGTTTTCAGGAACAAAGCGCTTCCCTGAACCGTCTTCGCAGGATTTCGTTGACGAATCCAAGACTTCATCGTCTAAGATAAAACGTTTCTTGGAATCTTCTACGACCGAAGAAGCCAAGCTAGACACAGTTGCGCAAGCAACCAGAAGAATCTGAAATTTTTTGATGATAGAATTCACAAATTTTAAGATAGTAAAAATTAAAAATGGAGATTCCCGCTCTGAGGCGGGAATGACAAAGAAGCCGAGTGATACAGAAACATGCTTGCATGTTTCTATATCCGAGGCGAACTAGTCATGCCACAAAGTGGAATGACATGCAAGGCGAGCGCAGCAAGAATGAGTATACTTATTCTTATTGCCGAGCCGCAGCAGCCAAGCCACGAAGTGGAATGACAAAGAAGCCGAGTGTCATACCCCACTTGATGGGGCATCTCCTTTTTTTACAACTAGGGTCTTGTGATGACCATTTCGAGGAATCCATTCCCCGTTGTGCGCATTTCGACAACTTCACCGCTCGTAGCCTTGGCCTTAAAGAGCGTAATGTAGTCAGGACGAACACCCTTGGAAAGAATCATTTCGATTTCCTTGGGAGTAATCATGAACTTTTTGTTCCACTTTTCCATGTACCAGTGCCATGGTTGCCAGTTGAAAATGCCACGAGTCGACTGGACAAAAGCGCGGAGCATCAAAGAATATTCATATTTCAAGAAACCAAGGTAATCATTCACTTCCGCATGTTTTTCGACGATTGTTTTCGTAGCAAAATCGGTATCGTAACGGAGCGGAGTTTTATCAGGGTTATCGTAGCTAAAACGAATTAACTTGTCCGATGCCGTAATCTTCAAATTCGAGCGATCGAGGTGTTCGAACTGGTTTTCTGAAATTTGTTTGTAATCCCTGAACACAACATCGGGAGTAAGGACCTTGTTAAGTTTGAGCGGAACAGGTTTAGCATCAAGCGCACTTAGTTCGTAAAAGACAAGTATTTCGCCTTTTCCCTTCGGCAAAAGCACCGAGAGCAAAGGTTTATCGCGCTCGGTAATGAGCCAAATCATCTTAGGTTTGTTCGGGGAATTCAAAATCGGGTCGAGCACCTTCATCAAAGAGGGGTCGCGAACGCCATTCACATCCCATTCCATCCACGTTCCCGTTCCGCCAACGGAATCAAGGACATCAAAGAGGCGCCCGCCTACAAATCCATCCTTCGCTTCGACTGCGCCATAAATTTTATTCGAGGAAGTTCCATTCGTGGCAGACGGCTTTGTTGAAGCAGCCGAGGCCATAGCCGCAGAAACAAGAACAAGTGCGCAAGCCGCAAGAAATTTACGCATAAACTCTATACCTTAAAATTTCTGTTAAAAACCAATCGGTTCAAAGAGCGATTCGTCGAGGCGAGAATACTGCAAATGGTATTTCTTGTCGAGCCAGTAAAGAGCAAGCTTTGCGCCTGTCCAGTTTTTCTTGGCGGCAGTGGCTTCGATACCCTTCGTGATAAGCGGCAACGTTTCGATAAGGTCGAGTTTCCACTGGGTATCATCCCATGTGAACAGCATTATCGGTACCTTCGGGCTCTTGGCTAGCCCAACGCTTCCTCGGTCGTTCTTGACTTCGAACGGGCCCATATTCACGCGGTCCACCAAATCCAGGAAACCGCTATTGTAAAGGAGCAAATAGAGCATGCGGTAATCGTTAACATCCCAAAGATGTTCGCGTTCGAAAAGCCTGTAAAGCACGATGGCATAAGCCTCATAGAACTGGCATGTGTCCATCGCGGCAGCATCATAAACCTTAGCGTGATTTTCGAGCGTATCGAGCCAATACTCTGAAGAGTCCGTCAAAAATCCGAGCAGCACATCGGACGGAGCGCGATTTTTGACCGATTCCTTGAACACCGAGAACATGCTTTCGAGCATAGCAAGTTTATCCGCTTCTTGAGCCTTCACCTTGGCGTTTCGGACTGCCGCCGTTTCGGGGGATTCCTGGGACGAGCCGCCAGAAGAACCGGCGCACCCCGCCATAAAAGCAAATACGCTTACCAAAAGAGCAAGAACTATTTTATTTTTCAGCACATGCATCGCGATACCTACCTGAAAATGAATCTGGATGAACTTTTACGAGCCTGCTCCTTGAAAGGTTATCAAGGCAGTGGCCCCGGCGGCCAGCACAGGAACAAGACCAATACCGGCGTTCATCTTTCGTTACAACAATATAATTTAGAAATCAAGTCTTCCGAGAGCAGAAGTGCAAAAGAGAACAAGATTCACGCCCTGCACCGCATGCAAATGGCACTCGCATTAAATGTCCGTGAAGAACCTCCGGCAGTGGAGATGAAATTTCCGGGTAGCAACGGGCATATCCAGCCGAGCAATCCGCAGTTTCCGCTGTTTGTCGCCCACGTCTTTGACATTATGGCGACAAAAAACGGCGATACAAAAGCCGCAGCCGCGGAGTTCGGACTTAGCCCGAGTGCGCTTGTGAAAATTCTCAGGCAAGACAAAGCTTGCGCTGCAAAACTGCAAGGCAATCGCGTGGAGAACGGGAAAAGCAAGCTACATTTATAGGAATTCGGACAAATGCGTAGGTCGAGCGTCGCATTCAAGAGTGAGCAAATTTATTCAAGCATAAGCCATTTATGGACTTGTATTTGATAAATGCAGCCACGGACGCGAAGCGTCAACCTTGCTTGAACATGACCGAGGCCAGCATTTGGGATTAGAGCAAAGCGATAATCCAATTAGGAATTGGCGAAAAAAATCGCGAAAAAATTTCGCGGGAAAAAATCGCGGGAAAACACTAAAATAATTTTACACAAAATTTTACGGACAAAAGCCAGAAAAAAACGTGTTAAAGAAGTAGGACCAACCAAAACAAACAGGAGGTTATATGAGTCCTACATTCAAAAAACACGTCTGCCGTTATGCGGCTACAACTCTCACCGCTCTTGCCCTGTGGAATTGCTCCAGCAATTCTTCGCACGACGATTCCATCCAAGCCTTCCAACTCGGAACGCAAGCCAACGTCGCCCTCAACTTGGACTACTCTGATACACCGCTAATCGACAGCCTTGTGCTCGATTGCTACGGACCGGACACGCTTCACTTTGTCCATTCCGTTGAGAAAAAGTTGTTTAACCTCGATGTATTCCCAAGCGAAGAATGGATTTTCAAAGCCAAACTCTACGCCAACGGAACATTGATGCAAGAAGGCGAAATCACAACCGCACTAGAAGCCGGCGCGACCATAAACTTAAAAATTCCAATGCATGCCCTTGTCGGTTTTGTCTATGTGGAAATTCCCATCGGTTTTGGGAATCCCGCCGGCATCAAGAAAGGCGAAATGAAACTCACGAGCAAAGACGAATCATACACCTACCCCATGGTGTTTAATTCAGACAACGTCTCATTTAAAAGTGGCGACCTCAAACTAAACCGCGAGTACCATATCACCCTCACGATGCAAGACGAGAGCGGAAAGAGCATTTTCAGTTTGGAAGACGATTTTTCGCTCGACGAGAACACGCCCATCCCGAACTTCCAAATAGCATCGCTCCGCAGCAAGATTGCGCTTGCCATCGAACTAGCCAAAGATGTGAACGTACAAGTAAAGCTCAAGCTCCCAGCAACTAAGCGCGCGCCAGTCGTAAATGACCTCATCGTAAGCGAATTTTTCGTTGTCGCAAACGACAAGGATTCTTCGCAATACAACTTTGTGGAACTCTATAACGGCAGCACGGATACGCTGGTGCTAGACAAGTGTACGCTCGGTAAAACATCAAGCGTAAACGGAGCAGCCGAAATCGATGCGTTAGCACTCCCGCCAAACGAAGTGCTCGTCGTAGGCAACCGTGGAACAGCTAACATCGCAGGCATCTACAAGTATGCCGAAAACATGCCTCAATTCGGCAAGACCTCGGGCTCTATCGTACTGCAATGCGACGGAAACGTGCTCGACTCGCTTTATTACGGCAAATCCGATTCTCTCCATGTTGCACCGCTCTCCGTGGGTTCATCATCCGGTGATAACCGCAAGAGCACGCAACTGAACATTGGACTCTGGAACAAGCGCAATGAGCCGGAGTCTTGGTGCACAGGCGCCCCGACTCCAGGAAGCATTTCTGCCTGCGGGAACTAAAAATCCTTAACGATTGAAAAAAGCGACCGTCCTTTTGGGGCGGTCGTATTTTCCGTTATGTAAAGAAAATAATTGACAAAGTCATCTTTTTTTATTACACTATATGAAAGCGAAAGACCTAATCAAGCTTCTCAAAAAAAATGGATTCAAGGAAAAGCGCACCCCGGCTTCATCTCATAGAATTTACGCAAAAAAAGGATATCCTCCAATTTCAGTTCCCTACCACGCCAAAGATATCCCCATAGGAACATTAAACAAGATTCTCAAGGATGCCGGACTAAAATGAAACAAAAAAACAAAAAGGATTCAAGCATGCAATATACGGCAAAAATCTATAAGGACGGAGACTTTTATAGCGTCATGTTTCCAGATATTCCAGGAGCCAACACCTTTGCAAATACAATCGAAGAAGCACGAAGCATGGCCAAAGATGCTCTTGATGGAGTTCTTTTCAGCATGCTAGAAAGAAAAGACCCCCTTCCAGTCGCAAGAACCAAAGTTGACTCAAACAAAGGACTCGAGTCCATTCATGTGGACGACCGACTCGCAATCGCATACACTATTTTCGAAGCTCGACGCGGAAAATCAGCCGCATCCATAGCTCGCAAAATGGGTATTACACGGCAAGCTTATCAAAGACTAGAAAATCCAAAAGCTTCGCTTACAATAACAACATTAATCAAAGCCGCTGAAGCTCTAGGCAAAAAACTGAGTATAGCATTTGTATAAAAAGCGACCGTCCTTTTGGGGCGGTCGTATTTGCATAAACTAATCTTTCTAGATTCTTCGAAGACCTGCAACGCACTCCACTCAGGATAACAAGGCTATAGACGACAGACTCTTCTGACGTTCTACCTACAGCCAAAGGTTACAGCTTAAGCGTGGATCTGCGAGCTAGCGCGTTCGATGTCGAACAAGCGGCGCAAGTTTTCGGCCTTGGCCGGTTCGCGTTCTTCGGGGAGAGTGAGTGGAGCCATGGCAATAGCCACCAGGATTGAACCCGGATAGTTGTTCACGCGCTTGATGAAATCGCTTACAGAAACACCTTCGGTGTAGAAGTCCACGACGAATGTATCCCAGTCGTCTTCTTCGAGCTGCTGCAAAGCTTCTTCTTCGGTCTTGACCGTCTTGATATAAGCGCCAACGAGCAAATCCGAAAGGACTTCGAGGCATGCTTCACGGCGAACATCGTCTTCTTCCCAAATGAGGATGCGGCGATCGCTATAGTCACGGACTTGCGGAACAAAGTTTTCTTCGGCGTTCAATGCATCAAGCATCGCACCGTTGGCTTCGTCCATTTCTTCATCATCAAAATTGTCGATTTCTTTAGCCATGTTGTAAATATAGTAATTGGACGAAAGACGAGAGACAAAAGACGAAAGATTTTTCGCAGAATCCGTGCGAAGCACCATTATTCCACACTCGTCTATCGTCTATAGCTCGCCACTGCGAGCGTTCTTTCGTCTATTCAGGGCTTCGCCGCCCTATATTCTATGCACGTAGTGCATGATACTTATCCTAATACCTATAACCTACGACCTATAACCTACACCTACAAACCGTCGAACCAGCGCTGGAGTATTATCGCGGCGGCGGTGCGGTCGATAATGGCCTTGTTCTTCTGCTTTTTCTTTTTGCTCATGTACGAGGTAAATTCCTGCGCCTGCACGCTGGAGTACGATTCATCCTGCGTATGGATTTTCATTCCCGGGAAACGCAGTGCCAAATCCTTGATAAAAGCCTCAACAACTACATTCTTACCGTCCTTGCGGCCATCCGGGTGGTACGGCATCCCGACCACGAATTCGTCAATCTTGTTGATGCGCACGAGCTGGTCCAGTCGCTCGAACAGGTTGGTCGTTTTTTGGTCAATCGTCTCGCGCGAAAACGCCATCTTGAGCTCGGAATCGCCAAATGCGACCCCGA
>JAEEGL013110661.1_pt1 | contig 11092 bp, 5 predicted proteins | sample 9134231 | NCBI WGS metagenome assembly JAEEGL01 (sample SAMN16246548, study PRJNA631951) | gut metagenome | biome: gut microbiome; feature: rumen; material: fiber-attached | host: Bos | place: Iran: Karaj | collected 2018-10
CTTCTTTTGATTCTGCTGCATTTTCCTTTAAAATTGCAATACAAATCATTAGAATATCTTTACAATAAGTTTCAATTTGTTTTTTAAAATAATATTTATTTTTTATTAAATCACTTATAATTGATAGTATACTTATTACTAAAATATCATTAGAATGAGAAAGTGATTCTCCGTTTTCTAAAATGTCAGTTTCATTTTTTAATATTTTAACTAAAGTAGAAAAAATAATTTGAACGTAATCAACAATATATTTTCCAGTGTATTTTACAAAAAAACTAAGTAATACTATTGATTCTTCTTTTTCAAAAACATTTCTATTAATTTCTAATGTTAGAAATATTTCTAATAATTGTTTTTTAATAAATAAAGTAATTGTATTTAAATTTAAAGGAATTATTTTTCCAATTATATCTACAGTTTTCGATTTAATTGCGTTGTTTGAAAAATTTAGAAAAAAAGTTAATTTATTAAAGAAATAATTTTCACTTAATAAATAATAATATCTTGAATCATCAATATTTTGAAGCATTAAAATTTTTAATTCATCATCATCTTCATTTAATATTAAAGTAAGAAATGAATCAACAATTATATTTAATATATATTCAATTTCATTATCTAAAATTATTTTATTACTTGTAATTGAAGAAGTACTTTGTTTTCTTAATTTTAAAATTTTATTTTCATGAATAATATGTTTAATATATTTATTATCATCTGAATATTCTTGATAAATTAAAGGAATCCATGTAGATGAAGCTAATGATATTATTATTTTTTTTACTTCAATATTCTCACTTTCTAATAATTTAACACAATGTTGTTGATAAAAAACTAAAATATCTTTTTCAAAAATAGGATTAGAAATATCTTTAAGAAATGATAAACAATTAAGTTTCAATTTACTCATTACAGCTTTAAAATTAATTTTTGATTGATTTTTTATATTGAAAATATATGATAATATTGATCTTTGTGAATTTGTTAAAAGTTCTTTTATTTCTTTTAAAAATTCCACTAAATTCATTCTTCTTTGTTGTTCAGTTATTTGAGATGGATTATAATTAAAATTAAAATTAAGTTCTAAACTTTCTATATTTTCATCATTTTCAAATTTCAAAGTTCTTGCTTTTGTTAAAGAATCTTTTAAATCTATTTCTTTATTACTTACAATCATAGATATTACATTTAATACAAATGAAATAATTTTAAAAACTATTTTTGATCTTTCATTAAATAAAGATAATAATTTATTTAAAAATAAAATATGATTTTTATAAAATCCACAATTAAACATTTTATCAGATAAAAATTTAATAGGAAAATATTCTATGACTTCAGTACTATAATTTTGAAAAAAATTACTTAAACAGTCTAAAACATTTATATTAAAAGCAGAAGGATTTTTCTCAATATCATCTTTAATAACAGTTAATATTGTTTTAGAATAAGCAGAAAATTTGATTTGACTAATAATTAAACTTAATTTACCAAAAGTAATTAATAATTGAGATTTAAGATCATTACTTGGTTTAGATGAATAAAATGAAATAAATTGTTGTATAAAAATGTCAAAATAACTTTCTTCAAAAATATCTTTTTGAAATTCACTTAAACAAGGAATAGTATCAATTACTGCAATTCTAATTAAATTATTTTTATGATTTTTTTGTCTATTTAAAAATTCCATTGCATCTTTATATTTTAAATTAAAAAATTCCCTTCTTTCAGTACAAACTCTTATAACTAAAATCATTCCATGAATCACATTCACATCTATTACATTATTCTTTAAATTTGATTCAATACATATTTCATATATTTTTTTAGTATAACTTTTTTTAATATCTATATCACGATTAGATAAAAGAATTAAAAATTCATGAATTAATTTTTGAGTAGCAAATCTGATATTATCTTTTGGTGATTTATAATTAGATATTATCCCAGCAAAATATTTAAAAGTTTCTATTATTTTTGTATATGAAATCACAGGTGAATTCTTAAGAAATGCTGTTAAAACACTAATCATTGCATATTTAGTATATTCATATTTAAAATTTTGTTCTTTTTGAAATTGCTCAAACATTGAATCTACATGAGATTCTATAATTTGACTTGCATTTGTTCCACAAACATTTATTAAATTCCCAATTATTTTAATTATTCTATTAAATTGTTCCATTGTTCTATTACAATAATATATAATATGCATTAATATAGGGAATATTTTATTCATAAAATTTGTTATTGAAATATTATTTTCTTGTAATACTCCTAAAATTTTATGTATTAATTTAATGAGAATCTCATCTGAAATATTATTTATATTTTTATCAAAAAATGCTGCAATTTTTGAAATAATTTCATCAGCATATTCTCTATTTTGATATAAGTATTTACTAATCATTTGTAAAGAATATTCTATAGTTTTCTTTTTCTGGGTTAGTAATTGATATAATAAAATATTTAAATCTATTTGATTTATTCCTGAAACATTATTCATTTTTATAAAAAAATAATATTAATATTTTCGAGTATTTATAATGTCAAATGAACAAATAAGAATATTTTTATTTGAAAAAACAATTACTCCGATTAACATTTATTTAGAATTATCTTCATTTAAATCTTTTACTTTTTATTTAATAGATGATATTCGAAAAAATTCAAAAAGCAATTATAAAATTATAAATTTCGATCCTTTATATTATAGACATTGTCTATTAAATAATGATAATAATATTTCATTTATAACAGAATATTCAAAAAACATTTTTGAAAATTTAACAAGTAATATCCTTATTATTGGAGTTGAACTTTTATCTGAATATGATTTAAATCAATTTTTTATAGAATTTTCAAAATTAAATTTAAATAATATAATTTTTGCAATCTCCTCATCAATAAATAAAAGTCACAATATTCAATTAATAAAAAACTTCTGTTCTTTATTATTAATTGAAAATATGTATAGGAAAAAAGATAATTTCTTATATTCAAAAATTGAAGTTAATAATATGTTAAAATTAAATAGAGATTATGTAGTGTTTCAATATGAAATTAAAGATAATAAAATATTTAAATTTAATGGAATTAAATTATATAGTGGTGAAATGAAAACTCTATTTGATGAAGTGCAAAAAGTTGTAGAACATGAAACAACATTTAATGTTAATTTAACTGAAAATGAAAGAAAAGAAAAAAATGAGGTTGCATTACCTTATATTAAATCAAATGAAGAAAAGAGAAAAGATTTAATTGAAATAGAACAAAATGATATTGATGAATTATATGATGAAGATCCAGATGATGATTTAGATATATAAATTAAATATAAATAATATTAAAAATTAAATTTTTTATTAATATAATTAATAATTAATTTATTAAATTTTAAAACAAATAAAAGTTTGAAAAAATAAAATAAATTTTTATTAATAATTTATTACTCAAATTCATATGATTTAAATCTAATCATTAAATTTATTAATTAATATAATTATTTAAACATAAATATATAAATTGAAAAGTAATAAATAATAATAATTAATATTTCAATTAATAAATGTCTAATGAAAGTCAGCTGAATACATTTTTAGAAACTTCAAAAAAATTTTATAAAGAATTCATAAAAGATTTTTTACCAGATACCTCATCGGAAGAATTCAATAAATTTAAATTCCAATTTATCAATATGTTAATAGAAGTAAATTATTAAATAATCTTATATAGGAACTAGCTGAATTTTTTGACAATGAAAGACTTATACAACTTGTTATAAACACAATGCAAATAGGTTTTAATATATGGAATAATACATCTAATAAAGAAAAGTTAAAAAATGATATTTTTATCTATTTTTTCTTAGCTTCTTGTTTCATTGTAATAAAAGTAATTTTTTTTTATTTATATTTCTTTAGTTAGAAAATCCAAAAAAAACTAAAAAATTAAAAAATTGGATATGTGAAAGAGAAATTGATTTCACATTTATAATCTGGGCAGAGAGGCTTATATTAAGAAGATGTTCTTGGATTATTTGCAGAGATACACCAAATGATATTTTAGAATCTATATTTTTTACTTATTTTTCTCAGGAAATTAAAAATAATTATTTTGAAATTATCCAAAGTTTAATTCAATTTATTTATCCTGAATATAAAATTTATTCCAGATATGATATGTTTACAATTGTTTTATCTTGTATTTATTTTTCAATTGTTAATACTAAAAATATTGAAAATAAAATACAAGAAGAATCAAATAAAATTTTTTTAGATATTACGAAAAAAATTAATTTTAATGAGTTTAATAAAATTGATGAATGTATGAATGATATTATTAAATTGATTAATGAAGATGGAAATGAAAAACAAGAAATTATAGAGGAAAATGAAGATAATTGTGAGAAATGTATCACTAGAAGTAGTTCTTCTACTTCTTTAGTTGAATTATTTAATTCTTTTGATAAAAACAATAATTCTCCAAAAAAAATCTATCAAAATGAATATAAATATGATATAAATATAATTAATCAAAAAGAAGAAAAAAATTATCTAAGTAAAAAAAGGAAAAATATAACAAAGTAATTTTTTTCTTTGAAAAAAGTTATAAATAGATAAAAAGTTTAATGTTATTTATAGTATATTAATATATTATTGTATATATTCAAAATTTAGTAAAATATATCCTTTTTTATGCTTAATATAAAGTAAATGAATAATATTTTTTTGGTCCTACTTAGATGTGGAGAAATTAATTTTTGCATTTAATAAAAAATAATAAATAATAATTAAAAAAATAATAAATAATTATTTATTAATTATTTCTTTATCAATAATGAATATTAAAACAAAAAAAGATAATAAGAAAAAATCAAACAAAAAAATTGCATTTCATTTAGATGATAAAGGAAGAAGAATTTTTGATTTTAGTCAAATCCAATTAGAAAAAAGAGAACAAATAAAAAATAGAAAAGAAAAACTTAAACAGAATTTAGTATTTGAAACAGCAACATTTAGATGTGAAAAATGTCAATTAACTTTTACAGACAATATATCATATCAAGAACATTTAAATGGAAAAAGTCATAATGCAAAAGTTCATTTACAAGTAAAAGAAGCAACAGTTGAAAGTATTAAAGAAAAATTATTAGAAAAAAAAAGAGAGAGAGATATACAAAAATTAAAAGAGAAAGAATTAAGAAAAAAACAATTAAAAGAAAAAGAATAATCCTATATAATTTTTTTAAATTATAAATTATTTTATATAAGTCCAAATATTTATAACAATACCACAAATCCTTCTTACTTTCCTTTTTTTATCACATAAAAATGGCTTTAATAATAAAATTATATCTGTATTTTTATCTATATCATTTAATTCATCTTCTGTTATATAATCTTTTATTATTCCTATTACTTTTAGTCCTTCTATTTTTAAATTTTGATTTGTCTCTTTATTTGAAATTATTTCTACTATTTTTTTTATAATTTCAAAATAATTTCTAAATTCATTTGATCTTTTTAATACTTCAGAGTCAGTATTATTTGCTAATATTTGTTTAAGATTTAAAACTATTTTTTCTGAGTTTATATTATTAATTAAACATTGATAATTTGTTAAAAATATTAAATCTATATTTTCTTTTGTTTCTTCTTCATTAAAAGTTAAATATAAATTTAAAATTAAATTTAAAAAAGCTCTATCTTTATAATATTTTTTCATTTGTAATAAAATATAATCTCTTTTTTCTTCTGATAACTCAGGAATTTTAAATAATTTAGATGATTCAAAACTTTTTTTGAATTTCGAATTATTGATTATTTCAATTAACTCATTAATGATTGATTTAAAGATTGAATTATCAATGTTAATTTTGAATAAAAAATAATTGATTATAGAAGAATAAAAACATTCAATTAATTTAAAATCATTTTCTGAATTAGAATTATTATATAAGTTTTTAATATCACTGATTAATGTTTTTTCTATTTTATTTTTCAATTCTTCAGTACAATAATTTAATAATTTAAAAACACATTCTGATAAATATTCTTGGATTATAAAACTTAAATTTTTATTTGAAAAATACAGATTTTTTAAATTTTCATATATTGAATCACAATATGAATTATTATTTTCCAAATTTTCTAAAGAAATTGAAATAAGTTTTAAGGTATTTTCATTTAAATTATTAGATAACAAATTATTTACAATAGTTATGTAATTTAAATCAAATTTTTTATTTAATATTTCCATAATTATCTCAAAATAATCTGGATTTTCAAAATTATCTAATATTATTTTTTCAAATTGTTTGGAATTATTATTCAATATATCTTTAAATATTTCATAATTATTCTTTAATGTATCTAGAATAAGATTTCTTATATATAAGTTATTTATATTTAAAATTATGAAATTTATTATTTCAGTTTTATTTTCATTAAGTTGTAAAAGATATTTTAGTATTGAAATTTCTTTTATTTTTCCTTCTGAATTATCTTCTAAAAATTTATTTTTTGTTAATTCAAATAAATTAATATTAATTTTTTTACTTAATGACACAATACAAAAAGATAAATGTTCATAATTTTTTGCATCACCATCTTTTAATTCATAATAATGTGAATAAATTATATTATAAATTTCTTCATTTGAAAAAATTTGAATTGTTGTAATTTTAACACATAAAGAAGTAATAATATCAGTAACTAATATAAAGATTTGAATATTGTTTTCATAAATTTTTTTATTTTTAATTAATGTTAAAAACATTTCCTTATTTTTAATTAATAAATCTATAATCTGGGGAATTGAATTTTGTTTTCTAAGAATAAAGAATAATAAACTATTTGCATTTTTTAAGAAATGAGTATATTTTTTAGTAAATAAAAATAATGAAATTAATTTTACAATAACTTCTGCAGTTTTATATATAAATTTATTCTCTAAATCATATTCAATTATTGAACTCATAATATCTTTTGCATCAATTGAATTTTTTATTTCACTTTCTGAAAAAATTTTATCACTCATATTTAAAAAATCTTTTTCAACTTGATTATCATAAGGTGCATAATGTTTTAAAAAATTAGTTAAAGTAATTAGGCATAAAATATTAATATTCTCTTCATAATTATTTTGAATTATATTCAATATATAACCCATTATTTTTGGATAAAATTTTTGTAAAGATTCTCTTGAATAATTTTCAGATATTTTTTGTAACGTTTGTAAAATATCACCAGCATCTTTAATTTCATATTCATTTATTTCTTCAAAATAATATTCACCAAAATAATCAAGTGATATTAATTCATCTAATAAAGTTGATAATTCTTTTGCTGTGATTGGATTTTTAATATCTTTTGGAGGAGTAAAATTAATAGGATAAAATCCATTTATTATTTCAAATATTTCTTTTGAGAATTTAATTAAAATATCTTTTGGTAATTTTTTATATAAATCATCTAATAATTTAAACATTTCAACTATATTTCTTGGATCCCTTTCATCATCAATACAATCAATTATAACACTTATTAATTTTTCTTGTTGTTTTTCTTCAGAAAAATTTTGTTCATTTATTATTTTATGAAGTATTTTAATTGCATAAAATCTAGTTTCTTGAGTATATGCAGGTATATTTAAATTTTCTCCTGTGTAAATAATTAAAACTTGTTTTGTAATTTCTTGTTTTAAATCTGGATATTGTTCATATAAAAAATACATTGCTTTTACAAAATATGGAACACAACTTATATCATGGAGTTTTGATATTATATAATTTAATATTTCTTTTTGACTTTCTATTATAAATAATTGCTTATATGATATTATTAGTTGAAGAATTAATGAAGATGCTGAATATTTATTTGGAAGTAAGGTAGATGAAATATAATCATTACATACTAATATAATTTGTTTAATTAAATTAATTTCATTATTTTGATTATTTTTAATAAAATTTATTATTTCTTCTATATATGGATTGTCTTTATTTTTATCATTTTTTAATTCAAAGGAAATATAATCATTTATGATTTTTATTATTTCATTTTCAGACATTCAATAAAAAAAAATTTAAAAAAATAAATAAATAAAAATTTCTATTTATAATAAATAAACTATAGTAATAAAAAATATGTATAATTGTTAATTCAGTTATTTTTTTTTATTTTTCAATTTCATTCTTAATTGCATTGATTTTTTCCTTAGCTCATCATGTAACATTTCATTACTAATTTCCATAGATTCAGATAATAATATATTTTCACCAAATTTAGAATTTTTTGGTTTTTTCTTTTTATGACTAATAGTAGGTTTTTTATCAATTAATCCTTCAACTTTAGGAATAGTGGAAGTGTTTACTCTTTTAATTATAGAAGAATATGAAGTATTAATTAATGGGTCTTCTTCTTCTTTTATAGTTTCTTCTGTTAATTTATATGGATTTTCATTTTTTAATCTTTCTTTTTCTTCTTCAAGTATTTTTAACATTTTTCTTATATTCCCACCTGGTATTTGCATTGATTGAATTAGATTATTTGTTTTATTTTCAGAATGATATTGCTCTTTTTCTTTTTCTTTTTCTTTTTCTTTTTCTTTTTCTTTTTCTTTTTCGTTTTCTTTTTCTTTTTCTTCAAAATTTGATATTTCGTTTTTAAATGGAATTTTTATATTTTCATCACTTTTATTCTCAGAATTTTCTAATTCTTGATCATCATATCTAATTGATATACTTCCTCCAAATTCATTTTCTTTTTTAAAAGAAAATAATAAATTATTGTTACAAATGATATTATGATTATTTACAAATTCTATGTTTTCTTTATTTTCAATTATTAATTTATCTTTAAAAGATAATTGTTTATTATTTTTATAATTATCATTATTTATATATTCTACTTTTTCTTTTTTATCTATTATGAAATTTGGTTTTTCTTTTCCTTTTTTTAATATTGAAAAAGAATGAGAATTATAAATTGATTTATTATCAACTTTTAAATTTTTATTTTTATTCAATTTGTTTTTATTTTCTTCCATATTTTTTTGAATATCTATATTTTTATCTTTTAAATATTCTTCCTCTTTATTTTTTAATATTTCTTTTATTTCATTTTCTTTTTTTATTTCTAATTCATTTATTTTTTTATTTATTTCTTTCTCTTTTTCTTTTTCATATTCATCTTTTTGTTTTTTTAAAGTATTTTCTATCTCTAATTTTAATTTATTTTCATTTTCTTTATCCTTTTCTTCTAATTTTATTTTTAATTTTAATTCAAATTCTTTTTCTAATAATTCTTTTTGTTTATTTAATGCATGTTTAATTGCTTCTTCTTTTTCCTTTTCAAAATCAATTTCTTTTTTTTGAGAATTAAATTCTCTCTCATCAGTTTTATTATTATTTTCTTTTATTATTATTTCACTATTTTCATTAATCATATCTTTTTGTTCCTTTTTTATTTTATTAATTTCTTCATCTTGTTTTAATTTAGAATTATTCATTAATTTCTTACTCTTTTCTTTTTGATTATTTAGCAAATCATTTTCTTGTTCTTTTAAAGCATTTTTAATTGCTTCATTTTTTTCATTAAAAAAATTAATTTCTCTTTCTTCTAAGGTTTTTTGTAGTAATTCAATTTTTTCTGATTGTTTTTTTAATTCATCTTTTAACTTTTTTAATTCATCTTCTTTCTCTTTATAATATTCTTTTTCTTTTAAATTATTTTCTTCAAATTCTTTTTTTTGTTCTTCCAAAGCATTTATAATTTTAGTTTCATTTAATTTGATTAATTCTTCTTTTTCAATTTTAAATAATTCTTCTTGTTTTATTAAAGCATTTTTAATAGATTCTTCTTTTTCAAATTCAAAATTTTTTTCCTTTTCTTTATCATTTATTGTGTCATTTTTTTTTAATAAATTTTCTTGAACATTTAATGCTTCTTCAACTGCTTTTTCTTTTTCTTTTTTTAACATATTTTCATCAAAAATTTTAAATTCTTTATCATTTATTGTTATTCCTTCTTCTTTTAATTTTTGATTTATTAATTTTATTGAGCCATCTAATTTTAATTCAAATATATTTTCACCATTATCATATTGAATAATTTTTATTCCTGAATATAATTTCTTTTCATTTTTTTTATATTGATTTTTATAATTTTTTTTTCCTAAAGTCAAATTATTAGACTGTATTTTATATTCAGAACTACTTTTCTTTTTATATTTTTTTTTTGGTTTAATTGCGAAATAAAAACTATCAGTAGTAATTTTCCTTTTTTTCTTCTTATTAATAATATTTATTTTAAAAGATTCAATTTCATAATATTCATCATTATATATTTCATCTTTTTTTTGTTCATTATAATCATTATTATTAATTCTATTATTAGAATTTAAAATAGGAGTTAAATGTCTTTTTTCACCTATAACACTTTTTTTTTGATAAACATGAGAATAACTAGTTTTACTAAATTCACTATCTTTACTTGTTTTCATATTATCATAATTATTTACTTGATTTTCATTATAAATTTCATTATTTTTAGTAAAATATAAAACTTGATTTACTTTATTCTTTTTTTTATCTATTTGATAACTATTGTTATTTTTATTATTATTTTTTGAATGAATAATATTAATATTTATATTATCAATTATTTCTTTTCTATTATTTAAAATATCATTTGAATTTTGTTTAATAAAATTTTTTTTATAATCCATTATATAATTTTTATTTGTTTTATTATCAATTTTTTTTTCATCATTATTATTTAAATTATAATGTCTATCATCATAAGCTTTTGTCACTGATGATGATTTTTGCATATTTTTTTTAGAATGCATTTCAACTAAATAAGGATTAGGTGAAAGTGGAATAGTTCCATAATTTTCAATCATTTTTTTATTTGATGAATTATTTTGTTTTTCTCTCATTTTTTTTACCATAGTCATTATTTGTTTTCTTCTTTCATCAGAACTAAAAATTGAATGGATATTAGAAACCATTATAGGACTTGGAATTTCTTTAAAATTATCATTTAAATGTTTCATTGGACCATTTTGTTTCATTAATGTTTGAATA
>JAEEGL013629915.1_pt1 | contig 11092 bp, 7 predicted proteins | sample 9134231 | NCBI WGS metagenome assembly JAEEGL01 (sample SAMN16246548, study PRJNA631951) | gut metagenome | biome: gut microbiome; feature: rumen; material: fiber-attached | host: Bos | place: Iran: Karaj | collected 2018-10
GATGAAGCATCGTTCTTATGGTGCGTAACAATTAAAAAAGGTTTTTTAGAGAATCTTGCAGTCAGAGGAAATTGTATTAGTGTCGATGTACTTGTAACTGGTATATCTATTCCCCATTGAATAGTTAAACCGTTCCTTAATATCCAATAGTCTGCCAATAATATCCGCCATTAGAGTAAGCGGTAGCATAAACTGTAAACGCTGTTCCTGTTGTTTTGGTATTATCTACAATCATTCCTGCATTGGTAGATGCAGGGTAATATCCTGTAACGGAAATTATATAATTTGTATTACTATATCCAATAAATAGTTTAACAGTTTTATCTGAATAACTTTTATATCCCCACTGTATCTTTAAACCGTTCAGTTATTCTTATTAGGCTCTGGATACTCTGCTCGTAATCTTGATATTTCGTCTCTTGCTTTCTGTCTGTTCTTTTTGATTTCAGCAGGGATTTCTTCACCAGTATCAGCATAACGAATTGCATACCAGTCTGTTTCAGTAAGAAATTGTTCAAGTTCAGATATTCGGCTCTGTACTTTTTCATAATCAGTCGGTTCTGGTGGATCTACCAGAATAGGATTTCCGTCAGAATCTCCTTTGATTAATTTACCTTCTGTATTAGCACGGTTTACAATGTCTAGATGTTCACTATCATCAACAGTTACAAAAGATTCAAACGTAGTTTCAAATACGTCAAACCCCCATTCATTATCAGTGTTTTTTATTTTTCCGAAATACATATTTACCTCCACCTAATAAGATTATAGCACGACTTAATAATTATTATAAGTTGTCGAACGGTTTAAAGATAGAATGGGGGTGGGCTAACATCTCACAAGATACTGTCTCACGAATTAATTTTGATATATTGTATACACAGCCACCTGCAGTTATTATGATTCCTGTAACGACTGGTCTTGATAGAAATAATAGATATATGGCACAAGTGTATGACATTAATACTTCATACTTTTACGGTTGGTATAATACATCTAAACCTAAAGGAATAAACTGGATAGCGATTGGGTATTAATATCCGATAGCAAGGTAGTCTATTCCATATCCTGTAAAATAGTTTGTCTTAAATCCTGTTTTATCAACATAATATCCAAGCATATCCATTCTCAAAGATGAAGCATCGTTCTTATGGTGCGTAACAATTAAAAAAGGTTTTTTAGAGAATCTTGCAGTCAGAGGAAATTGTATTAGTGTCGATGTACTTGTAACTGGTATATCTATTCCCCATTGAATAGTTAAACCGTTCGAATAAACTATATAAACGACTGTGGTAGTAAACTTTGATTTTAAAACATAAGCCCAATGAGAACCTGTTTCTGTAGTTGTTCCGCCAATAGAAGAAGATTGAACAGAAATGTTACCAAGCTTTGTTGCATTTGTTGCGGTTGCAGAATTACCTGTACAAGAAGTTGAAGAACCACTTATATTTCCATTCAAATACCCATATATGTTTTGTATATATGCGGTATCATATGGATATGTGCTTGAACCTATCGAACTACCTAATACTCTGCTTACTAAGTGGGGTATGTCAATATTGAAACTTTCTGATTGACTTCCTACAAATGGTGCTCGTAAATCCCAATAACCGTTATCATTCACCAATGGGTTACCGTCTATTTTCCATTCTGGAGTATAGCCACTTCCATTACAGGTATATGTAACGGAAGTTGAAGTAGGAAATTTCTTATAATTAGAAGATACCGTAAAACTGACTGTCGGAGAAGAATGAATTATCAATCGGAATCTGCCTGTATTATAGTTTGTTGCATTTCCCATAAACTCAATCAGACAACCTGCCAGTTGCAGTTCATAATTTTGTCCGTTTGCGGTAAGTTGAAGGATGTCATTACCTGCATAATCCCAAGGTACACCAAATACTTTGTAACAGTCTACTCCGCTTGGAATATAAGCCTTAGTGGTAATAAGCCAAGTCATTAACTGATTAAGAGAAATCCTTGCTTGTGCAGAGCCAATTCTGATATTAGCAATTGAAATTGAACTTAGCCGACTTGAAGAAGTTGCTGATGTAGCAGTTGCGGAGTTACCTCCATAAGCACTTGCAGTTAATCCTAATACAGAACTGATTTTACCTTTTATGTAATTCCAAAGAGCCTTCACTGGTCTCCTATGATAAGTAGTAGTTGTCGTTCCACCGCCTGCGTATTGAGCGACATAATAATCATTATCTGTCGGGTCACTAGTTCCTTCTGAAAGGCTGTTTATCAGAGCGTTTGTTGCACTTGTTCTGTTTGTTGCATTGGTTATTTCAAAATTTGTAAAAGAACCTTTTCCGCTAACAGATACATTTCCGTTGATTGACACTCCATTAGAATTAATACGAGCGTAATAAGAACCAGGAATACCGGTTGCAGGGTCAATTGTTGCATTAGAAGGGGATACATAAAACGCACCTTTTACAACAGTACCAATAGCAGTAATGTTAAACTGGCTTGCCTGTATTTCGATATTGTAATCTGTTCCGTTGCTTGTCGAACAAGAAATAAAATCACCTGTAGCTCCACCTACTCGGAAATCACCTGCTCTATGAATCAGTTGATGCTGTTCGTTATATTCGTCAGAGAGATACCAATAGTTATTTGCATTACCAACAAGAGAACCGTCAGTAATTGCACCGAGGTTTGCAGAGATAGCAGACAAGGCTTCTACGAAGATTTTGTTTGCTGTAATAGTTCCTGCGGCAATCTTGTCTGTAGTTACTGCGTCTGGGGCAAGAGCATTTTCTGTAATTCCTGCCTTTACAACGTCAAAAGCAGAAGTAGCAAAAGCAGTTGTCTGTGCATCTGTATAAGCAGAAGTCTTTGACTGTAAGCTTTCAGTAACAGCATTATACGAAGCAATCTTCCACCAATACATTGTGTCTTTTGGTGAAGGCATACTTACTTCAAACGAGATAAAGTTTGTACCCGAATCTGTCCAACAGTAAGCATCTTCAATAAGTACACCATCAATGTAAACGTCATTTTGTGTTGCGGTTGCAGGTGGTTGTGTTTCGGTATAAATAAGCAATTTCATTGTACCGTTATCGTAGTCCAATGGGTCATCTGCATTTACAAAACTGTACTTCTTGAACTTGGTAGCAGCCTGGTCTTTCAGTGGCATAGTCTGTGAGTATGGAGAATCTGACAGAATCGGTACGTTCTCCTGTGATGCTTTCTTGTAATTTGTCTCTGCACCAAATGGGTCTGCTGTCGGAGTTGGAAGATAATATTTGTAAGTAACCTCACCTTCTTCTTCCTCACGGTCGATTGCAGGGTTACAAATCATTATCTTGTACATAATTTTTCCGTATCTTCTTTCAGCGTTAGAAGGAGATACAGTACAAGTTCTTCCACTACTTCTTGACTGAACTACAGGAGCGTTCGGCAACCAACCAAGATATTCTGAAACATCAACGTAGTCTACGCTTCCAGTAGATTCTCTGTTTGTCTGATTGTTTACAGCCTTTACGGTAAAATCCCAATCAATAAGTTCGCCTGGCTCTGGATAACCGTCTTTCATTACTCCGTTACTTTCTCGTAAGAATGTGTAATAGAATCTAGTTGCTCCGAGTGACTGTGGGATTGTTCCTTCGGCTTCTGGGATAACAATTGTATAATGATTGTTTCCGTAACAGGTACTTACATCATTCCATTCAAAAGTAATACCGCTTTCTTCTGCAAGTTTTTTAGTGATAACTGGTGCTGACGGAATCCAAGTCTTATAGTTATTCAATTCCTGCGAAGTGAAAGTCAATGCACTTGAAGAAACTGGCAGATTTCCACTTTCGTTTTCAATAGAGAGAATAAACGTATATTTATCAAGACCTTTGTAACTAGCAGTTGCAACTTTTTCTGGATAACCGTCTTTGCTTAAATCACGGTCAAAATTGTATTTAATTGTCTGAGCACTTGTTACAAGAGTTCCAAATGTCTGCTCTGATACAGAATGTTCCGAATCAGCGTACTTTACAGTTACAGTATATCTTGGAGTTCCATAAAGCGTTCTTCCAGATATACTTGAAGTAGGTCTGCTCCAAGAGAATGTAATACCACCCTCGTCTGGAATCTTAGCATCAAAACTAAGTGTAGCAGGAATCCAAGTTCCATAAGAAGAAGTGTTTACATTTTCTACAGTCCAATTTTCTGAAACCTTACCGTAGATATTTTCTGCTACAACTTCAACTTTCCAATTTGCAAGAGCTGAAGCTTCAGGATATCCATCTGAGCCTTGGCCTGTTCTTGTAAAAACATATTCATAAGAACAGTCAGTAAGATAAATTGGGTCACTCCATGACACTCCGTTATCTTTGCTGATTTTTAGAATATAACACTTAATTGAATTATTCAGTCCATTATCTCTAATTGCGCTCCATGAAATATAAATTGCGTCTCTATTTGCAACTGCTGCAAGATCATCTACAGAATCCGGATTTCCAATTTCCCCATCCGGCACAAGCAAATCCATTACCTTCTTACCCGTAGGCATTGGCGCGGACCATTCACCCTCATAGATGGAAGCAGCAGTTTTAGTTGATATCCATTTTGAGTTTTCGGTTTGCTGCAAGTGCCAGTCTCCAGACGTTCCACCGCCTGTAGGTGTAGAAGGCGTAACCTCAGAATCATTATAAGTTGAAAATGTTCTCCATTCGCTGACATCTGCAGGTTCAATTACAGAATCGACTTCGCTCAGATGATTTACAAAATCTGGCAAAACGAAATCCGGATCATCCACTCCAAAAATTTCTGGAGCATATTCAACACAAATCAAATCTGCAGAGAGATTTTCTCCACATTGAATATCAGTAACAAGCAAATCTACAGATTCATTTCCTGTAATTCCGAATGCAAAAAGGCACCCTTCGATTCCAGAAGGCATCTGACCAATAATTGTAATTTCGTTACTTCCACCTGCAACAGTTTGTACATTACACAATACAGCAGAACCATCTGATTTACGGATTCTTATAGCATAGTTATTGCCGCTCTCCATTGAGACCTGTTCATCAAGAATAAGTTTCTGTCCATCTACGGCTTCAATACGTCCCTGTTTTAATCCAGCAAGGGCAATGTCACCGGCATACTTAATCCAGTCACCCTTACGGCACATAAGGTATTCAAAATCACAAGAAAATCTGACAATTACAAATCTATGCTTAGATACAGCATAGTTATACATTCCAAGTTTACGAGCCTGTTCAGAATTTGTAACTCCCCATAATGTCACTGATTGAGATGTTTGAGGTTCAACTCCAGAGATTTGATTTCCAGATGGTGTGTTATAAACATGAGCTTCGTTATCTGCAAACCCTTTACTACTGTCAACGAATCCCATTTTCATTTCATCGGGAATTTCTGCAAGAGCCATAGTCTCTTTATAATCATGAGAATTACGAGGTGTAAAAAGCTGAACAAAAGATTCCTTTTCTATATCTTGTATTACGGTGATTTTGCCATTCATGCGAAGTATTTCCGCTCGACAGGTAGATGCAATTCTGGCAAGCAAATCATTAACTGTCAGGCTTTCAGTTACATATGCATTACATGAATATCCATGATTATTGCACCAGGCAAAAAGCTTTGAAAAACTATCCAGATCTATTTCATTGTTTCCAAGTTTCTGCTGAGCAACATCCCCCTGCATTGCATACATAGCAGCAGATGCTGGATTTGAAGACAGTGTATTTTCCCACTGCCCATTTTGATATACAGGCAGCTTTGACTGGGCAATAAAATTTAACTGCTCAATTACATTATTCAGTTTTTCTGATGCCTTGATTTTTAATCCAATTTGGGTAATCTGCTGACATCGTTCAGAGCGAACAGGAGACTCATTCTTTGCTGCACGAATAGAACCAACATATACGCTGTCTATAATTTTTGAATCAGTACTATCTGCAGAAACTCTTGTTATTCGAACTGTATAAGCAGAACTAATAAGATGATCTAACGTTAAAGCAAGTCTTCTAGTTTTAAGATTACAGCCGGTTATCACATTGTTCTGGTCAACTTCATTAAAGTATCCAAGTAATGCATATTGAGAATCAGGAAGATTAGATCTTTTGTATTCAACCTTAACTTCAACACTTGTATTAACAACATCACCGCTGTCATTATATTTTCCAAGCCCACTGTAAAAAAAGATATCTACATTCAGCTCAGTAGTTCCATCTGGAGTTGTTCTGATTATTGCTCCGTCCTGTCCGTCTTCTGTTTCATGTTTAAGCAAGGTGTTCAACTGTATTTCATGAACACATTTGTTATATAAAGGTGATGACATGCCACCATAGGCAATCTGCATCTGAATTAAAGGGTCTGGATTTTCAGGATCAAGAATTCTTGCTATATCTCCGGTTGCAGAATAATTTTTTAAGAGTGTCTCTTCGATTTTAATGGAATTGGTTTCTATCTGCAAATCTTTCTGACCTACACAAAAAAGTTGATAAAGCCAGATTGCTCCGTCATCATCAACCCAGGTATAAGGATTTGCACATTGGTCAGCATAGATTCTCCTGCGTCCTAAAAGAACTGGAACTACACCATATGGCCTCATTTGATTTCTGCTTCCGCGAATTGAAGGATCCTGTTCCGGTTTTTCTCGGTCATTCATATTAACATCTGGAATATTGATGTTATATAAAGCCATACCGCCTGCAAACATTCCAATTCCGGCACCTACAAGAGCAGCACCAAGAGGAGCAACCGGTGTAAAACATAAAATAACACCAAGGACCGCAAGTGCAGCGCCACCAACCTTCATTCCTGCACCTGTGTCTTTTGGGGAGTCATTTTCAGGTACAAGTTTTAGATAAACATGCTGTCCTTCTTCTGGTATACGTTCAAAATCTGTAATGATTTCATCATCAATCATTACACGCCAACCAGTATTTACGGCGTGAAGTGCATCAATTTTATTTATAATTTTCTGAATTGATATTCCCTGCTCAAAATTAAAATCCTTTCTTTCCTGCGAGAATGGATTGAGACATGCTGTAACTTGAATCGACACGGTACCACCCCTCGACACATCCGGCAAGTTGTGGACTAGAAAGTCTTTCGCATACTGCCCCTAAACTGTGTCTTGCATGGATTATATAACCGTCGCCCGCATATAAGCCTACGTGGCATAGCCTACCTTTCATTTTCATTAACGCAACCGCTTTTTCTTCAGGCTGTTCTATTCTTTCACTGCAGAGAATTGGAATGTTTTCCTGGAAAAGCCTTTTTGTTTCAGCAATGCAAAGTGCGTCTGTGTATGTTCCATTTAAGACAGGAAGCTGTAAGTCATATTCGTTCAAAAAAATCCAACGTACAAGTCCATAGCAATCACAGCCAGACGAATCTCGACCACCGGAAATAAACGGTATTCCTACATACTTTTTACACCAGTCATACATTTCTAAAACCTCTTTTTTTTACTAAAAGAACATTCCAGGAAAGTCGTTAGGATTATAAGTGAGAGTAGTAAACTTTTTATCATGCATATAAGAATCGTAAAGCTCACCGGTAATAGAGTTTACATCCGCATTAATATTTCTGAGAATAAAAGTCAAAGGCCCTTCAATGTAGTTATCAGGTTCACTTGCCATAATTACAGCTGCAGTACAGGTAATGTCTTTATTGTCATTTCTACTTTGAATTACAGCAGATTTGATGGCGCGGTAAATTGAAATATCTGTATTGTCTATCTGCAGGCGGCACGACTTATTTCCGTCACTCGATTGGTCAGGTAAAATTACATTAAAGGAACATGGAGTATAGCTCTTTCCATTTGAGGTAATTTCCTGATTATTGTCCACTACTCGGAGAATAGATTCTCCGTCATATTTCACATCAAGAAGGTTCAAAAGAACCTCTTCGGTTTCCTGTGCTGTCATTGCTTCTTTAGCAGCGGATGTAAGTTGTGTATTAGGCATTCATCTTCTCCAGTTTCATAGTTATTATCCAAAGACCGTCATTAGACTCTTCCGTGTAATCTTCCAAAAATCGAAATTCAGCTGGTAGTAAAGTTTGCGGGTCTTTCATTACAAAACGGAGCACTCCACTTCCAAGTACGTTGTCATACCAGTCTTCAAGAGTTTCCCGCTGCAGTTCCGTAAGAACAACGCTTCCAGTAAATTCTTTTGTAGTAACTGTATAACGCCTGCGGGCTTTCTGCGGTCCCGCATCCATCTGAGTTCTGATTACGTTAGTTTTTTTCTGACCACTCAATCCCTCTAGTCTTATTACCTGCGGAAGTGTCTGCGGCCAAGTTATATTCGTCATTCTATACCCCCTGAACTTTCAGCCCGTAACGACTCTTCAAAGCTTTGTCTGCTTTACCGCCGGCTATGTGCTGATTTATCATAGAACCTACGAGAATCTCAATCTTGCGCTGTCCGTTTTCGTCTTCAGTGTCGTGAACTTCTACAGGTTCATCCGAGTAGACTGTAACCGGAATATTTACCTGAACGTCGCCGCCACCAATTCCAGATGCAGAAACACCAAGAGAACCGTCTGCACCGCGGGTAAGCGGCATTATTGCTTCGGGACCAGCTTCTCCCATAAGACCGGTTCCAAAGCCGCTTCCTTTTGCGAATCTGAAATATGTCGGCTTTGCTACAATCTGATTTGTGAACGTCCCGCCTTTTGCAAAAGCTGTGTAAGCTTCGTCTCCGTAAACTCCACCAAGCGCATTTGCCTTTGCGCTTTCTTTCTTACCGTTTACATATCCTGCAACAACCTGGTCTGCAAGCCCCGCAGCCATAAGTCCAAGACCTAGAGCCCATTGACCTTGTGCAATAAGCTGTAAGCCTGCCTGCATAAAAAGAAGCGGCAGCTGATTCAGGATTTCAGATGCCATTGATTCAAGTGCCCGCTGCATAGAGTCTGCTGCATCTTCTCCCTCACCAAGCGCCTGACCTAATTCTTTGAAACCAGAAAGAGTTGCATCAAACGAAAGCTGGGCAAGGGAAGAAACCATGCTTCCAACAACTTTGTTTGTTTTTTTATCCCAAACATCAAGCGTGTTAAGCCCTTGTTCTGCAAGATAACCAAGCTTTTCAGCTAAATTATCAAAACTGTTTATGTCCTTGTAATTATCAAGAATCTCTCTTAACTCTTTTGCTTTTTTTATCTGTTCCTCGGTAGCTCCATTTTCTTCGAGCTTAATCAGATACAGTTCAGTTTCGGTTTTACCAAGGTTTGCTACAGCTTTTTCAAGTTCTTTTATTTCATCAGTTGCTGCAGATTCTTTTCTTGCTTTTTTGACTTCCTTGTATTTTATAACAAGCTGGCCAAGAGCTGTGTTTTCATTAGCAAGCTCATCAAGAGTAAATGATTCTGTTATTTTCGAAGGATCTACGGCAAGAGCTTCCTGTATTTTTGATTTTAAATCCTCAAGCTGACTGTCTAAAAAATCAGTTTTAGAAAACTTTTCTCCAATAGCCTTACTTATTCCTTCTGCATCATTAATTGCTTTCTCCAGCCCTTCAATGTAGATTTTTGCAGCTGACTTTCCAGTTGTAAACAGATTTTTATCTACTCCAAGAATTTCGCTCAGCCAGTTCTGCCAGCTCTTCTTTCCGTCAATTTCAAGGTTAGCAATCTTTTTTTTGATGTTTTTCTCAAGAACATCCAGCTGGCGCATTGCCTCTGTTGTGTCTATGAGGTTACCGTCTGAATCTTTGACAGGTTCAGAAAGCTTATCCCGCTTCTTTTTAATCTCTTCAAGTTCTTTTTCGTATTTCTCCAGCTGAATCGAGGGCTCATCGCTTGCAAGTTTTTCATAGTTCTTGGAGATTTCGAGCATCAAATTTTCAATTTCGCTTTCTGTTTCTAAACGTTTATTTTCTTCGTCTTGTATTTCCTGATCAGTTTTTGCAATAGCGGTGAGCATTTCAAGTTCACCGTTCCACATTTCAAGTCGTTCTGAAAGAATCTTTTCAAGAGCTTTATCCCCACCTTCCAGAATTTCATCCCATTCTGAATCTCTCAAATTAAGACTGCTTATAAGTTCATCACGGAATGAAGGACCAAGAGAATCGTCTTTTAAATCTTTGAGTGCTTTTGATAATTCATTAATTTTATAAGTTGCCGCCTCTACCTGCTTTTCTGGAACAAGAGTTGCATACCATTCGTTATAAGCAGCTTCAGATTTTATTGCTTTCAAAAATGCGACATTCTCATGAAACGAACCAAACGCGTCACCTAAATATGTCAAACCTTTGACAATCGCATCTCCAACCTTATTGTTTACAAAGCCTGCTAGAAATTCACCTATTCCAGATTGTAAATCACCAAAAGAGTTTTTTATTTTTGTTGAATAATCAGCTGCAGCTTCAGCCGCGCCACCGAATGTTCCATTCAACTCATCAAGAATAATTTTTTGAGCGCTGGCTGCATCACCCACATCAAGAAATGATTGAATTACCTGTTTTTGTGCAGCAGTGAAATTGAAGCCCTGCTTCTTGAGGGAATCCATTCCGTGAATCGGATCATCAAGTGCTTTACCAATACTCTGTGCTGCAGAAGACAAATCCATTTTCATAACGGTTGCCATGTCGAGGATTGCCTTTGTTGCTTCTCCGAATGTTTCGCCAGTTATGTTTCTAAAACCAAGAAGAACAGACTGCATTGACTCAATTGAGCTTGCCGCAAAGTTTGTTTTCTGCTGGAGTCCGCTTGCCATTTCCTCCAGTTCTTTAAAGGTTGTCCAGGCGGTTGCACCTGTTGCTTCCAGTGTACTTTTTAGAATAGCTGCTGCCTGATTATCTTCGCGGAATTGTTCTGAACACGCTTTTCCAAAATCAATAATTGCTTTTACAGAAAAAGCTGCTCCTATGGAACCACCAAGTTTTTTAAACAGTTTCTCTGTATCACTTGTCTGCCTGTCAACACTCTTGAGATTCTTAATTGCCTTGTCTACTTCTGCCGTTACAAGAACGCGAAGCTCTTCGTTAATGTCCGCCATTATTCTTTTTCTCCCAGGCTAAATAACCCGCTTTTTCCCTGTCGAATAATTCTACAATGGAGCGCACAAATTCAGGCTCTGCCAGATAGCCTTTGCCCTGCGGCCATCCGTAGGCACTTA
>JAEEGL014156103.1_pt1 | contig 11092 bp, 9 predicted proteins | sample 9134231 | NCBI WGS metagenome assembly JAEEGL01 (sample SAMN16246548, study PRJNA631951) | gut metagenome | biome: gut microbiome; feature: rumen; material: fiber-attached | host: Bos | place: Iran: Karaj | collected 2018-10
GTCAATATTTCATCTGTAAAAAAGAGAAAATCAAATACAATTCCGTCAATTTAAATTGCAACTTGGAGCATTTTTTGTCTTTTGGAGTAGTGATTTTTTTTAGCGATTTATATTATAATCTAGTTAGTATCAACTAACATATCAAAATGTTATTTGGAGGTTAGTATGAGTGATAAGCAGGATACCCGCGAAATGTTAGTTAGCGGTAACGTCTTTAAGACAATGCTCACTCTGAGTGTACCGGCTGTGCTCGGTATGGTTGTAATCGGTCTCTATAATTTTATGGATGCCATTTTTGTAGGACAGATGGTTGGTCCTGTTGCAATGACTGCTGTAAAGGTTTCTTATCCTTTTACTTTGATTAATAGCGGAATTGCAACATTAATTGGTCAGGGCTCTGCTTCGGTGCTTTCGCGAGCAATTGGAGAACGAGACAGAGACACAATTGACCGCATAATGGGAAACCTGATTTCCTTTGTTACAGTGCTTTCTACACTGGTTATTCTTTTTGGTTTGATTTTTACCCGTCAGCTTTTGACACTTGCCGGAGCAGAAGGTGAAGTTCTTGAGCAGGCAATTCCTTACCTTCGCGTTGTTTTCTGCGGTTCGCTTTTTGTAAACCTTGGACAATCAACAAATATGATTATGCGTGGCGAGGGTAAGCTTAAAAAGGCAATGATTATTATGGCAACCAGTGCAATCCTCAATATTATCCTTGACCCGATTCTTATCAAGGTACTTGGTGCTGAAAGAGGTGTTCTTGGAGCTGCTTTTGCAACAATTATTTCTCAGTTTGTTTTAATGTGCATGTCTTTCTTCTATTTTATTAAGAAGAGTGATAATGTCCGTATTCACAAAATCCGCTTTGAAGGAAAACTTGTAAAGCCAGTTTTGAGCGTTGGAGTGTCCGCAATGCTTATGCAGGTTATGTCTATGGTTCAGCAGACAATTTTATACAACACTGCTGCAAAATGGGGAGGAAGCCAGTGGCAGACAATTCTTGGTGCAGGACTTAGTTTGCAGGCCTTTGCCTTTATTCCTCTCTGGGGAATAAGTCAGGGCTTCCAGCCGGCAATTGGTACCAATTATGGGGCAAAGCGTTTTGACCGTGTAGGCGCCTTTACAAGAACCTTTATGATTTCTGCGACCGTCGTAGCCCTGCTCTTCTACATTCCGATTATGTGCTTCCCTACAAAGATGCTTTCAATGTTTATTACAGATGAAGCAATTGTTGCTGAAGGCGCACCTATGCTGAGAGTTCTTTTTGGAGCTTATATCTGTTATGGTGTTTTGATTCTTTCGATTACCTTCTTCCAGGCAATTGGTAAAGCAGGCGGTGCTTCGGTTCTGGCCCTTGCAAGACAGCTTGTACTTTTCATGCCGCTAGTTGTACTTTTGCCAAAGCTTGGAGGACTTGGAGTTCAGGGTGTTTTCTATGCACAGTTGATTACAGATTTAGTTGTACTTGTGATTGCAATTATATTGTTAGTTAAGGCTTTCCAAGGATTTAAGAAGAATTAATGGGGGCGTTATGGGGGCGTTATGGGGGCGTTACGGGGGCTTCCCCGTTGGGAGGGTAGCGAGCAATAACGCAAAGCGTTAGTGTGAGCGCAGGGAGGGGCTCCTCCCTCCTATATGGAGATAAAAATGAAAGACGAGAACAAATCTAAAATTTTTACTTTGCCAGCAGAAACACTTTTTCAGACTTATATGGATTTAATCAGCAAAAAAGAAAGTGAAGAAATTTACCGGCTGAATGAACCTATTGGCGAAGGTATTATGAGACATACCCACATTGCAAAAGGAATTGAACTCGTTTATTCAGAACTCGAAAGCTACAATCCCAACTATCAGGCAGAAAAGAAGGAAGTGGACGGTCTTGAAATTATGTACATTGTTGACGGGCACGGGGAATTTGAACTTCAGAACAGACAGTTTGCCAGTGGAGAAAAAGGTGATGTTATGATTTTTAATTGTAAGTCTGCGGTAAAAAAAGCAATGCTGGGTAAAAGCGGAATGAACTGTATAAGCCTTATTCTTTTTACTGATGATGTAATTCCTTTTCTTAATAATTATTTTGAAACCGAGGATTTTAACAAATCTAATTTTTTTAATGACATTAGAAAAAGTGACAGTGCAATAGCTTTCCCTTGTGGAGATCTTCTGGAAAAGCTTTTTTTGGAAACTATCAGGCTGCCTTCTGCTTATTCCAAGCATACGGTGAAGCTTGCTGTAATTCATGCGATTGTTCTTTTAATAAAAAAATTCAAAGACAATGACAGATGTGATATTCGAATTAAAAGTGACAGTTCTGATTTATATTTCAGCGGAACTACGGGGCGTAAGGTACAGAATGTTCGACGATTAATTAACTTAAACTTGGAAAAGGAGATTTCGATTGAGGAGCTGGCAAGTAAAGTAAACTTGAACCGCACTACCCTTCAAAAGGTTTTTAAGGAAATGTATGGGCTTACTATAAATGAATACCGTACAAAAGCCCGCCTTCAGTTGGCTAAAAATCTGCTGGTTTCAACAGAGCTTTCAATAACAGAAATTGCCGGCCGCTGCGGATATGCAAATGCCAGTAAGTTTTCTGAAGTCTTTAAGAAGAATGAAGGACTTCTTCCTAAAGACTGGCGGAAATAATTTATTGTAAGTAAATATTTTTATTTTGAAAAACCAATCAGCGTATAACCAACTTCGCTTATTGCTTTTGAAAGCTGCGCTTCTTCCAGCGGATTTTTAGAAAGCACTAAAACTGATTTTGATTCAAGCTTGACGGTAGCCCAGACTCCTTCTTTTGAGTTGAGGGCATTTTCTACACGACGGGCGCAGTTCGAACAGTGCATGCCATCTACTGTGAGTGTGTAAGTATATGGGTAATGGGCTTTATTTTTGTCGCTGACTTTGCATTTTTTTGGAGCAGCATCATGAGTGCCACAGCAGGAAGAGCCGTATTTGATTCTTTTTCTGATGCTTAAGATTGCACAAAGCACAATTATTGCTAAGACTAAAATTACGATTGCTGTTCCCATAAAAACTCCTGAATTGAGATCCCGAAACTAGTTCGGGATGACAGTTTATTTTATAACTTCCCACATCATGCCCATGTTTTTAAAGCCACCCTTTGGCATACAGGCGGCACAGGCTTGTGAATTACAGTTACCTCCATGAGAACAACCGCTGCATTTTTTTGAATACGAGGTTGCCACACGGCGGATGATTTTTGATTGTTCCAGAAAATCTATTTTTCGCAAAATATCTTCGTTAGTTGTTCCTAATTCATTTGCAAGCATTTCGATTGTTCGAGAACGTCCATCTGTTAATAAGTTTAACAATTCTTCCATAAAGACCTCAATAGGCTCACCTGCGAGCTTACAGCGTTAGGGATTGTAGGGGCGGCGAAGCCGTTGCGTAAGCAGCTTTGCTGCGTCGCAATGAAGCGGTAACGGAACCCCGGAAAGCCCGACCGTCCGCCGCAGGCGGACGGGAACGCCCTACCAGATCAAAAGTCCAATATGATAAGCCACACAGGCAATCAAGAGTGCACCAAAAGTATAATACAGTGCAATCAAGGTTGTCCACTTTGCTGAGTGTGTTTCCTGATAAGTTGCTGCAAGGGCAACGATACATGGCATGTTGAAAGTAATCGCAAAAATAAAGGCCAGAGCTTCTGGCTTTGCAACGTTAGCTACAAGCAGTTCATTGATGTTTGCAACGGCTCCACCTGCAACTGTACTTCCAACTGTAATCATACTGTGGTCAGTAAAGATTGTACTGAGAACACCGATTGCTCCTTCCTTACCAAGAGAAGAAACAATAAAGGCCATAAAGGTTTTCCAGCCAAGCCCAAAGATTTTTGTAACCGGCTCAATGGCCTGTCCAATCTTATACATGATGGAATTATCCATTTTGCCAGAGCTTGTGTAAGTAAGCAGCCAGAATACAAAGGCAACAATAAGAATTACTTTAAGTACGCGGAAGAAGGTATCTTTTGTTCGACCAAGTACATAGCGGAAGAGACTGCCCCAGCGTGGCTTGTGATAAGGAGGAAGTTCCATAATCATACCACAGCGATCTTCTTTTTTTACAAGGGAACGACCGAATACCTTTGATGTAATCCACATGTGAAGAACCATAACCGCAAGAATTGCAATAATTACAAGAGGAGCGCCGGCACCAAACCAGACTGTAGAAAGCATTGGAACAACGGCCCAGGCAGCACCACAAGGAATTGCCCAGGCAAGAGCGATTGTCAAAACCTTCTGTCCCCAGTTATCAATTACGCGGGCACCTGCGGCACCACCCATTGTACAGCCAAAACTTACAAGGAAAGGCATAATTGATTTTCCCTGAAGTCCCAGCTTTGACATTGTATTATCAAAAACATAAGAAATACGGGCCATAACTCCGACTTCTTCCAGCAGACCGAATACAAGTGTTACGCCAAAAACAAAGCCCAGCATTTTAAAGATAAAGCTGAGAGAATTAATTATTACATCACAAAGAATTGCTATGATAAAGGCAGGACAACCAATTGAGGTGAGGCCAGAGCTTATTGGATTTGCAAGAGCTCCGATTGCGCTACCAAGTCCCATAAATGGAAGAGCTGGAATAAAGGATGCAATAAGTCCGAATAAAACTGTAAGAATTACAACCGGCTTTCCCCAGATACGGTGAGTAATCATGCGGTCAAACTTGCCGAGGCTGCGTGTTTTTGTTTTTGATGTAACGCTGTCTTTAAGTATTTCATCAATCCAGGCAAACTTAGCTTCACCTGCAAAAAGTATTCCGTTTTGGGATTCGGAAATTGCTTTTACAAAAGTTTCGCGATTTTCTGAATCAAGCTTATCTTTAATTTTTGCAATAACAGGAGCATCACCTTCCACAGCCTTAACAGCAAGCCAAACTGAAGAATAGCCCTGAATAACATTTTCTGGAATTAATGGTTTGATTGTTGAATAGGTATCATTCTTTTGATATTTTGCTTCGAGGGACGAAATATCAAGGGTAGTTTTTTTAGAAATTGCCTCTTCCAGAGCTGAATAGAAAGAAGAATAATTCTTTTTGTTCTGGGCAGAAAAAAGGACAACAGGGATTCCAAGTTTTTGTGAAATCTTTGCAGCATCAATTGTTTTTCCCTGTTCTGCAGCAACATCACTCATATTTAGAAGCAGGAAGGTTGGAACTGTTATACCTGCATAATCTGCAAGCATGTAAAGACTTCTTTCAAGCTGAGAAGAGTCTGCAAGAATACAAACGACATCTGCTTTTCCACCGGCAATATAATCACGGGTAATTATTTCTTCATCAGAGTTTGCTGAAAGGCTGTAAGTACCAGGCAAATCTGCAACAAGATATTTCTTTCCATTATATTCGAAGTTTCCTTCTTTTTTTTCTACTGTTTTTCCTGGCCAGTTTCCAACATGCTGCTTGAGTCCGGTAAGTGCATTGAATAAAGTTGATTTACCGGAGTTTGGCTGACCAAGCAGCGCAATTACACTTTCATTTTTTTCTGTCATACGGCTTTCTCCTCTACTTCAATCCACTCACATTCGTTTCGATTGAGTGCAATCATTGTGTCTCGCGAATAAACAAGTAGTGGTCGTCTTTTTTCATTTTTGATAACTGTAAGACTGCAACCAGGAGTGAGCCCAATTGATGTAATTCGGCTGATAAAGCGAGAATCGCCCTTGATTGAGACTATCACGCCCATACTGTCCTTTTTAAGTTCAGATAGCTTTTTCATTTTCTTTTCCTTTGTTTTCGTTAGTAAAAACTAACACAAAGAGAAATATAACACATTGTTTATAAGTTAGCAATAACTAACATACAAAAAAAATCTAGCAACTCTGTCTTGCAACCATACTTGCATACTGCCCTTTTTTCGCCATCAGTTCGTCATGAGTTCCACCTTCCACAATCTGTCCCTTCTTAATCACCAGAATCTTATCTGCATTACGAATTGTGTTCAGGCGGTGAGCAATTACAATCAGTGTTTTACCACGACAGAGTTCAGAAATTGCTTCCTGAATAAAATGTTCGTTATCAGCATCTACACTTGCAGTCGCTTCATCCAAAATTACAATTGGTGCATCCTTGAGCATACAACGGGCAATGGAAATGCGCTGCTGTTCACCACCACTTAAATCTGCACCACCCTCACCTATTACTGTGTCAAAACCATTCGGCAATTTCATGATAAAATCATAACAGCGAGCTTTTTTTGCAACTTCGATGACTTCTTCGCGGCTGGCATTTGTTTTTCCCATAGCGATGTTGTTGAAAACCGTATCCTGGAAAAGATAAACTCTCTGGAAAACCATCGAAATATTGTCCATGAGATTTGCAACCGGAACATTACGGATATCTGTTCCGCGGATTTTTATACTACCGTTCTTTACATCCCAGAAGCGGGCAAGCAGATTTGCGATTGTAGTTTTACCACCGCCGCTTGGACCGACGAGTGCAATCATCTGGCCTTTTTGAACATCGAAGTTGATTCCTTGTAAAGCTTCCTTGTCACCGTAGGAAAAACTAACATTTTGATAAGAGATTTCAGGCAGACCTTTGCGGGCGGATTCTTCTGCAGTCATCAAAGTCTCTCTTCCATCATTACTGATTTCAGCTTCATCAAAAACACTTTCGATTCGGTCCAGACAGGCGTCAGTAACAGTAAGTCGGGCAACATTTCCGTAATAAGCCTTCATTCCGGCAAAGGTATCAAAGAGGAAAAGAATCATACCCATCATAAAATTAATTGTTATCAAACCACGGGCACTCAAAAGATAAGCAACCAGCAAAACAAGAGCAGTTCCAATTCCGTATGCAATCATATAAGCTGCCCACCAGGGAGCATAAGCAACTTCAAAACCGATTGCCTTGTCACAGCTGTCTTCAAAGGCTTTATTCATTTCTTTAGATTTTTCACCAAGCATATTGAAGGTTTTGATAATTCCAATTCCTTCCGCAAACTCAAGAACTGCACTTGTAAGAGTCTGACTCGCAACCTGCTTTTCCATTGAATGTGAAATTGAAATGCGGGTCATCAAGTTTCCGGCTAGCATTATGATTGCTAAACCTGCAAGTGCAACAAGGCCAAGTCTCCAGTCCAGATAGAACATAAAAGCAATCATCATAGCCTGCGAAATCATAAAACCAACAAGATCTTCCAGAACCATCATACAGTTCTCTTCGATAAAGTTCATATCTGTTGCAAGAACGCTGCTCACTTTTCCGATATTTCCTTCTGAAAAATATCCCATCGAAAGCTTACGGAAATGGTCGCCCAATTGCATACGCTTATCTGCAAAAACCTTAAAGCCCGCAGCAGACTGCAATCGGTCCGAAATATTCTGAAGCACAGCCTGAGCCACAAGACAGACCAAAAGCACAAGTCCAGAAACCAAACAAGTTCTCTTAGTAACAGTTCCAGACATAAAGCCTGATACAATCAGAAAGCAAACCATAAGCGGTGCCTTCATAAACATTCCCTTGAAAAATCCCGGAATATATGCAGAACGAATCGAAGCCTTGTATTTTCCGCAAGAAGCGACAAGGCGGTGCATCATTGAAATCATTGATTTGTTTTTCATTATGATATCCTCCATTTAGCAGCAGCTGTAGCAGCTTGCCACAACTTTTGGTATTCTTCGCAAGTCTTGTTCAACTCATCGTGAGTACCTTCCGCAACTATATTGCCTGCTTTGAGAACGCAAATCTTATCTGCCTTTTTAATTGAAGAAAGTCTGTGAGCAATTACGATAACTGTTTTGTCTTTTACAATTTCTGCAATTGCGGCGTTCATCTTTTCTTCGTTTTCCGGATCCATAAAAGCGGTAGCTTCGTCTAACACAATTACCGGTGCGTTTTTCAAAATTGCACGGGCAAGGGAAATGCGTTGGCGTTCACCGCCGGAAAGCTGTTTACCACTGTCACCTGCCATTGTGTCGATTCCTTTAGGAAAACGGGCCAGAAACTCATCGCACTGAGCACGATGGGCTACATCAAGAACTTCTTCACGGGTTGCGTCCGGACGACCAATCAAAATGTTTTCATAAAGTGATGTGTTGAAAAGGAATTGCTCCTGGGCAACGTAAGAAATCTGATTATTGAGGGCTTCGATAGACATGTCGGTAATGTTCTGTCCGCCGATGGAAATGCAGCCTGCATCCAGGTCGTAAAACTTAACAAGGAGTTTTGCAAGGGTAGACTTACCGCTGCCGGATTCGCCGATAAGGGCGGTAGTTGTTCCCTGCTTGAGGGTAAGGTTTATGCCGTGAAGAACTTCATCTTCTTTATAACTAAACTTCACATTCTTAAACTCAACATCATAATTCTTACCTTCGAAGTTTTTACTGCCGGCCTTAATTGCATCTCCCTTCATCATTTTTTCCAGCTCGGCAATTTTATAATTTAACTGAGGAATCTTTCCGCCAAAGCTGAGGGCGCGCAGAATTGCAGGACCAACCGCAAAGGACATACACAAAACCAGAACCAGCTGACTTAAGGCAAGTTTTCCACTTAAAACCATAAGTCCTCCAAAAGGCAATGTAAAAAGCGCAAGACATGGAAGGGTACTGTTATAAACTGCCATCCATGGCCAGCAGACCTTATACCAGGCAAGAGTAAAATCACGGTAAGCGCGAACAGCCTCTCCAAAACGGCGGAAGGAATCTCCGTCCTTATTAAAAACCTTGATAGCTTCCATTCCGTTTACATATTCTATAATTGTGTTGTTCATCTTTTTTGCCGATTCATAATAGTCGCCCATCAATGCAGTTCCGGCTTTCATCATCATGGCCATTCCGAATGCGCCAAAAGGAAGAACTGCGAGAGTTAAAAGGGTAATGCGCCAGTCAACAAAGAACATTGCCAGAATAACGATGACTGGGACTGTGAGGTTTGCAATGCCTTCAGGAATCGCATGAGCCAGCAAAAGCTCAATTTGATCAATATCGTCGGTAAAAACTCGTTTAATCTGTCCGCTACCAAGTTCCCTGATATTTCCAAGAGGCTGACCTTCGAGTTTGTCTTTAAGTGCGATTCGGATATTTTTCAGCGTGTTATAAGCACTGATATGTGAGAAGGCAAGGCCCCGGCTGTAGAGAATTGCATAAAGAGTCAGACAGACAAAAATTGCCCCAACGCGTAGTACTACAAACTGAAGGTCCGGCAACTGCCCCTGAGTGAGCGGAACAATCAGCTGATACAAAAAGAAATAAGGAACAACGTTTGCAATAATTCCAAGCGTTGTAAGAATAGATGCAAGGACCGTATACTTTTTATATTTTCCTATATACGGCGCAACAGATTTAATCATAGTGCCTCCGAAGAAGTGGTGGCTGGGCTTATCGAAACCACCTGTCTATGTTAGCAAGAACTAACTTCTTTTTTTTTAAGTTAGATTATACTAACAGAAAACCGGAACTTCTACTAAAAAAGAGGAAAAAACTAACAGAATTCAGGCAGTGAAAATACTTACTGCTGACCTAATTTGCTTGGCAGAGTTCCAAACTTTTTCTGGAATTCTTTTGAAAAATGGCTCATGTTATTATAGCCGCATTTGAGGGCAGCTTCAGAAACATTCATGCCGCCTTGAAGAATTAGTGATGCAGCCTTTTCCAGCCTTTGATTTTTTACATACTGATGAAGTGAAATTCCGTAAACAGAGTGGAAAAGTCGGGTAAGTTTGCTTTCGCTCATGGAAAGGCTTTTTGCAATTTCTGGAGCGTTGTAGGAATCAGAAGGATTAAAGCTTATTCTGTGATAGAGAGATTCAATTTTAGAAATATCTGACATGTGAGCTGAGGCAGAATCGTGCGTTTTGCGCGGACTGATTTTAACTTTATCGTAAAAGATGCTGTTGAGGACAAGGGCAATCAGTTCCATCATTTTTGCTTCAACATATATTCCCTTAAACTGATGATATTTTTCTGACTCATCTATTTCGGAAAGCACCTTGTACATTTGGGAATTAATTTGTGTTTTTGTAACGTGTGTCAAAAACACATTTTTACAAAGTTCAATTTCTTCCTGGGGAAAATACTTTGACAAGAGCTCTTCAAAATAACTTGTCTTCATCTGAAGGCTTTTGAATTTAAAAGAAACAGAATCATCATAGGTCATTGAAGTCTGATAATCATTATTACGGAAAACGCAAACCTCACCCGGGAACATTTTTACAAGCTGGTATTCTGGGCAGTAATCATTTTCGTCACTTCCAATTTTCCATTCAATATTTTGGTTCATATTGAAAATCAACTGTATTTCATCTTTACCGAAATTATCAGGACGGCTTGCAAGGGTTTGATTTTTAAAACTTAAATCCCAGTCATAATAGGTAATCTGAGAATTGTTATTTTGACTCAGGCTTTCGCGACGTAAAAGCTTGAGTTCACCTATTTCTTTTGGAATATATAGACGACCATCAAAAATCTCTTCGTGAGGATTGTCATAAACGTTTGGAACGGTTATTAACTTTGTCATTTTCTTTTTTCCTGATTTGCAAATGCTGTCATTTATGTCGGGTGGTAATCTATTTCATCATTGCATGTAAATCTGCAAAACGGCCTTTTTCATCTGTGTGGGCTTTATTGTGGCGGGCAACCTGAGCTATTCCCCTCATTTCTGAAAGATTATGATATCCATAACTCTTCATAAAAGCACGAAGTCCATTTTGAATATCAAGAGCAACATTAGGATTTGTAAACTTGGCCTGCCCTATTTCTACAGCACTAGCGCCAGCCATAATAAATTCAACAGCATCTTGCCAGGTACAGATACCTCCAATACCAACTACTGGCACTCTTTCTTCTGGTGGCAGCTTATTAATTTCCTGAACTACATCGTAAACAATACGGAGAGCCAGCGGCTTAAGACCTGGGCCGGAATAGCCTGCATGAACATTATTAAAGAAAGGCTTCCCTTTATCAATGTCAATTGCAACGCCATGAATCATGTTAATTAAACTGATTGCATCAGCACCGGCTTTAATGCAGGCAATTGCTATAGGGCGGTTATCAGCTGCATTTGGAGAAAGTTTTACCATAAGGGGCTTTTTTGTAACTGCACGAACAGCAGAAACACAATA
>JAEEGL015148461.1_pt1 | contig 11092 bp, 7 predicted proteins | sample 9134231 | NCBI WGS metagenome assembly JAEEGL01 (sample SAMN16246548, study PRJNA631951) | gut metagenome | biome: gut microbiome; feature: rumen; material: fiber-attached | host: Bos | place: Iran: Karaj | collected 2018-10
CAGTTGCAGGAAGAAGCAGCGGCAGATACCCAGGGCTTCTCCCTGAATTCTTATTTTACTGACTTGAAGGAAGGCTTTATCTACTGCGGAACCAAGAAGCGTCTGGTTGCAATTACTATGATGGTGTTATTTTTGAATGGCATTTTAGTTCCGATGAATAGTTTGCAGACTCCGATGGTGAAGGAATTGTTCCATGGGAATGTATGGTACTTATCTTTGTTTGGAACACTGTTCTCTATTTCCATGTTGCTTGGCTCTGTGATTTTCCCGATGATTCAGAACCGATTAAATGCTAAAATGGTATTAGTGATGGCTTGCTCAAGTATTGCAGCATTTCACTTATTGATGGTAGCCGGATCACCTTTTTATGCGAACCTGTTTTTTGCAATTGCAGCCATCGTTGTGTTGGCTGGTACGCTAGGACTTATCATTAGTATTACGAATATGTTCTTAAGCGTAGAGACACTGCGAATTATTGATCGTGAATACTTGGCAAGAGCAGCCAGCATTGGTAGTGCTTTAGGCTGTGCAATTATGCCGGTAACCGCATTCATCGTAAGTGCAGTTGTTCACTTTGTTGGAGTTGCGATTATCTTTATTAGCACAGGAATCATTGCCGTAGCATTTTGCGGTGTACTCTTTTTCAACAGTGCATTGAATGATGAACCCAAGGTGTTGGAGGAAGAATCTTCGGAGGCAGCATGAATCGATTTCATCTAGAAATACAATATGTTCCGGAAAGCGTTACCTTATTGAATATCGTGGCGCAGCCGGCACCTTATATCACCAACTACATGAATTACATGGCATCCCGTTATGGCATGACGCCGGATGAGAGAGCCAACAAGGTGGTGGCGCTTCTTCAAGAGATTGAGGACGCAGCCAGAGCGGAGTTTGCCAAGGATTTGGAGACGGTGAAGTTCTACTGTGATGCAGACAGTGAGTATGGCAAAATTGATTCCTTTGCCAATATGTTGGTACTGTCCGGTGGGGTGTGTGATTATCATCATCGTACCGTGAAGGAACATGCGGAATATCTGGAACAGCTCACAGAGCAGGAGTATCTCACCAGCTTTTACGAGATATTGAAGGCATATCGGTCCAGTACGTCTGATGTTAGTAGCAATGACACGGAGACGGTGACGGATATCTTCGATTTGATTGTTCAGATGAACGAAACGGATGCCAGGAAGTTGCATTTACAACAATTATTCCTGCATCATAAGGAACACCAGAAGACGTTCCTAGGCTTGATGCTTCGCGCAGAGAAGTTACTGAAGAAGTACGAGAAGAAGCTACAGGCCTTTGGCGAAGAAGTAATTGCATATGCCAAGGAGGAATTGCAAGGTCAATCCATCGCAAGTTTTGTTATTCAAGAGTTTTACAACGGTGCTAAGCTTCCGTTTGCGGATAAAGATTGTGATGTCTATGTATCTTACCTAAGAGCCAACATCATGGGATTCTTTTTCCGAGGCGAGAAGATCGAAGAGACCAAGCTTACTTGCTACCTTGGTGTGATTTTTAGCAAGAATGTAAGCTTCCGAACCTTGATGTCACAGCGTGCTTCCATTACGGAAGAGAAGGCACTGGCGATGTTAAAACTCTTGGCAGATAAGAGTAAATTCCAGATTTTATCAGCAACGGTGGATACGCCGGCGTATGGTTCCGAGCTTGCTAATATGCTTGGGCTTACCACTGCAACTATTTCGCATCACACCACAGCGCTGTTGGATCAGAATCTGCTTAGCTTAGAGAAGGTGGATACCAAGATTTATTATCGTACGAATCCGGTGATGATACGTGCGTTAATTCAATACTTACAGGATACGCTACTGCACGAGTAGCGCGAGGAGGAGAAATGACACAATACGAACGCATGCAGGCCGGTCTTATCTATGATTCGGCGGACAAGGAAATCGTGGATATGCAGACGCCCTATCTGGACAAGCTATGGGAGTTTAATCAGCTGAAACCTTCCCAGTACAAGGAGAAGGAAGCTTATATGAAAGAGGTATTTGCGGAGTGTGGCGACAACTGCTACATCGAGCTTCCGTTCCACGCCAATTGGGGTGGACACAACGTCCATATGGGGAACGGCGTCTATGCCAACTTCAACCTGACTCTGGTAGATGATGGGCAGATTTACATCGGGGACCATGTGATGTTTGGACCGAACGTTACCGTGGCAACACCGAATCACCCGATTCATGCGAAGATGCGTGAGCACCAGCTGCAGTACAATAAGGATATCTATATTGGCGAGAATGTCTGGATTGGTTCCGGTGTTCTAATCATGCCGGGCGTACACATTGGCAAAAACTCCGTCATTGGAGCCGGTGCGGTGGTAACCAAGGACATTCCGGAGAACGTGGTTGCCGTTGGAAATCCTTGCCGGGTGCTTCGTGAGATTTCTGAGCATGATTCGGAGTACTTCTACAAGGACGAGAAGATTGACTGGGAGAACCTAGAAGCCTATCGATAGGAGAATGCCATGAGCGTTTATGAGCAGTTGATGCATGCGCGGGACGAGAAGTACCGCCAGTTCCAAATCAAGCTGGTTCCGGGTATCAATCCGGATACCATCATCGGCGTTCGGACGCCTGCAATGCGTGCCATCGCCAAGGATGTCTATCGAAATGGCGATTGGGAAGCGTTTTTGGATGATTTGCCTCACACCTATTATGAGGAGAAGTTGGTTCACTTTTTTATCGTTGCTATGATTCGGGATTTTGATTCCTGCATAGCACGAGTGGAGGAATTTCTTCCCTATGTGGATTGTTGGCCAATCTCAGATCAGGCGACACCCACCTGTTTTAAGAAGCACCATGAACAGTTGCTTCCTTACATTCGTAAGTGGATGGATTCCGACCATGTGTATACCGCTCGTTTTGGCATGCGTACGCTGATGAATGAGTTTTTGGACGTGGACTTTAAGGAAGAATACTTGGAGTGGGTGGCGGACAAGCAAGGGGAAGACTATTATTTGAAAATGATGCAGGCCTGGTATTTTGCCACGGCGTTAGCCAAGCAATACGATGCTGCTGTTACCTATATCGAAGAACATCGATTGTCGGATTGGGTGCATCAGAAGTCTATCCAGAAGGCAGTGGAAAGCTTCCGGGTAAGCGAGGAGCATAAAGAATATTTGAAGAGCTTTCGGTAAGTGAAGGATAAGAAATGAAAAACGTAGTACGTTATCGAATGAATTATACCGGCCGTGTACAAGGCGTGGGCTTTCGATACAAGGCCAACATGATAGCAAATCATTATCGGCTGACCGGTTATGTGAAAAATGAATATGACGGCTCTGTTACGGTTGAAATACAGGGGACAGAACAAGAAATCTATATGTTCATGAAGAATATTGCACAGGACCATTGGATTGTAATTGAGAATCTTCGTAAGGAGAAAATTCCGGTAGAAGAGGATGAACGAAGCTTTGGAATACAGTATTAAAAACAGCCCTAGCATTGCTAGGGCTGAACTTCTATCTTAGTTATCTTCCTCATCATCAGAAGACATGGAGTAAACCTGACGCTTACGAGCCATCTCATCAGACTCAAGGTATTCATCGTAAGTAGTGATCTTATCAATCATGGTTCCGTTCGGAAGAATCTCCATGATTCGATTGGCAGTGGTCTCAACGATCTGGTGGTCACGGGAGGAGAAGAGGATTACACCAGGGAACTTCTTCAGTCCCTCATTCAAAGCGGTGATACTCTCCATATCCAAGTGGTCAGTCGGCTCATCCAGCATCAAAACGTTGGAACCTTCAATCATCATACGGGAGAGAAGTACACGAACCTTCTCACCACCGGAGAGAACGCGCATCTTCTTCACACCATCTTCACCGGCGAATAACATACGTCCCAAGAAACCACGAACATAAGTGGCATCCTTAATCTCGGAGAACTGGGTCAACCAATCAACGATGATTAAGTCGGTATCGAAAATCTTGGTGTTGTCCTTCGGGAAGTAGGACTGGGAAGTAGTAACGCCCCACTTGTACTCACCTTCGTCCGGCTCCATCTCGCCGGCAAGAATCTGGAACAATACGGTCTTGGCAGCTTCGTTACTTCCGACGAAAGCAACCTTATCATCATGGTTCAAAGTGAAGGAGATGTTATCCAATACCTTCACGCCATCGATGGTCTTGGAAATACCATCAACGGTAAGAACCTCATTACCGATTTCACGATTTGGACGGAAGTCGATGTAAGGGTACTTACGGCTGGATGGACGAATGTCATCGAGCTGAATCTTCTCCAATGCACGCTTACGGGAAGTCGCCTGCTTGGACTTAGAAGCGTTAGCGGAGAATCGCTGAATGAACTCCTGTAACTCCTTAATCTGTTCTTCCTTCTTCTTATTAGCTTCCTTGCGCTGCTTCATAAGCAACTGAGAAGACTCATACCAGAAGTCGTAGTTACCGGCATAGAGCTGAATCTTGCCGTAGTCGATATCTGCAGTATCGGTACAAACCTTATTCAGGAAATAACGGTCATGGGATACTACGATAATGGTGTTCTCAAAGTTAATCAAGAACTCCTCTAACCAAGCGATTGCATCCAAATCCAAGTGGTTGGTCGGCTCATCGAGAAGAAGAATATCCGGGTTACCGAACAAAGCCTTCGCAAGAAGAACCTTGACCTTGGTAGCACCGTTCAAATCACCCATGATCGAGTAGTGCTCCTCGGTAGGAATACCAAGACCGTTTAATAACTGTGCAGCGTCGGACTCTGCATTCCAGCCGTCCATCTCTGCAAATTCAGCCTCTAACTCGCTGGCGCGGATACCATCTTCATCGGAAAAATCTTCCTTGGAGTAGATGGCTTCCTTCTCCTTCATGATATCGTAGAGACGCTTGTTACCCATGATAACGGTATCAAGAACGGTATAAGCGTCGTATTTGAAATGATCCTGCTCTAAGAAGGAAAGACGCTGACCCGGTGTGATAATGATATCACCGTTGGTTGGCTCTAACTGTCCGGATAAAATCTTAAGGAAGGTAGACTTACCGGCACCGTTGGCACCAATCAAACCGTAGCAGTTTCCTTCGGTAAACTTGATATTGACGTCTTCGAAGAGGGCCTTCTTGCCCAGACGAAGTGTAATATTACTTGCCTGAATCATTGATTACATCCTTTCTACTTATAAAAATACACAAAATCTGTCTTATTATAATGGAGATTGAAAAAAAGTACAAATAGAAATATAATTTACCCATAAAACGGGCGCTTAAAAGGGGAATACTTTTGGGCAGAAAGGAGTTCGTCCGTATGGATACAAACAAAATTCACAAAAGTAATCTGATTGTTATTTGGGTCGGCGTTATTATTATGACTGCTATGACCTGCATCACTTATCATGATAACATCGGTATGGTCATTGGTGGTTCCTTATCCATGATTATTTCCGGAATTATCGGTCTTGTTTTCTATTTTTCCTCTGCCGGCGACTTAGCCAAGGCCATGGGAATTATCATGGTACCATCTGTTGCAACCTTCATTTATTCTTATTTGGTTGGCGGCAGTGCCGTGTCTTTCCTGGCGAATTATTTGTTTGCTGCCATGGTAGCCATTTATTTCAATGAGAATTATATCAAGTGGTACACCATTGTTATGGCGGTAACCTCTGTGATTTCCATTATTTATGATCCGCGTATTATTGACGGTGTCTATGCTACTTATTCCGGAGCTGCTGTTAAGGCTGCGCTTTTGGTATTCGTAGAAGTGGCTTTGATCCAGGCTGTGCGCCGCGGACGTATGTTTATCAATCATGCGGAAGAGACCTTGGGCCTGGTTCGCGAGAACGAGAAGGCTGCCAATGGCATCGCACAGAATCTGAATACTGCAATTTCCGATTGTAAGAACGGTATGGCTAATTTGGTAGAACAGGCCAACAGCGTCAGCGAGTCTGCAAGCCAGATGGGCAAGGTGGTAGAGAGCACTACCAATGCAACCATCGCTTTTTCCGAGAAGATTAGCAACGCCAACGAGCAGGTTGACCGCAATTATGAGATGGCACAGAACTTGGAAGCATCCTTCGCTCAGGTTCGCCGGTCCGTAGATGACGGTGATACGGAAGCCAAGAACTTCCAGGAAGATTTGGGAGAGATGGTATCCGTTGTCGGCTCTGCAAGAGAAGCAACCGATGGTCTCTTGGCTGAGATGAGCAAGATTACCAGCATCCTGGAAGAGATTAATGCGATTGCAAGTCAGACCAACCTGTTATCTTTGAATGCTTCCATTGAGGCAGCAAGAGCGGGTGAGCACGGACGCGGATTTGCCGTTGTAGCAGATGAGATTCGTCTCTTGGCCGAGCAGTCCTCCCAGGCAGCAGATAATATTAAGGGTATTCTGGAAGGCTTAACGACAACCACCGGTGATGTGTCTAACAAGATCAACGCCGGTGCGCAGGCAGCACAGGAAGGTGTGGAGAAGATGGTTGGCCTCTTAGAGGTGTTCGACGGCATTCGTCATTCCACCACCGATGCGCAAGATGTGGTAAAGCAGGAGTATGAGGTCATCGAGAATATTCGTCATGTTTTCGGTGAGATTCAGGGCGAGATTGAGACCCTGGTTGCAACCAACGAGGAGAACTCCGCAATGATTCAAAGCATTGCAGAGAGCATCATGGCACAGCATGATTCTGTCGGTGATGTCAAAGAGGAGATTATGGGCATCGCAGGATTGTCTGATGATTTAAAACAACAGTTTGCTGCAGACTAGTGATTTCGCACAATACCAAATATAGAAGGGAGTCGCCTGAACTGGCGGCTCTTTTTTTGCATGTGTATCGCATTTTGCATATTACATACAGTATTTCTTGTATAAATGTTCTAAAAGAAAAACAGTTTTGCCAGGGGGATATATTGATTTTCCACACAAAAGTGCTAATATTTGATTGTGTAGCCTATTTTTTCGTGAAATAGTGAAAAGTATATTTTTGTAGGAGGAAATACCATGAAAAGAGCTATGAAAACCATGGATGGTAACCAGGCCGCAGCTCATGCTTCATATGCATTTACTGAAGTAGCAGCTATGTACCCGATTACCCCATCTTCTGTTATGCCTGAGCATGTAGATGAGTGGGCAAATGCAGGACGTAAGAACTTGTTTGGACAGACCGTTCAGATTACAGAAATGCAGTCTGAGGCAGGTGCTGCTGGTGCGGTTCACGGTTCCCTTACAGCAGGTGCTTTAACAGCAACTTATACTGCTTCTCAGGGACTTTTACTTATGATTCCTAACCTTTATAAGGTTGCCGGTGAAGGACTTCCTGGAGTATTCAACGTATCTGCACGTTGTGTAGCTACTCACGCTTTGAATATCTTCGGTGATCATTCCGACGTATACGCTTGCCGCCAGACCGGTTGTGCAATGCTTTGTGAGTCTTCCGTACAGGAAGTTATGGACTTAACTCCAGTTGCTCATTGTGCAGCAATCGAGGGTAAGGTTCCATTCATCAACTTCTTCGATGGATTCCGTACATCTCACGAAATCCAGAAGATTGAGACCTGGTCCGAGAAGGACAATTACGCTGAGTTGCGTGATTTGATGCCTTGGGACAAGGTAGAAGAGTTCAAGGCTAACGCTTTGAATCCAAACAAGCCGAAGGAAATGGGCTCCGCTCAGAACCCTGACTTGTTCTTCCAGTCCAGAGAGGCTTGCAACTCTTACTATGATGAGTTGCCTGCAATCGTACAGAAGTACATGGACAAGATTAACGATATGATCGGCACCAACTACAAGTTGTTCAACTACTATGGTGCTCCGGATGCAGAGCGTGTCATCGTTGCTATGGGTTCCGTATGTGAGACCATCGACGAGACCATCGATTTCTTAATGGCTCGCGGCGAGAAGGTCGGTGTTGTTAAGGTTCGTTTGTATCGCCCATTCGTTAAGGAAGCTTTAATTGAGGCTATTCCTGATACCGTTAAGAGAATCTATGTATTAGATCGTACCAAGGAGCCTGGTTCTCTTGGTGAGCCGCTGTACTTAGACGTTGTTGCTGCTTTGAAGGGTAGCAAGTTCGACGCTGTTGAGGTATTTGGCGGACGTTACGGTCTTGGTTCCAAGGATACCGTTCCTGCTGATATCATCGCTGTATATCACAACGAGGATAAGGAAAGATTCACATTATCCATTACCGATGATGTTACACATCTTTCCCTTGAGCGTAAGGAAAATCCTGTTACTACTCCGGAAGGAACTACCAACTGTAAGTTCTGGGGTCTTGGTGCAGACGGTACCGTAGGTGCTAACAAGAACTCCATCAAGATCATCGGTGATAATACCGACATGTACGCACAGGCATACTTCGATTATGATTCTAAGAAGTCCGGTGGTGTTACCATTTCTCACTTGCGTTTTGGTCACACACCAATCCGTTCTACTTACTTAATCAGCCAGGCTAACTTCGTAGCTTGCCACTGTACTGCATACATCTACAAGTACAACATGGTTCAGGATCTTGTTCCTGGCGGAACATTCCTTTTCAATACTCAGTGGACTGAGGATGAGTTGGATGAGAAGCTTCCTGGACAGGTTAAGAGATACATCGCTGAGAACAACATTCAGTTCTACATCATCGATGGTGTTAAGATTGGTAAGGAAATCGGTCTTGGTAACCGTATCAATACCGTTCTTCAGTCTGCATTCTTCTCTTTGACTAAGTTGATTCCGGAAGAGCAGGTTATCAAGCTCATGAAGGACGCAGCTACCAAGTCTTATGCGAAGAAGGGTGACGACATCGTTAAGATGAACCATGACGCTATTGATGCAGGTGCTACTGCATACGTTAAGGTTAACGTTCCTGAGTCTTGGAAGAACTGCAAGGATGATGACTTCTCCGCAGAAGTTAAGGGCGAAGGCGCAGCAGCAGAGTTCGTTCGTAACATCCAGCAGAAGGTTAACGCTCAGCAGGGTAACACCATTCCTGTATCTGTTGCTAAGAAGTACGTTGATGGTCATACTCCATCCGGTACTGCAGCATTCGAGAAGCGTGGTGTAGCTACTGATGTTCCTGTATGGGATGTAAATAAGTGTATCCAGTGTAACCAGTGTTCTTACGTATGTCCTCATGCAGCAATCCGTCCGGTTGCTATGACTGAGGCTGAGGCAGCAGCTGCTCCTGCAGATATGCCAATGAAGGATATGACCGGTATGCCGGGTATGAAGTTCGCAATCGTTGTTTCCGCATTTGACTGTACCGGATGTGGATCCTGCGTTAACGTATGTCCTGACAAGGTTCAGGCCATCACAATGCAGTCCTTCGAGGAGAACGAGGGTGAGCAGAAGTTCTTCGATTACGCTGTAACCTTGCCAGAGAAGCAGGAAGTAATCGATAAGTTTAAGATCAATACCGTTAAGGGTAGCCAGTTCAAGCAGCCATTACTTGAGTTCTCCGGAGCTTGCGGTGGATGTGGTGAGACCCCTTATGCGAAGTTAATCACTCAGTTGTTCGGTGATAGAATGTACATTGCAAACGCAACCGGATGTTCCTCTATCTGGGGTAACTCCTCACCTTCTACACCTTACACCACCAACTTCAAGGGACAGGGACCTGCATGGTCTAACTCCTTGTTCGAGGATGCAGCTGAGTTCGGTTATGGTATGTTACTTGCTCAGAGAGCAATCCGTGATCGTTTGAAGAATACTTTGGACGAGTTATGCGAGAAGACCTCTGATGCAAATCTTAAGGCTGCTGTTAAGGAGTGGAATGACACCTTCAACAGTGGTGTAACCAACGGACCTGCTACGGATGCTTTGATCGCAGCTTTGGAGGCTGAAGGATCTGAGATCGCTAAGGCAGTACTTAAGGAGAAGGATTACCTCTCCAAGAAGTCTCAGTGGGTATTCGGTGGTGACGGATGGGCTTACGATATCGGCTTCGGCGGATTAGACCACATCATCGCTTCCGGCCGTGACATCAACGTTATGGTTTACGATACTGAGGTTTACTCCAATACCGGTGGACAGTCTTCTAAGTCTACACCTCTTGGTGCAACTGCACAGTTCGCAGCAGGCGGAAAAGAGACCAAGAAGAAGGATCTTGCAGGTATTGCAATGAGCTACGGTTATGTATACGTTGCTCAGATCAACATGGGTGCTGATCCTGCACAGTGTGTTAAGGCTCTTGCAGAGGCAGAGGCTTATCCGGGACCTTCTATCATCATCGCTTACGCTCCATGTATCAACCATGGTATCCGTAAGGGTATGTCCAAGGCACAGACTGAGGAGAAGCTTGCAGTTGAGGCAGGATACTGGTTCGACTTCAGATTCAACCCAGAGCTTGCTAAGGAAGGCAAGGACGCATTCATCCTTGATTCCAAGGCTCCTACCGGAGACTTCCAGGAATTCTTGAAGGGTGAGAGCCGTTACGCAGCACTTGCTAAGTTCAATCCGAACAAGGCTGCTAAGTTGTTCGCAGAGTCCGAGCAGCAGTACAAGGAGCGTTACCAGTACTTGAACAAGTTGGTAGACCTCTACAAAGCAGATTAATTCTTCCTACAAGAATTATGAATAAAATGCCGTCCTCCCTAGGGAGGGCGGTATTTTTGTTTGGATTCATCGTTTACAAAGAAAAGCCAAAATGCTATCATGATAGCGGATGTATTTTGATAACTACTTGATGGGGAGTAATCATACACATGAGTAACGACGATAAGAGAGATGCATGGGACCTCGTAAGAGACGAGTCTGTGGATCAGGAAGGATCTTCCGTGAATAATACAGCAACGAACGAAACACCGACGAATGTAGAACCGTTAGAAGATAATCTGTTAGTTCAGATTGATGCATTTCGTGATAAGGCGAAGCAGTTACAGGGACTGATTAATGCCAAACAGAATCGTGTGCGTGAATTGGAAGGCTTAGTAGCTGAGAAGGAAGAACAGAATCAGAAGCTACAGGATGAGCTTACCAAGAAGCAGGAAGAAGCAGACGGACTTGTTACCAGTGTGGAGACCCAGGTAGATCGAATGCTGAAATCCTTGCGAGGCAATATGGATGACTTCAATGACAATGTTGCCAAGCAGGTGAACACCAGCCAGGAGGAGGCGAAGAAGCAATCCGCCAGCATCCAGGAA